>AR_comb_assmDRAFT_10005799_pt1 | contig 21445 bp, 4 predicted proteins | sample ArasoioldDNA_FD_10543 | JGI IMG/M metagenome (IMG submission 10543) | reverse complement strand
TTTTGCAGTTGCAAGCGACGAGGGAAAGTAACCTTTGATACACCCATAAATCCTTGGGCTAGGAGCGCATATTCTAGAAGTGTCGCTGTAGGGTTAAGCCCATAATCATTCTGGCTCATCGACGCCGTGCTGCAAAGGCGGGTCCATTACATTAGAACCCTGCGGTGAGCATTCATTCACGTGCAGCCAGGATACGATAGTCGAGATTCGCAAAAGGATTATCGAGTTCCGTCACGATTTCGAGAAAGCGGTGGTCAGCCTCCTCAATGCGGCCGCGCTGCACAATCGCATATAGGTGATTGAACCGCGCCAGATGCTGTTGGAAACGGCCGATCGCATAGTCTTTGGCCTGTCCCGTGGACATCAGAAACGGCCAATCAGACGATTCGAGCAGGAGCAATTCGCGCGCCGCCTGATTCAAGAGTCTGCGTAGATCACCTTCAGCTGCTGGATATTTCTCGACCAGGCCCTCCATTGTCCGCTCCGCCGTGTGGATCAGAGGCCACATCCATTCGGTGTCGGGATTCAGCCACGGCCCATGCCCTCTGGCCCACGACGACTCTGGTAAGGTGAGCACTTCGTCGGGGGGATGGATGTGGAGATAGGCATCTGCGGTCATCGCCTCGACGATTTCGCTCCGTGCGAGCAGACGATGCACCTCTTTGAACCATACCACCCCCTCGAACCACCAGTGGCCGAACAGTTCGGCGTCATACGCGCTGACGACGATTCCGGCCGTAGAGTGCTGGGCAGCGAAATTTGTCACTAACTTCTCCACCAATCCGACAAAATGCGCAGCGTCCACAGATGCTCGCTGGAACGCTCTTTGGGGATCGTACCAGTCTTTGCTTCCGGGGTCGGCCTTAGCGTCGGTAATGCGCCAATAGCGCAAGCCCGAGTTTGCCTCCTGGCGATGGAACTCGCGATAGACGACATGGCCCGGATAACCGCTCCACGTCGACCATACTTGCGTACTGGTACACGCGTCGCGACCGAACACCGCGACATTCGCGGCGGCGACGTAATACGGACGCATAGTCGTGCGCATTGGCGATTGAGGGTGCGCATCGTTGGGCCTGATTGGCGGCTGGACCGGCCCGCCGCCGTATGGGCCGACCAAGTCACCTGCGACGCTGCTCACAAGTTTGCCGCCGGTGATCACATCTGTATCGGTAAAAAAGTAGCCCAGGTGCAAATCGCGCAAAAATGCCTCAAGCCCCGGTCTGGAGCGCAATCTCTGTTGGGACGCTGGCCGGTAGCCGCATTCGGGCAGCCAGATGCCAGTCGGCGCGCGGCCGAAGTGGACGCGCGAGGTATCGAGCCCGATTTTCAATTGACCATAGATGGAGGAATCGCGGCCGAGCAGCGGCAAATAGCCGTGCGTCGCCGCGCCGGTGAGGATGTCGAGATTGCCGTCCGCCCACAGCGCGCGGAACGCGCCCACCAGGTCGCGGTAATAGCGTTCGCGGAACGAGGTGAGGACCATGGTGTACCAGTTGTGATACCAGCGCGCCAGACTCTGACGCCGCCCGTCGTGTTTCGTTCCGTCCAGGCGGATGTCGGACTCGGCCAGCGCGAGCCGTTCTTCCAGATAGCGCTCAAAATGGTCACACACGTCCTTGTCGGCGAGTTGTTCGAGCAGGATCGGCGTAAGGCCGAGCGTCAGGCGTGGTTCGATGCCTTCGTCCTTCAACTCGAACAACGCGTTCAAGAGCGGAATATAGGTTTCGGCCATGGCCTCATACAGTATCTCCTCGCCGTGGGGCCAGCGCCCCGCCCGGCGAACGTAGGGGATGTGTGAATGAAGGACAAAGGTGATGGCACCGCGTTTCACCGTTGGGCCTCGGGCTTGTTGCTTGGATTGACATGTGTAATCTCAGGGTAAGACGCTTCCAAGTGACTTACACAAAGCGCTTGGCAGCCCTTATTTGAGGTAGCTACTCGTCCCGCACTCGCCCCCTGGCTTGTTGCTTCGGCAGCTAACACTTGCTCTGCGTGAACATCAATTCCACCGGTCTTCAATGGCTGGCCAGTCTTGGCGGAAAGTCTCACGGCCGTTATTGGCTCAACAACGACCTCACCAACTCCCGCTGCCTTTTGAAGAAGTTGGTAGTACTTTGGATTGTTGACTGCGGTCATCGTCACTTGCTTGCCTCCAATCTCGGCCTGAAGAACCCCTACTGTGACTTCCTTCCTTAAGCTCGCAACAGCCCCGTCCGTCACCGGTTTTCCTTTCGCCTGTAACTGAGCAGTTGCAATTTTCCTAAATAGTGCGTTCGATCGAGCAATTAAAGCTTCGTCAGAAACAGGTCCGGGAGTAATCTTTGCTGCAAGAGCTCCTCCGCCACCCCCTCCAGCTGTCGACACAAGTACGTCCGCCACAGAGAATTCGTTCTGAATCCCGCCTGCGATCGACACAGCTTGACTTGCGACGCTACTCGTGGCTCCACCGGATGCTCCACTTACGGTATATGAGACAAACTGGCTAGTACCTGAAGAACTCAAAATACTATTAGTTACTACGCTCGTACCACCACCAACTGCGCCACCAACAGAGCCAGTAAATGCGCCGATCGTGCCCCTTTCCCATGCTTCTGGGCCTGACGCTCCCTCGGAAAAAGCAGTCACGGCAGCACTAGAGCCACCCCCCACCGCTCCAGCAACGGTGCTTGAAATTATGATGCTTCCAGTTGTTCCACCGGTGGCCAATGCTGTGCCACCAATGCCTACGGCCCCAGTCGCAGCAAGGGATGCACCGAATGTCAACCCAGCGAGCGCCCCTGTCCCCGCCCCTATTGCCGCGCCCTTTGCAGCACCAACCCAGCGTTCTCCGGGTTTTGCCCTCCATGCTCCGATCGCCGCTCCACCTATGCCACCAATTAATGCGCCGATTCCAGCAGCAGCAAGGTTGATTGCTTTGCCGTCCGGGTCTGTAAAAATGACAGGGTTGCCGTGCGCATACAGATAGCGGTGTAGACTCATAGGTGCGCCGATATCTCCACTCAACGGGTCACAACTAGCCCAAATCCCCACCCACGCCGCGTAATACCGTGCCCCGTGGTAATAGAGTCCGCTCTCCTCATCCCGTTCCTTACCAGTGTAGCGGTAGCGTTTGGGCATTTCGGTCTGGCTGCGCACCGCCTGATAGGATGTGCTGCCGTAGGGGGTGTATTCCTCATAGGAAACAATCTGTGCTCGGTCGTCCAGCTCCAGGCTGACCGAGCCGAGGTGGTTGCCGAACTGGTAGCGGATGAGCTGCACCGGTGAGCCGTCATTGCCCTGTGTGCGGGTCTCCACCAATGCGATGCGCTGCTTGTCGTCCATGAGGTGGAGCGTCTCGCGCTCCAGGGTCACCGAACTGCCATCTCCGTCGTACTCACGATAGATCTCGAAGCCGCCCAGGTAAATGCGCTCCGCTCTGCGGGTGGGTATTTGTCCGGCGGCGGCTTGACGTTCGGTCACTTTGCGCACACGCTGCCCGCTGGCGTCATAGATGTACCAGGTCGTCTCTGGGGTGCCGCCGTTGCTGACCACCTGTTGTGCCGTGGCCTGGAGCTGGTCGCGGTAATCCCACTGCATGAGGGGTAGGTGGGGCATGGCTGTGATGTTGCCGTGCAAGCCGGTGGAGCCGCCGTAGCGATAGGTTTCGGTGGTCGCGCCGAGGGTGGTGCTGCTGAGGCGGTTGTTTACCTTGCCAGCTTCCAGTTGGCTGGTTTCGTTGTAGGCGTAGGTACGTAGCCAGCCGGGGTGTGCCGGGTCGCTGCCGCGATGCTGCATGGCCAGGATGTTGCCCACAGCGTCGTAGACATATTGTTCAGCATAGGTGCCCATCGCGTTGCCGTCGCCCGGGTGGTCAAGGCGAGTATGGAAGCTGTTGAACGCGTCGGGCGCGGTAGGTGGGTTGGGTTGTCCGCCGGTCTGCCCCAGGTGCTCGCGCCCTGTTGCTTGGATCAGCCGATAAATGGCGTCGTAAGTGTATTCGGCGCTCGGCTCGACACGACGGTTGCGGAAGTAGAGGGTCTGCTGGGCGTCGTCGCGAATATGAGTGACGTTGCCTGCCGGGTCGTAGGTGTAGTGCAGGTTCTGCGCCTGGCAACCAGGCCAACCAGCTGGAGGCGACTGTGGGCAGTCGTCGGGAAAGACAATAGCGTTGCGCTGCGTGAGCAAGTGCACCAAGCGGAAGGTCAGCGGGTCGTATTCGTAGGTTGTTCTGACGCCGTTGCCGTATGCAATGAGTGTGCGCTGGCCCTTGACATCGTAATCAATGTCGGTGACAAAGAGGGTGGCGACTGCTGCACCGCGCAGGTTGGCCTCGACCTTTTCTAACAGGTTTGCCTCGTTGTAGGTTGGCCGGATCACGCTATGGTCCGGAGTGGTTAGCACCAAAGGCCGATTGAGCGCGTCATAGGTCGTGTGACTGGTGTAGATCTCGGCTGCCAACGGCACTATGCTCGACCAATCTACAGTGTTCTTGTAGTCGATCGCCAGTTGCCGACTGCTGTGCAGCAGGTTGCCTTTGAAATCGTATTGGTTATTGGTGACGATACCCGCACCGTCGAATACCTGATACACCTTGCCGCGCAGATTGTTCGCGTCCGGATTGGCCTGGGTCTCACCGTAGACAGTGCGCTGTACCCGCAACTCCGCCCCGGTACCTTCACGCAGGAAGACCTCCGTTGGACGCCGCAGGGCATCGTACATGATACGCAGGGTGTGCCCACGGCTGTCCCAGGCGTAGCTGGGTTTACCGGCGACATCGTTCAGCATCCAGCGCTCGCCCGCCTCCATGCTGGCCTGATGGATGCGGTTGCCGAGCATATCGTAGTCGTAGCGCATGACGACACGGTCTTTGGCATCGATCACTTTGCGCTGGTTGCCCTCGATGTTGAGGTTGACCCGGGTGCTGTATTTTTCTTCATTAGAGGTGCCGTTTCGCTCGAACCGGTTGTGCGCTACGGTAAGGAACGTGCGGCCGAGGGTGTCGAAATAAGCGACGGTCGGGGTGTTGGCGTGCACCGCGGCTTGGGTCGCCGCAGCTTGCTCTTGTGCGCCCATCGCTCCACCCCGGCGCCGCGCATGCCAGGTCGGCAGATACTCTGCATCCGGCAACCCGCGGAAGAAACTACTCACGTCAGGGTCGTTCTTCGGATCCGCCTGCAAGACCGTGTCGTTGACGTCCCACGTTGCCTGCCGCCACGGGTCGAAGACGACTTTCTCGTAGGTGTGATTGGGGTGCAGGGTGGCCATTACCCGCTCGACCGGATCGTAGAACAGGATGGGGCTGACTCCCACCGTCCTGGCGAACTCGAAGCGGTGAGTGGCGCTGAAGAACGGCTCGTACTGCCGGACGGGCTTACCCTTGTTGTTGAAGAGTGTCCAGCCGCTGCCCACCCAGCGCGGGCTAATCTCCAGCCCACCCTCGACCAGCGGTCCTGGCTCAGCCTGGATCTTCTTCTGGATCTCGCGCCCAAAGCCGTCCGCGTAGGAAAAGCTGTGCCGGACTTTTGTCTGCTGGCCGGCTGCCAGGTCGGCGTCGTGAGTGTCGCGCGTCAGGGTGTATACCACCGCTGGTTGTGGTTGTAGATCGTCTTGGGTACGCTTGTAGGCGAAGAGGTCATATACCAGCCGTGTGGTGGCGCGCTGGAGAAGACTCTGAGGGTCGGCAAGGGGCACCTGCAGGTGTGCGGTGATGGCAGCATCTGCCAGGTCTGGATCAAAGCCGTCGAGCGAGTCGCCCAGGTTTTCCTCCGGCTTGCCCATGATCGCTGTGCCCACTACCATGCCCAGAGCGTCGAAGGCCACCGTCGCGCGGTTGCGGTTGGCATCCATGACCAGCCGGGGCTGGAGGACGCGGTAGTCGTTGCCCTGCGCCACCAGGGTGCCAGCCGGGTCACGCTCGCCAGCCGTGATGCGGTTGCCCATCGCGTCACGCGTCTCCCGAACCAGCAAATCGTAGGAGTCGTAGGCGACCGTCGTGGTCTGCCCGAAGGGGTCCTGAAAACGGTGCGGCAGGAAGAAGTGCTGGCGGGCGTGGGCTAGTTCCTGGGGGAATGTGTCGTTGCTGCTTGGGGAGTAGAAAACCTGCCCGGCGGGAATCCACCAGTTGGCGTCACCCCCGCTGTGCACGTAACGGCCGTCGTTCTGCAGCATTACGTCGGTGAGACGACCGCCATACACCTTGGCGACCACACCCGGTGTGAAGGCCAGCTTATAGCTCTCAAAGGGCAGGGCCAGCCGTTGAACTTGGCCTAGCGGCAACGGGCCAGTCAGATCGTCGCGGCGATAGAGCGTACGCACGTGTTCGATGAGACGCCGGCAGGGAACGTCGGCCTGCGCGCCGATGGCTTCGATATCCTCGTAAGGAATGTCGTGATGCCCATCGCCGGCCACCTGAAGTTTATCCTGGACGTCCTCGAAGCGCAGGAGACGAGGAGCCTGGGGCGTGTCGGCGTTGGGGGCGACATTCAGGAGCTCGTAGGTGCGCGTCTCGCAGAGGAGCGGCACTCGGTAGGCGTCGTCCTGCTGGATGGGAGTGGTGTAGCGGTTCTCGGTGTACGTGATCAGAGTGCACGCCTGCTTCTTCCTATCGCCCTCGGTTAGTAAGGGGTCGGGATCGGTACGACGGCGCCCGTAGCCGATGGCGACCGACTGCAGCACGTTGCCGAACTCGTCCACCTGCAGGGTGATCTGGTGGCCGATGCGCGGGTCATACGGGTTTCTTTCGTAGTGATACGTCAGACTCTCCTTCTGCGTGAATAGATAGACGCCGTGGTTATTGCCATCTTTCGGCTGGAGCTGGCGCACTTCGTGGCGGTTCTCTGTCACAAGGTACGGATGTTCGTCCTTCTGGCTGCCATCCCGCCCGTAGACCTCTGTGCGCAGCACCGCTCCCCGCAGCGCCCGGTAGGCCTCATGCGGCGTGTCACCCGTCTCCAAGACATGCTCACCGAGTCCGAACGCTTGCCCATCCTGCTGGTAGAACTCTTTGTGGTACTCCTTCGGCAGCTCTTTGTAGTCAAAAAAGGCTCCTCTCGGCGATGGCTTCTCCTGGTCGTAATAGATGCCGGTGTGGAACCACGTCCTGGTCTCGATCGGCGGGACATGGTAGGGCTCATTGCCGTTCGTGAAGAGTGCCGTGCCCTGATGGAGGCTAGATTGGGTGAAGCTCTCGAAGCTTTCGGTGTCGGATTGATCGACGCGCCCGAAGCCGCGGAACTCCCGCTCGCGACCATCGAAGTAGCCATGATGGTATTTGTACGTGGTGACTAGTTTGGTCTTGCCGATGTGGTCGAGGACCTCGACCTTGTCGACGACCTGCACCGGGAAAGGCAGCTTGGTGATCCAAGGCTGGCCATTGGCCTCATCTTCCAGGCAATACTTCGTGGAGGCCGCGTAGCGCACTCGGGTGGTAGCGCCCAGGTTGTTACTCGTCTCGACTATGAGATAGGGCTTGACCCCACCGCAGAAATCCAAGACCTTGTAGTTCCCCCCAAAGTGCTGGGTGAAGTCAGAGCTCCACACCAACGCTGTGGTGCCCGTGCCGAAGACGTCGGCGAACTGGATGGCCGTCGCCGTGGTCACCGGCGGCGTGCCGTAGATAACCTGGGCCTCGCTCCAACTGTTTCCGGAGCGATTGAACCAGAAGTAAACCCTGTCAAAGTCCATGTAGACCAGGTCGGCGCAGCCCGAGCCATCGAGGTCGGCCAGGAACAGGCGTGCCGGGTCGAAGTTGTGCCCGAGTCGGGGCGCCTGGGCCATGGTGACCCGTTTTCCGAACCGGCCGTACCCCAGATTGGGCCAGTAGTCGACACGGCCGTTGTGAATGAGGACGATATCGTTGAGGCCGTCGCCGTTCATATCCGCTAGCCGCACTCTGCCCGATAGATCGTCGAAGGAGACGTCGGGGAATTCGGCCAGGTCGTGGACGCGCTCGATGGCCTGGGGCGCAGCGTAGCCGTCCTCTCCTCGGCATTCCCACCACAAAAAGTGGTGGTCCCTGGTCATTAGCACGTCCGTCAGGCCATCCCCGGTGAGATCGACCAGACGAACGTTGGGGTCTGAAAGGCGAAAGCTGGGCAGGGCAGGAATGGGCTTGAAGGTCTCCCAAGTGCCATCGGCGGTCGTCTCATAGAAGCCCTGTACGGACTCCGCTAGGACGAGCAGGTCAGCCCGCCCGTCGCCAGCCATGTCCGCAAAGGCCACTCCGGGCTGGGAGAGTGTGACGCCCACCGGCGCTCGCGGCATCAGATGAGGGCGATCGAGGACACCATTTCCCAGGTTCTTCCAATAGCGAAACCCTGTCGGCGTCGTGTGGAGGATGTCGGGCAGCCCTGAGCCGAAGAGGTCGACCAGCGCGACATCGGCATTGTTCAGCGCCAGGGGGGGCAGGTCGTTCCCGCGTGCCGCGATCGACTGATAGCACTGTTCATGGGGCTTGAATTCGGAGTACCTGAAGGTGACGGGCGGCATGCCGGCTGAGCGGTAGCCTTCGCCCTCGCGTCGATACCCCTTGACGGTGGCCGAGACCAGGAAAGAGACGAGGGTATCTCGCTTTGTCTCATATTGGAAATCAGTAGACTTCACCAGTGTCGACCCACCAAGCTCGCGGAAGTGATGGAACATCAGTACCCGCTCGCAGCGCCGTAAGGTCCGCAGCTCAAACCCTGGTCGGTAACTAGAGAACGGGTCAGGCCGGACCGGCCAGGCAACCGTGGTCAGTTCCTGCCCATCCCCGGGCGGCACGTACGGATCAGCTTTCCGTTGCAGATCGCCATAGTCGAAGAGGACCTCGAAGATATAGTACCGTTCGACCTCTCCCAGCTGATCCTCATGATTGGTTCCTCGCCTGCTCGGTCCCACGGGTTCGTGACTGTTGCCGTAGAAGATGCGGCGGATGTAGAGCTGGCCGTGACTGCGGTTCTCTTCATAGATCTGGCCAACGGCCAATAGGGGGTCCTCACGCGCGTACTCATAGAGGACATGGTTCCCCTTGTCGTCGAAGGTCTCCTGGAGAAGCCATTCATACACACGATGCTGCTTCGCGCGATCACTCCGGCTCGCGGGATCGACGATGCGTGCCGCCTTCGTTTTCCCGTAGATGCTGGTCACGTTATCCTTAGTGGTCGCCCGCCAGTGGACATCGCCAGCATCCGCTCCATGCACTTTGACCCATTGTTCAATCCGCGCAAAGAGACCCTCGGTCCGGGGGCGATACCGTGAAACGGTGTAGTCACCGCGGATGATTGGCTCTTCCGGCACCCAACGTGTCGTGCCCGTTGCCAGATCAACTTCCTTCTTCAGGCAGGGGACCAGGTCTTCGGCCCCCGACAGGACAAACACATCGTTACCATCGTACCTGGGGAGGCCTTTCTCGGTCTTGCGGGTGACGCGAGGAGTGGAAAGCTGCCATCCCAGACCGAACGGTCCATTCCCGTTACCCGTGCTGTATTGGAGCGCCAGCTGCGGCCCAAACCCATTCCGGCCCGCTGAAGTCGCGATGGGGACGGTGAAGTTGCCGGTGCCGGTGAACAGGTTTGGTTGGAAGGTCTCCCCAATCCCCTGAATGGCGCCCCCGCCCTTGGGGAGGGAGAGAGTTGGCTGGGCAGCGCCGGTCTCGTTTGCCATGGCAATACCCTCCTTACAGCACGTATAGAGTCCGGGCCTGGTACTGCAACACCAGCAGGATATCGGTCAGCCAGCTCAAGTCGAGCTGGCGCTCGCCGTAGACGAGCAAGGCCATGCCGGTCACTGTCCAATTCTCCAGGCCGACCTGGGCGGCCGGCACCTCCAGCCGGACCCACCGGCCGACGGCCGGCAGGGGTCCTATGCGCTGGCGGCTGGCAGTCCCGTTGGTCCCCCGGGCGATGTTGTCGGCACCCCAGTAGGCGCGGTGCTCCCAGCGCGAGAGAGAAGCTCCTGGGGCAATGGAACCGTCACACCACTGCAGCATGATCTCGCTAGGCGGGTTGGCGGGATCCAGGTAGACGTAAGCGAAGAGCACGTCGCCTGGATTGACAACCAGCGGCGCTGTCACTTCGCTGAAGGAGTACTCCTGGATGCCCGGCATCACCGCCGACTGTAGGGCGCGCGCCCCAGACGCTGGCGTCGGGCCGGCACTGACCCAGGTCCACTTGGCATCGGCCGGCAGCTTGGCTCCGGCCGGCAGCGCGTCGTCCAGCCAGACGGTCTCAGCCGTCCCATATCCGTACACCTCCAACTCCATGAGACGGCCCTGCCCGTCGCTACTGCCGTGGATCAGCACCCGGACCTTGTCGGTCGTCACCGGCGGGAAGGTGACCTTGCGCCAGACCCTGTTGTTCCCGCTAATGCTGCCGCCGGGAACCGTTACCCAGGCGGTGCCGTCCCAGTACTGCACTTCGAAGTCGGTCAGGCCGTATCGTGTGAACGTCAGCGTTTCGGTCGGCGGCACGGCCGGCGGGTCCTGGTACGAGAACACGTCAACCTCGTCAACGGTCTTTATGCTGTCGAAGTCGACCTGCAACCAACCCGGAAACGTGAATGGCACCTGGCCAAGCCAGCCGTAGCTGACGCGGTCGCCGTTGATCGCATACCGTGGGGGATAGGGCTGCACAACCGAGGAGGCTCGCGCCTGGCCACCATTGGTCGCTCGGGCGACGTTGAGGTGCGTGCCTCTCTCATAGGCTTCGATCTCGACGACACGGCTGAGACCGCCAACGGCGTTGTTGACGAGCACCCGAACCTTGTCGGTCGTCACCGGCGAGAAAGTGAACTGGCGCCAGACCTTGTTGTTCCCGGTCACGTTGCCGCCGGGTATGGTCACCCAAGTAGCGCCGGTCCAGTACTGCACCTCGAATGCCGTGATGCCGTATTTGGCGAACGTCAGCGTCTGGGTCGGCTCAACCGCCGCTCCGGTGCCGTCGAGCGGGGCATCCTGGGTCGTGAAGACGTCGATCTCATCGATCGTTTTGCTCCCGGAGAATCCAACCTCGATCCAGTCCGGGTATACCCCGGAGGTGTTGTCGGCCCAGTAGGATGGAGAAGTCGCGCCCTTGTGATCCCCATTAATCACCGCGCTCGGTGCATTATCGAGATCGTAGGTCGAGGAAGCGGTAGCACTCGCGCCGTTGGCGGCGGCCGCGACATTGAGCCGGGCCGACTTGCCAATGCGGTCCCAGGTGGCCCGGCCGCCGCCGGAAGCGCTGCCGATGACCTCCGGGTAGGCACTCGCACTCTCCTCGTTACGCACCCGGGTCGTCCAGACGCCAAAAGGTCTCAGCGTGTTGAGCGGCAGGCCGGCGCTCTGGGAGACGATGAGTTGGCCATCGACCACGTCGCCGATAGCGCGGTAGGTGGTCGTCGTGCCCGCGGGTGTGAAGGTGACTTCGACCGGCACCCTGCCCGGCGCCGTGCCCCCGGCCGCTACGATCACCCGCGTTATCCCGTCCTTCCCGTCCTGGATTTCCTCATTCGGTGGGAAGTCGGTCTGCGTAAGCTCGAAGCACAGGCTGTAGGGGCGGGTCGGCTGGCCCGGTCTGCCGTCGGTCAGCGCGGGCACAAAGACCGGGTTCTGGAACTGGTACCAGGCGTCGGGGAAGCGATAGCGGGCGCTGAAAAAGACCTTGCCCTCAATGCTCACCCACCCCTGTTCATCGGCATGCATCAGTTCCTTCAGCACTTTCTGCCGGTAGGCCTGGTCCTCCAGAGCGGTGTAGCGGATTATGAGTAGGACGTCGACCACAGTGTCGAAGTCGAAACGATTGGCTCCCTTCGGCAGCTCCAGCCGCCAGGTCGTCTCCACGCCGCTGCCCTCGAACGGCAGCAAGATCGGGTCGTCCAGCCGCAGTTCAAAAAGTCCTGTCCCGTTGCTGGCGGTCGTCACCGAGATCGATTCCGGTAGGCGCTGGATGAGTCGTACGTCATCGAACGGCGGCCCGACCACTACCCGGGAGTAGCCGTCGGTGGAGAGGGTCGCGTGAAGGGCCTCGCCGGGCGGGATAAGCCCGAGAATCGTTAGGCTGACGCTCTTGATCAGTCGCAGGTGGTGGCCGGGGAAGTCGCGGTCGAACCAGGAGAGTGGCGTCGTGAACTCAAGCCAGCCGCGCTCACGGAGCTGCTGGAGCTCGACCGGGGCGACCGACGCCAGCGAGATGACCTTCGTCAACTCCCGGCGTCGCTTCTCCGTCGCCAGCCGGTGCTGGTCGAGCCGGTTGACGTCGGTCAGCAATTGCTCGGCCGCCAGCAGGTCGCGCTTCTCGCGCTCGGCGTAGTAGGGGGCAATGATGGCGAGTGACTCCTGGCGCTCAAAGGCTAACGCCTGCTGGGCCATGCGCGCTGTCACGGTGGCGAAGTTGAGGTGGTCACGGTAATAGCGCCGGAGCAGACGGGCCATCCAGTCGTAGAGCTCCTTGTTAGTGAACTTGGTGCTCAGGAAGTCGATCACCTGGATCGCGAAGTCCTTCTGCAATTGCGCGATCTGCTGCTCCTGCTGAGTGATGGCGACCCGGTCGACCGACAGTGTTACCCCCTGCACGCCGATGTCGTAGTCCCGCTGGGCCAAGTCGCGCTGGAAGCGCCAGTCCTCGCGGCGCCGCTCGAAGGTGGCCTGCATCGAGTTCCACTGTGAGAGGCTGCTGAAGGCACTGGCGGTCGTTTGCGTGGCGGCGATCCCTGATTCGGCGGCCTTCAGCATCGCCTCCTTAAAATCAAACCCCCCAGGGATGAAGGCCGCAGCAACGTAGCCCAGCGCCAAGGCTGCCTGCCCTGCTGCGGCGAGGAACTGGAGGTTCTGCGCCTTACGAAGCCAGTCTAGTGCTTCATTCTCGTAGTGGTTGAGGTCCTTTGTCAGCAGCTCCGCGAAGTGGTTCTGCTGGAAATCGGCCCGGTCACGCTGGCGCCGGGCCAGCTCGACGCCGTCGCTGGCTTCCGTAACCCGTAGGGCTTGCAGGGCCAGGTGGGAGTCGGCGGCTTTGAGGTCTTGCCGGGCCTTCATCAAGTTGTAGGCCGCTTCGTCACTCTTCTCAAACGACGCCAAGAGTAGGCTCTCCATTTGCTGGGCCACTGAGACGAAGTAGCGCGCCCGCTCGATCAGGTAGCTGAAGCGGTAGATCGGCGGGGGCTCGCTCGGAATCAGGTCCTCTATCGCATCGCCTGCCGCCGCCGCCTGGACTACCGACAGTGCGTCGACGGGCGCCGCATAGGTTGGCACCTGCCGCCGCATGCCGGCGAAGTTGCGGCCGGTGCGGATTTTGTCCAGGTTCGATTCGATCCGCCAGCGCAGGGCGTTCAGCAGCGGGTTGGCGGGCACGCAGAAGCCAGCGCCGATCCGAGCGGTTATCGACTCGGTAAGCATGACCTCTGGTGACACGGTCGTGCTAGCACCGTCGACGCCGAGCGCGATGGCGTCCACGGCCTCCGGGTCGCCGTCACGCCAGGCGAGCAAGCGCGCGGAGGTGTCCTCGGCCTGCAGCTCGCGAGCATGGTATTCGGTCTGCCTGGCGATCACCCCGTCCAGTAACTGCTGTTGCGAGCCCGCCCCAGCCACGAGCTGATCGACGTACTGCTTCACCGCAACCAGACGGGTCGCGAACTCCGCATTGCTGCGGACGAGCGCCCCCAGGGCCTGGAGGTTCGCCAACGTCACGTGCCCATCCAGAGTTGCAACCGGCGCCAGTACGAGCCCGAGAATCCGCGCCTGCTCGGCGTCGTGGGTCGCTTGGATCTCGGCGAGCAGATCACGCCAGGTGGTGCCGCAGACATCCTGCGGGACATCGTTGACCTGGAGCACTGCTTCGGCCAACTCGTACAGCTCACGCCCCCGGTTGATCGCCTCAGCCGAGTCGCGTGCGAACTCGGCATCCGCCCAGTCGAGCAAGTTCTCCACATACTGATAGATGGCGTGACGGAGAAAGGCGCCCTGGCGGGTGTGGGCGATCAGATAGGGATTGAACGGGTCGCGCAACCAGGCCAGCGTGTCGCGGAACTCGTATTCTGAGCTACCGCCGACGTTCAGGTTGCGGTAGACGATCGGTCCGGAACCGCTAAGCCCCTGGTCCAGGGGATTGTATAGCAACCGCAGCCAGGTATCGGCCTCGCGGAAGGAGCGGTTCTGACTGAGGTAGTAAGCCGCCACCAGTGGAACAAAGTGGTAGTGCTCCTCGAGGTAGACGTAGGCTGGGTCCTTCGGCTTATACTTCGGGAGAGTCACCGCCTGCTCCTGCCGATAGCGCTGGTAGTAATCTGGCCCGCCGTCCGCCGACTCCGGCCGTGCCATCCGGCTCTGTCCGACGGTAGAGTTGAGACCTTCAGGGAACCAGGAGAGCCACAACGGGCCATCACTTACCCAGACGCCCTGTGCCGTCGATGACAGCTCATAGTCCTGGTTTCCATAGAAGATGTACAGGCGATCGCGGAATGCCTGCAGCGATTCCGCACCGAAGTAGGGGCCTGGGATCGCGACGTCCACAGGGGTGCTCACGGTACCCCCGGACGCGGTTGGGGTGAACGTCGTGAGCTTGTTTACGTTGGTCGCAGTGGGCCCCCCATATGCCCCCCAGTTGAACTGGGCAGTGAGTGTTGCCAGGATGTACATCACCCCGCCCTGGATCGCACCCTTTACCGACCTGCCCTGAATCGGCAGCGAGCCGGGCGGTAGAGCGAAAGACCCGACGTCGTACATCTTCGGCGCAGCGTTACTGCTTGGGTCAAACTCGGCGACCCGGTATTTCGTGTCGGGCGTGCCAAACAGTAGATAGTGCTTAGTGCCAACGGCGCCGACGACATCGCTCATCGGGGCACCCATCGCGATCGAGCTGCCAGCGGATTGGAGGTCGCCGTCGGGCCGTAGAACGTACACGGTCAGGTCTGTGACGGGGCAGACGTAGATGCGCAAGCCGCCGGACGTCTGGTCGCCGGATGTCTGGATGAACCCGATGCCCCTGGTCACATAACCATCGGTCGGGAATTGTTGTGGGATTGGCTGTGATGCATTGACCACGCCCTCGTGCACCGCGAAACCCGACGACGAGAGGCTGAAGGCGACGAACTTCAGGGTAGTCTCAGCCTTGGCCTGGTCTTTGACACCATAGAAGATATAGGCGAGCTGATTCCATGCAGTCATGCCAAGGAACTGGGCGCTGCCCATGTTCTTGCGGAAGTCCGGGATCAGCGCCTCGAGCGACGTCCAGCCCATCCATTCACCGTCGTCGGCGAAGGCGCCGACGACGGGGGCCGCCCCCCGCGGACTGACACCATACACCACGAGCCACTGGCCGACCCGGCAGCTCCCGACGGGCCGACCCCACGGCACCGCCGCCGCGTACGCCTGGGCGGCCGCGATGACATTCGCGGGCGAGCTATCTTCCTCAAGCCGATCGAGCAGGGCGCGGAACTGTGGGGTGATCGCGCGCCGCACGCGCGGCAGCAAGAAGTTCTCCGGATAGAGGAAGACCGTCTGAGCAGCCTGCCACAGCCCGTAGCTCTGCAGCCAGCGCCAGCGGGCCTCGAAGTCGATCCGGGGGATGCCGAGCGTAACACCCTCGCGTCCGAGTTGGTACGCCAGCACGAATGACTGTAGCGCCTCGATCGTATTGGCGGCCCGCGTTGTTGTGGCGCTGCCGTCGACCGACAGGTCGATATGCAGGTAGTTACCGAGCGCGCGGGCGTTCCGGAAGGAAGGATTGGTGCGCAGCGCGGCGTAAATTAGATTGGCGCGCAGGTCGGGGAGCGTGTATTCCTGTACCCGGCCAATCGCCGCCTCTGCCCGGGCAAGGGCGTCCTGGTAAACAGCGATCTTCAGGGGGTCACTCTGAGCGATGCCATGCGTTTTCACCAGGCGGACGAAATCGGGTAACCTGTCGACCTGGCGGATCGTCGGGGCCTGCTGGTCGAGGCTACGCAGCTCGGCGGGGGTCATGCTCAGTCCGCCGGTGAGCTCGGCCTCGGTGAGGTCGAGCCGGCGCAGGAGTTCATTGAGCGGCGTGCGGTTGGGCGTACCCGATGCCGGGTACGCTCCTCGGAACGCCGTCGCGATTTCCGCGCGCCCGGTCCCCAGCTCTCTCAGGTAGGCGTCGTACATCCTGGCTAGGGCGTTCGGCTTCGGGTAGCCGGCGCTCCCCACTACGAACTCGGCGTACAGCTCGTCGCGCGTTGTCGAGGCTGTGCCACAGACGTACAGGTCACCCGCGGGGTACATGGCGCAGGCGACACTTGTCCACCGGCCGCGCTCTCCCGCTTGCCCCTCCACGTCGGTGAAGGGTGTCCAGGTACCGTCGGTCTGGCGGATAGTGTGCCAGAGCCGCCCGTCAGCCGTGATGCCGCAGAGGTGCACAGGGCCGTACGGCATCAACCAGCTGGCGACACGGGTGAAGATGCCGCGCTCCCCCGCCCGCGTCTCCACGTCGGTGAAGGGTGTCCAGGTACCGCTACCAGAGCGGATGGTATGCCAGAGCCGTCCGTCAGCCGACGTCACGCCGCAAACATGTAACTGGTCCCCATAACCCGCCGAGCAGGCGACGCTCACAAACGTCCCCTTGTCGCCGCCGGCCGCGGCCTCCACGTCGGTCACGGCCGTCCATGCGCCAGCTGACTGACGGATGGTGTGCCACAGCTTCCCTTCGCGGGTGGCACCGCAGACGTGCAGGTCGCCGGTGGAGAGCGTAGCGCAGGCAACGCTTGTGAATGTACCGCGCTCACCGATCTGCGTCTCTGCGTCGATGAAGGCGAGCCAGCTCCCGTTGCTTTGCCGGAGGGTATGCCAGAGTCGCCCGTCGCTCGTGATCGCACAGACGTGCAGCCCGCCGCTCGCCAAGCCGGCGCACGCAACCTCCGTGAAAGTGCCACGCTCACCCGCCACCAGCTCCACGTCGGCAAATGCAGTCTTTGAGCCGTCGGACCGCTGGATCGCATGCCAGAGGTGACCGTCGGCACTGATACCGCAGAGGTGAAGGTCGCTGCCCACGAAGGCGGCGGCTACATCTGTGAAAACATCCCGTACGCCCGCCGCCGCCTCCACGTAGGCAAACGGTTGCCAGGTGGCACCGCGGCGTGTCTGCCACATGTTGCGGCCGAGCACGAGGCACTCGAGGACTTCGTCGGCGATCTCGATCTGTTTCAGCCGCTTCTCGACTGCCCCACAGTTCAACGCCAGGCTGCCGAAGGGGCGGTAGAAGCGAGTCTCTAATGCGCTCACGTCGGGGAAAGTTGCCGGGAAGCTGTCCTGAAGGAAGTCGATCAGGTCGACCAGGTAGGCCGCCGGGCTGAGGGCTGATTCGCAGGAGTTGCACAACTCACACGCGTCCGGTGCAGAGGTAGCCATAGGGAGCAAGCTCAGAGCCGATGCTGTTTCGCTCGAGACCGCGAGCGGGTAAAGAGCGGTGCCGCGATTGGCCGGTGCGTAGGCGATCGCCGCCTCAGCCAGACGCGCTCGTGCCAAGGTGCGGTATATCCGTGCCCGCCGCAGCAACCCACGGAGCATGATCGGGTCCTCGCCGAGCAGCTTGCCCAATGCGTGCGCGTCCCACCCAGCCAGGTCGAGCACACCCTGAACCCCGGCGTCAACGAGCCGGGCATTGCGGTCGAAGTCGGCTGAGACAGTTGCTAACCTTGTATGCGCCAGCAACTTACCCGTCACTTCCGGTGGGAGTTCGGTGAACTTCGTGAAGTCCAGCCTCTGCCGGTGAGCCGCCGCAAACGAATTGACTCCGGCCGATGCTAGTTCGCCGACCATCTTAGGAGAGACGCGGAGCTCGGCCAGTATCCGCTCGAAGAAGATAGGGTCCCGTTCAGTCATCTGGATGGCCTGATCCGCCAGCATCATTTGGGCATGGATCCGCGCCTGCGCCAGGGCGTCCGTTGGCAGGCCGGTCTCGACAGCTAACTCGGTGACGTCAAGCGCCGCTAGGTCAAACAGGTTGCGGACACGAGATGCCAGCACGGCCGCCTCGGCCAGGGACAAATCAAGCGGGCGGATGGCTTGGTCCACCAGCCTGGGGAAAAGGATCGCGCCTAGGAACGGATGCTCGAGTACGGGTACTGACAGGCGCAGCGGGTCTGGATCGGCGGTGGAGTGCAGGGCATCGATCCGCTCGATGATCGCGTCGACCTCGCCGAGTATCCGGGCGCTGGCAATCCGGCGCTTCAGGCGCCTCCGGCCGGCTGCGCTGAGCAGCTCCGAAGGTAGCATAGGGCCGAGACCCGCCAGCGCCTCGCGCACCGTCCCATCGGGGGCGAGCACGCTCAACAGCCAATCCAATTGGAGTGCCTGGGCGTTCTCTGGCGTCAGTCCATCGACCCGCACGTGCCCGGCCGCAACCTCCTCGATGAAAGCGAGCACGTCGGCAGCCGTTCGTACATGGTGCTGCATGAAGACATCGCGGCTGCTCAGCCATAGACCAGCTAGGGCACTGTCACCAGATGGTACTGCTATCAGCTCTGTAATGAGCTTCGGCTGGACGTCCTGGGGAGCTAACGCTTGCTCGACACCGCTGTGGGTACGCCTGGTGCCACGCCGCCGCTTAAGCGAGGCCTCACTGCTCGTCATTGCACCGATCTCCCGCTCAACTTCGCTGTCCATAGTCGTCCTCCGTTCGCCGTCAACTGTCGTGCCATATCTTGTCGTCCACTGCATCTGCTGCTTCTTGCAGCAGCGCCGGCTGATGACTTGGTTGACCGTGGACTCCACAAAGCCGGTGCTAATGTGCTCCCCAGAGTGGTAGCGCTCGCCCGCCATAGTTGGGGATAAAGACACGATACGCTCACTATAGGTGTGGAACTCCTCTACAATACCTGATGCGTGATCAACGCGCTGGGAAACAACCACACGCCAGCGCTGCTCCATCCGAGCCCGGCGCCGAGGGCCCAATGCCGCAGAGGATGCTCCACCGAGCGATGGTCAGTGGCCCAGCGCGCGGCGCTGCAAGCGCCAGCCCAACACTGTGTGCAGTGCCGTGAGCGCCAGCATCGACACCAGCCAAACAAGGCGAGATGGGGCAATCACCTGCTCATTGGATGAGCGCCAGCAGCACTCCCATGAACACAGACAAAAGGCCACCGAGACCCGTGTGGGTTCTGGGTGCAAATCCTCAAGTGCTGTTCTCCCCGTGTGGGCTCAGACAGCGCTATTGGCCACGTGCGTTTCAATGTGCAGTTCTACAGTCTGTCTCAGTCAAGGTCAGGTCAGTGGTACGCTGGAGTAGAGTGCAGTTGGTATGATCGAACGGGACCCTACACCTCATACCTATTCATGTCAACAGAAATATGTAACTTCGACTTGAAGTTCAAACCGATATAACTCATTGGAAGAGAAGCTGTGAAGAATTTCATAGGAAAAGAATAAGGTACACTGGAAGGTTTTGTCGCGCGCTCTTAGACTTACTGTATCCTCTCTAATGATTCCGCTAGTGTACTGTGATATCAATAGGTTCCAATGAGCCTCCAGTGTGGAGAAGCCAGGGCCAGGAGGCGAAAAGAGGGCAGACGGGCGGGCAGCGCATCCCGTGGAATTGTGAGGCGATTGGGTCGTTTCTCCTCCCGTGTGCGCCACCGAGCTGTCCCTGATCGTGATAGGGTGCCTGCGCGGTGCAACTCCGCGGGGGGTAGCCGTGGACGTCTGCAGGGGCGCCACAGGCTGAGCGTGCGGCGGATGGCGTGGTTGTAGACGTTTCGCGCGCCCTCTCTGTGTCACCACGAGCACCGCGAATTAACGCGCAGCGCGGTGCTCGTGGTGACCCCTATAATACCCGCAACTGCTTGCCACCAAAGAAATTGCGTCGAGAAATACAGTAGGTCTAACCGCTCTTGCTGCTTTTTGCGGTGTTGCACGATGCGTGGATACAGGCCCAAACTCGAATTGTTGAGGAAGAGGTGGCCATTGACCTCCCCTACATCCACGCGCCTGGTCCACCCCGCACGTATCGTGTGCACCACGCTGGCCAGATCGAGCGGGATGTGGAGGTCTTTGGCACAATGATTGAGCGTGCCGAGCGGCAAGACCCCCAGGGCCACCTCGGTCCCCACCAGGGCCGAGGCGACGACGTTGAGGGTGCCATCGCCGCCCCCCGCGACCACCGTCGGAAAGCCTACCTGCACCGCCCGCTGCGCCAGCTTTCTGACCTCACTCCCACTACGCGCGAGCGCGAGACAGGGGGCGATCCCCTGCTGCTGGAAGAGGTCCTGCAGACGCTGGCCCAGATCGTCGGTGGCCGTGGCAGGAACACCAGCTAACGCATTAAGGATGACCGACACCGGCCCCACCATCGCCTGCGCCCCTTTCACGCGAGTGCCTCCGCGCTGGATGCACAGAGGGAGGACATGAGATGGTCGCTCTCCTCGGGGAGAGACGACCTGTAGGGACGACGGCAGGTGGGGGGCAAACCTCGCCATGACGGCCCTCTCGTCTAAGCCTTTTTGTCCTTTTGGCAGTCGCCAGGCAGGCCTCTGGTATTTACCGGGTTGAGGTGTTCTGGAAAAAATACGGCACGCCGCATACCTGAGGCCAGGCGCACGCGGAACTCGCGGAGCTGGCCCGGTAGCCTTGCAACACACGGTATGGCCCCTGTAGAGCTCACCGTAAATTTGAAGCCGGATGCGCCTAGAGGATCCCTGGGTCCTCGCGTCTCAATCAAAGTGCGGTCCTTGTCGGCGCTCGGGCATGGAGCCAGGAGCTGGAGTTGGGGGGGGCACCGCCGCTGGTACCACTGGATCGCCGAAGAGGCGCTGCACCTCGCGGTTGGCCTGCGCCGGCCGGGCGAGCGAGTGCACGATGTGGTCCATGGCGCGCAGCAATGCGTGTCCCTCCTGGGCTAACCGGTCGACTGCCGCTACATGGTCTCGCAGCACGTCCTGCGCCTGCTGCCACGCCATCTCGACGGCGGCGTCCACACGGCGCGCCAAGGCCGCCCGGAAGCGCTGCCGCAGTGCCGGGAAACACAGGCGTGCCACCATATGACCGATCAGGAGCAGGGCGACAACCAGCGTCATGGCGCTGAACAGCATGGACGCGCTCGCGTATTCCCCCCGCAGGAAGCCAGTGCCGACGCGCCAGAGCACCAACGCGAGCACGCCGGTGAGCACTACCTCCACGCCGGCCAAGGCCATCCATCCGATACCGCGACGGACGGACGGCTTCCCAGCCTCTGCCACGATCTTCCCCTCGACGAGCGCAGGCAGCGCGGCCAAGTGCGTGGTCAGCTGTGCCACTGCGTCCGTCCATCCGGCGCGTACCGGCTGCAGCGGCAAGCGGTGTGTCTCCACGTCCAGCAGGAGCCTGCGCGTGACATCGCCTAGTAGCGCCACCACCGCGTCGCCGACTCCAGCACCCACTCCCCAGGCCGGGTAGTCCTGTGGCACCGGGGCGGATATCTCGGACGCTACCAGACCGCCGCCTGGCAGTGTCCCTCTTCCACTGCTGAAGGCGCGCCACCCCGAGCACACGGATGTGCACCAGGTTAACCATTGCGTATAGATGCCG
>AR_comb_assmDRAFT_11244145_pt1 | contig 21454 bp, 19 predicted proteins | sample ArasoioldDNA_FD_10543 | JGI IMG/M metagenome (IMG submission 10543) | reverse complement strand
GACCTGTTCGGCTGATTGCCATGAACCCGCCGGTCGATTACTGGCGGGAGGTCGTTCGTCGCGGCGTCCGCGCGCTGGGCTTTTCGATCCAACTCACGGTGGCGAAGCGTGGATGGCCGCAGAGCTGGCGGGTCCTCAAGACGGTGGGCGCCCCGGCGCCCATGCCACCATCGAGATTCACAAGCTGGTCGAGACCGAGCCAGGCACGGCCGCCTTCGGTGCGGGCCAGACGCTGGCGCGAACCCTCGAATACGGCGCCCCCGAGGGGCTGGAGGCGCCGGTCTATCCGCGCGAATGGCCGCGCGGATGTCGGCCAAAGGCGTAGATCAGGCCTTTGGCTCCAGCGCCTCGAATTCGCCGAGGCGCTCGCCGTAGGCCGCCTGGGCCTCGGCGCGTGTCAGCACCTTGTCCTCGAACTGCCGCGACACCCACACCCGAACGCCGCGAAACCTCATGCCGTGCAGGATCGCGGTGATCGTCGTCGGGATGCCGTGGCGAAGGTAGCTGTCCTGGCTGAGCAGGATCAGGCCGGCCAGCAAGGCGTCATCGTTCTTGACCGCCGCCTCGGCGGCCATGGCGTCAAGCTCAATGTTAATCTCGTCAATGGTCATGGGGCGGCCATAACCCGAGTCGCTGGCGCCGAGCCGACCAGCGCGGCGCTGAAGGCCGCGACATCATGATGCCGCCGCCAACACGATCGCTAGCGCCACATGGCCTTCATCTGGGCGGCGATGTCGATCTTGGGCCCTGGCGGCGCGGGCGGGCGATCCTCGTGATCGACGATCGGCCAGGCCGTCCTTTCGAACAGGCCCAACAAGCTCTTGGGAATGAACCGCGTGCGGTTAGCCAGGACGTGGCGATCGCCGGCCGGGCTCTGGTTGTGGGTGTAGTAGCGCTGCGGCGTGATCAGGTGCAGGTCGTCCTTGGCCCGGGTCATGGCCACGTAGAGCAGCCGGCGTTCCTCTTCGATCTCCGCCGACGCGCCGGTCCCAAGATCCGAGGGCATGCAGCCGTCGACGACGCTGAGCACGAAGACCGACTTCCATTCCATCCCCTTGGCCGAATGGATGGTCGACAGGATCAGGTAGTCCTCGTCCAGCAGCGGCACCCCGGCCTGGTCGCTGGTCGCGTCGGGTGGATCCAAAGTCAGCTCGGTCAGGAACCGTTCGCGCGAGGCGTAGCCCGAGGCGATCTGCTCGAGCTGGAGTAGATCGCCCAGCCGCGTTTCGGCGTCCTCGTGCATCCGCTCCAAATGCGGTTCGTACCATTGGCGCGCCCGTTCCAGTTCCGCGGGCCAAGGCGCCTCGCCCGTCGCCAGAGCCTTGGCCGCGGCGGCGAAGTCGCGCCACTGGGCTGCGGCCTTTGACGGCGCCGGCGCGGTTTCCAAGGCCGTGACCAAGTCCGGCGTCGCATTGATGTGGTCGAGGATCTTGGTCGCCGAGGCCGGGCCGACACCGGCCAGCAACTGCATCAACCTAAAGCCCGCCACCCGGTCTCGCGGGTTCTGCACGAACCGCAACAGGGCCATCAGGTCCTTGATGTGCGAGGCGTCCAGGAACTTCAGACCCCCGAACTTCACGAACGGAATGTTGCGCCGGGTCAGCTCGACTTCGAGGGGCCCCGAATGGCTGGACGTGCGAAAGAGCACCGCCTGGTGCTTGAGCCGCGTCCCCTCCTCCCGCGCCTCGAGCACCTGCTCGACGATGTAGCGGGCCTGGTCCGCCTCGCCGCGCACAGTCACCAGGTGCGGCCGCCCGCCGCCCTCCTTGTCGGACCAAAGGTTCTTGGTGAAGCGCTCGGGGGCAAGTTCGATGACGGCGTTGGCGGCCGCCAGGATGCCTTGGGTGGAGCGATAGTTGCGGTCCAGGGTGACGACGCGGGCCGGCGGGTCGAAGGCCTTGGGAAAATCGAGGATGTTGCGCACCGTGGCCGCGCGGAAGGCATAGATCGATTGGGCGTCGTCGCCGACCACCGTCAGCCCCAACCCCTGGGGCTTGATCGCCAACAGGATGGCGGCCTGCAGGGCGTTGGTGTCCTGGTATTCGTCGACGAGGACGTGATCGAAACGCGCGCCCAGGTCGGCGGCCAGGACCGGGTGCTCCATCATCCGCGCCCACCAGAGCAGCAGGTCGTCATAGTCCAGGACGTTCTGAGTCTGCTTGGCCTCCACGTAGGCGGCGAACAGATCTTTCAGCGCCTGGGCATGGGCCACGCACCACGGAAAGGTCTTGGCGAGCACCACATCGATCGACTTCTGCGAATTGACGCATCGCGAGTAGATCGAAAGACAGGTCCCCTTGGTCGGGAACCGGCTTTCCATCTTCGAGTAGCCGAGCTGGTGACGCACCAGGTTCATCAGGTCGGCGGCGTCCTCGCGGTCGTGGATGGTGAACGCCGGATCCAGTCCAATCTGTTCGGCGTGCTCGCGCAGGATCCGCGCGCCGACGCCATGGAAGGTGCCGGCCCACACCAGGGCGTCGGTCAGGGCCTGGGCCTTGTCGCCCATGACCTTGCGACCGATGCGCTCCACCCGTCGGGTCATCTCGCTGGCCGCCCGGCGCGAGAAGGTCATCATCAGGATGCGTCGCGGATCGGCGCCGTTGACCAACAGGTGCGCCACGCGATGGGCCAGGGTGTTGGTCTTGCCCGAGCCCGCCCCGGCGATCACCAGCAGTGGCGGTCCCGGCGTGGTGTCGCGCTCGGCGATCCCATGCTCGACGGCCTGACGTTGCTGGTCGTTGAGACCGTCGAGATAGGCGAAGGCGGCGGACAAGACGGACTCGGCACGAAACGGAACGAGAACAGGTTCTCAGGTTCGGGGCCGGTGCGCAATGGCGAGGCTCACGCCGAATCGTCCGTCGGCCCGCTCTACAGAGGCCTAACGCGGGGCCGGATAGTAGACCGCGCCGCCGAACTTCAACGTGAAGACCAATTGCAGCCGATCATAGCTGTGCGTGGGGTCGCGGGAGTTGGACTCCTGGCGGACGTAGCGCGCGCCGAGCCACAGGTCCTTCAAGGTCGATAGATTGACGTCGCGAAGGACGCCCTTGGCCAGATCGCCGGCGTTGGCGCCGACATAGGCTTCGGCGCGATCGTCGTTTCGCTTGTAGGCGCCGGTGAGGTTGTGGCTGTATTCGCGACGCTCGACGACGCCCTCGACCATGATCCTGACTCCGAAGGCCGTGACGCCCGTCAGTCCGGCCTTGACCTTGCCGGACGCCCGCTCGGCGCCGTCGTCGCTGGAGGTGATCTGCGAGAGGCTGGGTGTGATCGACAAGGCCAGGCAAGGATCAGCGCCGGTGCGCCAGTCGCACGACACGCGCAATGGGATCGTCGTGGTCGCCTCGAGCGAATAGGTCACGTCGTCGCGATCATAGGCCCCGAAGAATTCCTTGCGGTTTTGCGTCCACGACACGCCGATGGAAGGTTCCCACCCCGCCAATTTCGCGACGGAAGCCAGCTTCACGCCAAGGCCGTAGCTGGAACCGTTTTCATTGCGTTTGGAGTAGTCGTCGGCCAGGCTGGCATCGGCGGAGGTGGTCAGCTTCGCCGCTGTCCCGAAGGTGTGAACGTAATCCAGACCGCCGGAGAGATTGGTCTTGTTCTCCGCCAGCGGCGCGCCTTCGTCCGCGTCCAGATCGCCCGTCGCCACGTACTCGGCTTTGAGCCGCCAATCGATCGGCGCCTTCTTGGGATGACGCCAGTCAAGCGGTAGAGCGTCTTCGCGCGCCAGGGCGCCGCGACTGGGCAGGTTATCGACCGCCTGGGCGCTAGCCGCGCCGCTCCAAAGCGCGGCAACGGCCGCGCAGATCACCCAACGCATGAACACCCCCTCAATGGTCACGCTTTGACCCCGAGAGTGCTCAGGACCCTCAATGGTTGCAAGCCAGGCCAGCCATCAATTTGAAATAGATCGACGCTGCCGCCTCTCTCGCGCCAACGAAAGCGTCGAACAGGATCGCGGCTCAGATGAGAGTCGCGCGTTCCCGCGCTCGCATGTCCGCCGCCCGCCGCCGAAGTTCAGCGGCCACGGCGTGCGCCACAGCCGGCCCGCCCTCATAGGCCTTGGGATTGGCGTCGGCGCCGCGCGCCAGACGTTCGAAGTCCTCAGACGTATTGGCCGGCCCATAGTCCGCGACGATTTCACTGACCTCCTTGGACACCAGGCTCGGGTGTGGATTGGCGATATCGGGGGTGTCGGTCATGCAAAGGCCTCCTTCGGCCAAACCAGCTGCGTCAAGTTCGGTCGCCGCTTTCTCGGACAGAAATTTTCCTGAATCCCGCCAACGCGTTGTGCGGCCTGGATTCTCAAGCTTCCGCGCTGCTTGGCCGCAGCCCTGGCGCGATTGACTCCTAGCTTAACACGAGAACAAAGATGGAACATATCCGTTTTGAGTGCTCATGTCCCTCGACCGCACCCCTGCCGCGCTCGACGCGCTTCGCCGTCAAGTCCGCCTGATCGAGACGGCGGACGCGACGGTGCGCGCGGTGCTGCCGTTCGGCGTGCCAGAAATCGACGACCGTCTTCCCGGCGGCGGCCTGGCGATCGGCGCCTTGCACGAGGTGGCCGGCGGCGCGGACGGCGCCCTGCATGGCGCCGCGGCCGCGCGGTTCGCCGCCGGCGTCCTGGCCCGCTTGGACGGACCGGTGCTGTGGTGCTTGCGTCATCGGGATCTCTTCGCCCCGGCGCTGGCCCAGGTCGGCCTGCCGCCGGACCGGGTGATTTTCGCTGAGGCCGGGGACGAGGCCGGCGTACTGGCCTGCATGGAGGAAGGTCTGCGCTGGCAAGGCTTGGCCGGCGTGGTCGGCGAGGTCGCCAAGCTTCCCATGACGGCCTCTCGCCGATTGCAGTTGGCGGCCGAGAAGAGCGGCCAGATGGCCGTCGCCATCCGAAGATGGCGCAGGGTCGCCGACGCCGCCGATCTTGGCCAGCCGACTGCGGCCGCCACGCGATGGCGGGTGTCGGCCCTGCCCTCCTCGCCCCTCCCCACCGCCGGGGTCGGGCGCCCCCGCTGGTTCCTTGAACTGTTCCGTTGCCGCGCCGGCGAAGCCTTCGACCTTGAGATAGAAGCCTGTGACGCAAAGGGTCATCTCCGTCTTCCTGCCCCGCTGGCCGACCGATCGGTTGAAGCGAAGCCAGGGCAAGGCCGCGCCGCCGCCTGAAGCGCCGGTGGTCATGGTCGGCCGCCTCGGGCGCCGACGCGCGATCGCGCATATGAACTTGGCCGCCGCCCAGGCCGGCCTGCGCCCAGGCCAGGCGGTCGCCCACGCCACTGCCCTGGTTCCGGGCCTCGTGCTCCAGAACCTCGACTCCGCCGGCGACGACGCCGCCCTGCATCGGCTCGCTCTGTGGGCCCAGAAGCTCTACTCGCCGATCGTGGCTCCGGACGGAACCGACGGCCTGGTCATCGACGCCACCGGCTGCGCCCACTTGTTCGGCGGCGAGGAGAAGATGGCCATCGCCATCCGTGAACGCTTGGCCAAGGTAGGCCTCACCGCCATGATCGCCATCGCCGATAGCTGGGGCGGCGCCCACGCCCTGGCCCGGTTCAGCAGGCGCGCGATCTTCATCACTACGCCCGGCCAGACGGGCCGCGAACTCAGCGCGCTTCCGGTTGCGGCCTTGCGGTTGAACAACGACCTGGTCGAGGCGCTGGGGCGGCTGGGCTTCGACACCATCGGCGAGCTGGAGGCCACGCCGAAAGGCCCGTTGGCCCATCGCCTGGGTCAGGACCCGGTTCGGCGGCTCAACCAGGCCTTCGGTCGCAGCGCCGAGCCGATCGAGCCGGTGATGGCCGCTGAGACCTTGCACGTGCGCAAGATCTTCGCCGAGCCGATCGGCGCGCCCGAGACCATGGCCCGCTACCTGATCGAACTGACCCATGCGCTGTGCGCGGCCCTGGAAGACGCGGGTCTGGGCGCCAAGCGTCTGGACGCCTGGTTCTTCCGCGTCGACAACCGGATCGAGACCGCCCGCATCGGCCTGGCCGCGCCGTCGCGCCACGCCAGGCGTCTGGCCAAATTGCTTTGCGAGAAGTTGGAGACCGTCGATCCAGGTTTCGGGGTCGAGAAGATCGTCCTGGCCGCGCCGGGCGCTGAGCCCCTCACCTACAAACAGATTCAGGCGCTGGACGGCGGCGACAAGGCCATCGACCTGTCGGGCCTGGTCGACACCCTGGCCAATCGCCTGGGGCCTGAGCACGTCTATCGTCTGGCCAGCGCCCAGAGCGACCTGCCCGAGCGGTCGGTCAAGCGCGCCCCGGCCCTGGAGGCGCCCGACGGTCACTCATGGCCGGCGGACTGGCCCCGCCCCACCCGGTTCTTCCCTCGTCCCGAGCCCATCGAGACCGTGGCCCTGCTGCCCGACGCTCCCCCCGCAGCCTTCACCTGGCGCGGGACCCGCCACCGCGTGCGCTGCGCCGACGGTCCCGAGCGGGTGTTCGGCGAATGGTGGAAGGCCGATGAGGAACTGGCCCGCAGCAGAGACTACTTCCAGGTCGAGGACGACAGCGGCGAGCGCTTCTGGATCTACCGCGACGGCGACGGCGAAGACGCGGAGACCGGCAGCCAGCGCTGGTTCATGGCCGGGGTGTTCGGATGAGCGCGGCGACGACGGACCAAGACCTTGGCGCCTATGTCGAGCTGCAGTGCGCCTCGCACTTCTCGTTGCTACGGGGCGCGTCCTCGCCGGGCGAGCTGTTCGACGAGGCCCTGCGGCTGGGCTATCGCGCCCTGGCGATCTGCGACCGCAACAGCCTGGCGGGGATCGTCCGCGCCCACATCGCCGCCAAGGCCACGGGAGTGCGGCTGATCATCGGCTGCGAACTGGTGCTGCGCGATGGCGTGACCCTGCTGGTCTTCCCGACCGACCGCGCCGCCTATGGCCGGCTCTGCCGCCTGCTGTCTCTGGGCAAGGCCCGGGCCGGCAAGAGCGAGTGCGACCTGGATCTCGAGGATGTCGCCGCTCATGCCCAGGGCCTGATCGCGATCCTCGTCCCGGATACGCCGGACGAGACCTGCGCCCAGCAGTTGAAGAAGGTGGCGGCGATCTTCGGTCCCGACGCGCACCTGGCGCTGACGCTTCACCGCCGCCCCGGCGACGCTTTGCGCCTGCACCAGCTGCAGATCCTGGCGCAAGACGCTGGCGTCACCGCCGTGGTCACCAATCGCGTCCTCTTTCACGAAAAGGCCCGCCGCCTGCTGCAGGACGTGGTCACGTGCATCCGCGAAGGCACGACCATCGACGACGTGGGCTTCAAGCGCGACCGGCACGCCGACCGCTATTTGAAAGCCCCGGCCGAGATCCAGCGCCTGCTGGCCAAGCATCCGCAGGCGATCGCCGCCTCGGTCGTCATTGCCCAGCGCTGCATCTTCAATCTCGACGAGCTCTCCTACCAGTATCCGCACGAGGTGCTCGAACCGGGCAAGTCGGCGCAGGAGACCCTGGAGCGCCTGACCTGGGAAGGCGCGGACCAGCGCTATCCGGAAGGCCTGCCGCCGGACGTCCGCAAGGCGCTGGCCCATGAGCTTCGCCTGATCGGCCTGCTCGGCTACGCTCCCTACTTCCTGACCGTGAACGCCATCGTCCAGTTCTCCCGCAGCCAGGACATTCTCTGTCAGGGCCGCGGTTCGGCCGCCAATTCGGCGGTCTGCTACGTGCTGGGGATCACCAGCATCGATCCTGAACGCAACGACCTGCTGTTCGAGCGTTTCGTCTCGCAGGAGCGCAACGAGCCCCCCGACATCGACGTCGATTTCGAGCACGAGCGTCGCGAGACGGTGATGCAGTGGATTTTCGAGACCTATGGCCGCCATCGCGCGGCCCTGGTCGCGGTCGTCCAGCGGTTCCGGCCGCGGGGCGCGTTGCGTGATGTCGGCAAGGTCCTGGGTTTGCCCGAAGACATGACCAAGGCCCTGTCGAGCCAGGTCTGGTCGTTCCACCGCGAACAGATCGAGGAGCACCATGCCCGTGATCTGGGCCTGGATCTCTCCGACCGTCGCCTGCGCCTGACCCTGGAGCTGTCCCAGCAGCTGCTCAATACCCCGCGCCATTTCTCCCAGCACCCGGGCGGCTTCGTGCTGACGCAGGATCGTCTGGACGAACTGGTCCCGATCGAGCCGGCGCGGATGGACGGGCGCCAGATCATCGAGTGGGACAAGGACGACATCGACGAGCTGAAGTTCATGAAGGTGGATGTCCTGGCGCTGGGCATGCTGACCATGCTCAAGCGCGGTTTGGACTTCCTGGCCCACCACAAGGAGATCCATCTCGATCTCGCGACCATCCCGCCGGAGGATCCTCGCACCTATGCGATGATCCGCAAGGCCGACACGCTGGGCGTCTTCCAGATCGAGAGCCGAGCCCAGATGGCCATGCTGCCGCGGCTGAAACCCCGCAGCTTCTATGATCTGGTCATCGAGGTGGCGATCGTTCGGCCCGGCCCCATTCAGGGCGACATGGTCCATCCCTATCTTCGCCGGCGTGAGGGCAAGGAGAAGGTCGAGTTTCCCCTGCCCGAGCTAGAGAAGGTGCTGGGCAAGACCCTGGGCGTGCCGCTCTTCCAGGAACAGGCCATGCGGGTGGCGATCGAATGCGCCGGGTTCACGCCGGGCGAGGCCGACCAGCTGCGCCGCTCGATGGCGACGTTCAAGTTCACCGGCGGGGTCAGCCATTTCAAGACCAAGCTGGTCGGCGGCATGGTCGAGCGGGGCTACCCCCAGGCGTTCGCCGAAAAGACCTTCGCCCAGCTGGAGGGCTTTGGCTCCTACGGCTTTCCAGAAAGCCACGCGGCCAGTTTCGCGCTGCTGGCCTACGCGTCTTCCTGGATGAAATGCCACCATCCGGACGTCTTCTGCGCGGCCCTGCTCAACAGCCAGCCGATGGGCTTCTATCAGCCGGCCCAGATCGTTCGCGACGCCATCGAGCATGGCGTCGAGCTTCGGCCGATCTGCATCAACGCCTCGCGCTGGGACTGCACGCTCGAACCGATCCATGACACAGGCCGGTTCGCCGTTCGACTGGGCCTGCGGATGATCAAGGGCCTGGCCGATACGGACGCCGCCGCCCTGGTCCTGGCCCGGGGCGAAGAGCCCTATTGCTCGATCGACGAGGTGCGCCGGCGCTCTGGCGCCAAGCCCGGCGCCTTAGGCAAGCTGGCCGAGGCCGATGCATTCCTGCCGGCCTTGAAACTGGCGCGCCGCGAGGCCGCCTGGGCCATCAAGGCCCTTGGCGACGACGCCCTGCCCTTGTTCGACCAGCCCGGCGCCAGTGAACTCAACGAGCCCGTCGTCGCCCTAAAGCCCATGACCGAAGGCCGTGAGATCGTCGAGGACTACGGCCACGTCGGCCTGTCACTTCGGCGCCACCCGCTCGCCCTGCTGCGCAACGACCTCACCCAGCGCCGGCGCATTGCGTGCCGCGACGCCGCCGCCAGCCGTGACGGCCGCTTTGTCCAGACCGCCGGTCTGGTGTTGGTGCGGCAGATGCCCGGCAGCGCCAAGGGCGTCCTCTTCATGACCATCGAGGACGAGACCGGCGTGGCCAATCTGGTGGTCTGGAAGAAGCTCTACGAAAAGCAGCGCCGCATCGCCCTGGGCGCCCATCTGCTCGGGGTCGATGGCCGCATCCAGCGCGAGGGCGACGTCGTCCACCTGGTCGCCTACCAGCTGCATGACCTGGGCGAGGTGCTGACCGGCCTGGAGGATCAGTCGGCCGATCGCGCCGACATGGCCTGGGTCAAACGCTCGCGAAACTTCTGCTGAGGACAGATCGATGGACCCCCAACCCAGTCTGTTCGACCTGCAGAGCGGGCCGGACTGCGCCATTTGCTGACGTTGTCAGTCCTCCAAGAACTGGACGTTCATCTGAGGGTTCGGCGACAGAGCTAGGCATGGCGGTCCAGTGAGAATTGAATGACGTTGGTGCGCCCTGTTCGAAAGCCTGCTTCGCAGTAGGCCAGGTAGAACCGCCACAGCCGCCGAAACCGCTCGTCCAAATCCATCGCGCCGAGGACACCCGTCGCGGCGGCGTCCTCGAAGCGCTCGGACCAACGGCGCAAGGTCTCGGCATAGTCCAAGCCAAACCGCACGGTTCGCCGTGGCGCCAAGCCGTGCCGGGTCGCCAGGTCGGCCAGATGCGTCTCTGACGCCAGCGCGCCGCCAGGAAAGACGTAGCGCTGGATGAAGTCTGTGCGCGCGTCATATTCCTCGAAGAGCGCGTCGGCGATGGTGATGACCTGCAGGCCGGCGCGGCCGCCGGGCTTGAGCAGGTCCCGGACCTTTTGGAAGTAGATGCCCCAATAGGCCTTGCCGACCGCCTCGAACATCTCGATCGACGCCAAGCGATCAAACTGGCCGTCCAGCTCGCGATAGTCCAGCAGGCGGATGTCGACCCGCTCGGAGAGGCCCGCCTCGAAGACGCGGCGACGCGCCAGGTCATACTGCGCGCGCGAGATCGTCACGCCCTGCACGCGAGCGCCGATCTCACCGGCCGCGAACAGACCAAAGCCGCCCCAGCCACAGCCGATCTCGACGAGGCTGTGACCGGGTTGCAGGTCGATCAGGCGGGCCAGCTCCATGTACTTGGCGCGCTGCGCGACCTCCAGGGACTGATCCGGCGCGGTGAACCGGGCGGCCGAGTAGGTCATGGTCTGGTCGAGCCAGGCGGCGTAGAAATCGTTACCCAGGTCATAGTGAGCGTGGATGTTGCGGCGCGCGCCGGACTTGCTGTTGGCCCTGAGGTGGTGGAACGCCCAGTTGACCGCCTTCATCCACCAGCCGCCGTCGAACAGGCGACGGATGTGATCGTAGTTGTTGGCCAGGACCTCAAGCAGCGCCGCCAGGTCCGGGCTCGTCCACTCGCCGGCGATATAGCCTTCGGCAAAACCGATATCGCCGCTGGCCAGCACACGGGCGGCGAATCTCAGGTCCCGGACCTGAAGCACCGCCTGAGGCCCCGCGACCTTGCCCACGAGGTGATGACGGGCTCCGCCTCGCTCGACGATGGTCAGCTCTCCCCAAGTCCAGTTGGCCGACAGCAGGTCCACGAAGGCATGGAAGAGCGTCTGGCGGCGCGGCGCGGGGGCCAAGGCGGCGTGGGACAGGTCATTCATGGTCGAGGCCCTGCGAGCACTGAGGCGGCGCCGCAGTCGTCACGCCCGCGCCTCCTGAAACGAAACCGTACTTCGAAAACCCTGCTGTCGCCGACCTCGCTCTGGCCGGCGTGGGCGGCTAGCGGGCCACGAGCCGCGCTGCCTGGAAGCCCGCATAGGCGGCCAGCGCCGTGAGCGCCGCGCCCCAGGCCATGTCGGCCAGGGTCAGACGGGTGGACCAGACGCGCAGGGTCGCCTGGTTGGTCAGGTCATAGGTGGCGTAGGCCACGAAGCCCAGCACCGCGCCGCTCAGGGCGGCCTTGCCCCCCGCGTTCTCGCGCAGGGCCGGCGCCACGGCCAGGGCCACGACGCCTAGGCCATAAATCACGTAGAAGGCGATGGCGGCCGGCGCGTTAAACTTCTGGGCCAGCATGTCGCCCAGGACCGGTCGGTAAAGACGGGGGCCCATCAGCGACAGCCAGACGGCGTCGAGCCCAAGGAAGACGATCATCGATGCGACATAGGCGACAAGATAAGGCATTGCGGTTCTCCTTAGACCGGCGCGAGTCGGTAGTGGCTGACGCCCCATTCGGCGCCGCCGCGATCGCCGAACAGGCCAGCCGTCGCCAGGAAGAACCGGCGCCAGCGGCGCGCCCAGAGAACGGCGTCCTGGCCGTAGACCGAACGCATCACCCCCATGATCTCGCGCTCGTGGCGATCGAAATTGACCAGCCAGTCGTCGGCGGTGCGCGCGTAGTGCGCCCCGCTCCAGCGCCAGTCGGCCTCGACCGCGAAGAGGTCCGGATATTGATGCATCAAGCCATGGCTGGGCATCAGGCCGCCGGTGAAGAAGTGCTGGGCGATGAAGTCCGAGCGATCCTCGACCTCGAAGCGGTAGGGCGCGGCGCGATGGGCGAAGACGTGGACGAAGGCCCGACCGCCGGGCGTGAGCCAGGCGCGCACGCGGGTCAGGAGCGCGCGCCAGTTGGCCATGTGCTCGAACATCTCGACTGAGACGATGCGGTCGAAGCGTGACGAGGTCGCGAAGTCATTCATGTCGGCGGTCACGACCGTCAGATTGGCCAGACCCCGCTCGCGCGCCTGCTGATCGATGAAGGCCTTCTGGCCATGGGAATTGGACACCGCGGTGATCGTCGCGGCGGGATAGGCCGCCGCCATCCACAGGGACAGCGAGCCCCAGCCGCAGCCCAGTTCCAGCACCGCTTGCCCATCGGCCAGCCCGGCGTTCCGGCAGGTGCGCGCCAGCGCGGCTTCCTCGGCCTGCGCCAGGCTCGTGTCCGGCGTTTCGTAATAGGCGCTGGAATATTTCAGCCGCGGCCCCAGGACGAGCTCGAAGAACCGCGCCGGCAATTCGTAGTGCTGGACGTTGGCGGCCTGGGTGTGCTCGGCGATCGGACGGGCCGCCATGACGGCGGCGAAATCGGCCTCCGATTGTCCCGGCGTCCGGGCGAGCTGGCGACGGGCGTTGGCCACCAGCGCGCCTATGGCGGGCCGCACGATGAAGTCGGGACAAGGGGCGTCTTGCAACCGGTTGATGGAGGCGGCCAAAAGGCTCATCGGGGAGCTCCTTTTCGGGGCGGACGGGGAAAGAAGGCGCTGACCCTGGCCTGGTACTGGGCGTAGGCTTCGCCCTTGGCGGCGAGCATCGCCCGTTCCAGCGGCGGGACCCCGGTCAGGCGCGTGAGCACCAGGCCCATGGCCAGAGGGGCCAGCAGCGACAGCCAACCCGCGCTCCACCCGCCCGAAACGTCGATGGCGATGACCGGATAGGCGAGCCATCCCAACCACTCGAAGAAATAGTTCGGATGACGCGACCAAGCCCATAGACCGCGATCCATGACCGCGTCGGGGGCGTGTTGAGCGGTCTTGAAGCGACGCATCTGCTCATCGGCCAAGGCTTCGCCGCCGATGGCGATCAGCCCGATGGCCGCGCCGAGGACATCGGCGGCCCGCAGGCCCGCGCCAGGACGCGCCGCGGCCGAGGCGATCGACAGGCAGAGCAAGGCGCTGGCCGGCGCCTGGACGAGGGCCAGGGCCAGCATCCGAGGCCTGAACCGCTCGCCCCATTCAGATTTGAGCGTCCGATAGCGCACGTCCTCGGCGCCGCGGGCGACGCGAACAACGACATAGGTTCCAAGCCTCAACGACCACAGCGCCACCAGCGCCGCGACCAGGCCCCGCCGCGCGCCGGGCGCCCCCGCCCACGGGGCCAGGGCGGCCAGGACGCCGCAAGCCCCGGTCCCGAACGTCCAGAAGACGTCCGTCCAGCCACCGTTGCCTGTCCGCAGCACGCACCACCAGGCCAGACCCATCACGAGCGTCATCAGGCCCAGGGCCAGGGTCGCGGCGAGGATCATCGGCGGCCCCGGGGCCGCGCCAGCGTGGATCTCGCCGGACCGATCGTCCATCGAAGGCGTTTGGGAAGGGTCATGGCCTCGATACGGGGCGGCCATTTGAGTGGACGCATGGTCGTCCAAAAAACCATGTCGTCCGTACCAGGGTTTGAAGCGCGCTCGACGGCGCGCCGCAGTCCTGGAGTCGTCTATGCCGCTCGGCCAGTTTCCCGCTCGCCCGCCCAACGCCCGCCGGCTGCGGATCGCCGTCGTCGGCGCCGGGATTTCAGGGCTTTCGTGCGCCTGGCTGCTGAGCGGCGAACACGACGTGACGCTTTATGAGGCCGAAGGACGCCTCGGCGGACACGCCAATACGGTCGAGGCGGACGGCCTGGCGGTGGACACCGGCTTCATCGTCTATAACGAGGTCAACTACCCCAACCTGACCGCGCTCTTCGAGCACCTGGCCGTGCCGACCAAACCGGCCGACATGTCGCTGGCCGTCTCGCTGGACGAGGGCGAGCTGGAATATGGCAGCAAGAGCCTGGCCTCGCTCTTCGCCCAGCCGAGCATCCTGCTTCGCCCGCGCTTCTGGTCGATGCTGCGCGACCTCAACCGTTTCTATCGCACCGCGCCGGGACATCTGGCGACGCTCGATCCGGTCATATCGCTCAGCCAGTACCTGAAGGACCAGGGCTATGGCGCGGCGCTGCGGCAGGACCATCTGTTGCCGATGGCCGCGGCCATCTGGTCGGCCAGCATCGAGGGCGTCGGCGATCATCCGGCCGCGGCCTTCATCCGCTTCTTCGAAAACCACGACCTCCTGCGGTTCATCGGACGGCGCACCTGGCGCACCGTGGACGGCGGCAGCCGGGTCTATGTCGAGGCCCTGGCCAAGGCCTTCCGCGGTGACGTCCGCCAAGGCGCGCCCGTCACCCGTGTGCGGCGCACGCCCGCCCAGGCGATCGTCGAGGACGCCGCGGGCGGCCGGCAGGCTTTCGATCACGTGGTGATCGCCGCCCACGCCCCGAGCGCCCTGGCCCTGCTGGACGATCCGTCACCCGAGGAGCGCGCGCTGCTCGGCGCCTTCCGCTACATGCCCAACACCGCGGTCCTGCACGGCGACGTTCGGCTGATGCCGCGCCGCCGGCGGGCCTGGGCGAGCTGGAACCATCTTGGCCGGCGCGATGATCCTGCGGCCGGCTGCGTCACCTACTGGATGAACCACCTGCAAGGCCTTTCCCGAAGACCGCCCCTCTTCGTGACGCTCAATCCCCATATCGCGCCCGATCCCGCCCTCACCTACAGCACGCATGCCTACGAGCACCCCCACTTCGACGCCGCCGCCCTGACGGCCCAGAAGTCGCTCTGGTCGCTGCAGGGCGCGCAACGCACCTGGTTCTGCGGCGCCTATTTCGGCGCGGGCTTCCACGAGGACGGGCTGCAGGCGGGCCTGGCGGTCGCCGAGCAGCTGGGCGGCGTCCGCCGCCCCTGGCGGGTGGCCGGCGAAAGCGGCCGCATCGTGCTCGCGCCGCATTCTGTCGCCCAGGCCGCCTGATGAGCGCCTCGGCGATCTATAGCGGCCTGGTGTTCCACAAGCGCGAACGCCCACGTGTCCATGGCCTGCGCTATCGGATCTTCATGCTCCTGCTCGATCTGGACAAGCTGGACGATCTCTTCGCCCGCCTTCGCTGGCTGCGCCGCGGTCGACGGGGCTGGGCGTCGTTCGATCCGCGCGACCACGGCGATCATCGCGGCGGGGATCTTCGGGCCTATGTCGCCGAGCGCCTGGTCGAGGCTGGGCTCGAACCGGGAGGGCCCGTGCGCCTGCTCTGCATGCCAAGGGTCCTCGGCTATGGGTTCAATCCCCTCAGCCTCTATTTCTGCCATGGCCGCGACGGCGTCCTGAGCGCGATCCTCTATGAGGTGCGCAACACGTTCGGCCAGGACCACGGCTACATGATCGCCGTCCCCGAGGACGATGGTCCGGTTCGTCAGACCGCGCCCAAGCGCTTCTATGTCTCGCCGTTCATGGACATGGACCTGACCTATCGTTTCACCATATCGCCGCCGGCCGAGGCAATCGCGGTACGGGTCGAGGTCTTGGACGCCGATGGCCTGGTGCTCACCGCGGGATTCTCCGGCAGGCGCTCGCCGCTCACCGATGCTAGCCTGCTCTCAGCTCTGGTCCGTCATCCAATGCTCAGTTTCGGCGTCATGGCGGCGATCCATTGGGAGGCGCTGAAGATCTTCGCCAAGGGCGTCGGCCTGCGTCCGCGCCCACCCGCGCCGGCTCGTCCGATCACCCATGGCGCGGCCCTGAGGCCGTGACAATGAGCTCGTGCGTGCTCCTGCCTTTTGTGCTCGCCGCCGTGCTGGCCGCGCCCCCGGCCCTGGCCGAGTCCGCGCCCGAGCCCCGGCGCGCGATTGAGATCGAACGCTTCATGGGACGCTGGTACGAGATCGTCCGCACGCCCAACACCCGCCAGCGCAATTGTCACGGCGCATACCAGGTTTGGGCCAAAAAGGGCGACGGAACCTTCAACATCGACCAGGTCTGCCATGCCCAAGAGCGCAACGGACCGGCCCGCCATGTCGATACCGTCGCCCGGATCGTGGACCCGACCACCAACGCCAAGTTCGAGGCCAGCTTCTTCGGCGGGCTGATCCGCCGACAGTACTGGGTCGTCGACCGCGCCGACGACTACGGCTGGATGATCGCCAGCACCGCGGACGGCAAGTTCGTGGCGCTCCTGGCGCGCGCCCCAGGACTGCCAGCGGCCAGGCACGCCGCGCTGAAGGCCCGCATGCGCGCGCTCGGCTTCGACAACGCCCTCGAGGACGTGGGCGCGACCATGCCATGAGGAGACCCGGCCCAGATCGATTCCACAAAATTTGGCCGCCGACGCCGCGCCGATTCATCCGCCGGGACGCTCGCGCCGTATAAGGGTCATGCATGCGACTCGACCCGCTCCAGTCCAACGAGAGGCCGCCGCTTTGGTGAGCCAGCCGCCACGCGACTTTCGCGCTCTGATCGCCTGCATCGCCCAGAGCCAGGACCGCGACGCGTTCGTCGAGGTCTTCAACTTCTATGGACCGCGCATCAAAGCCCTGCTCGTCAGAAGCGGAACCCCGCCCGCCGCTGCCGAGGAGCTGGCGCAGGAAGCGATGCTGACGGTCTGGCGCAAGGCCGCCGCCTACGATCCGACGCGCGCGTCGGTCGCGGCCTGGATCTTCACGATCGCGCGCAACCTGAGGAGCGACGCCCTGCGTCGGGGATCCTCGGCGCTACATGCTTTCGACGCCACCTTCGGGACCGAGGCGCCGGCCCAGCCGGACGCGATCTTGAGCGGCGCGCAGGACGGCGCCTGCGTCCGGGCCGCGATGCGCAGCCTTAATCCCGATCAAGCCCAAGCGATTGAAATGGCATTCTTCCAGGAACAGACACACAGTCAGATTTCGCATGCCCTCGGCGTGCCGCTCGGCACCGTCAAGGCGCGGATCCGATTTGGCATGATGAAACTGAGAGCGTTCGTCGAGCGCGAAATGCGAGGCCAGGCATGAGCGCGCGCCATCATCCCAGCGAAGAGCGCTTGTTGGCGTTCGAGGCCGGAACGCTCAGCGCGCCGGAGGCGGTCGTCGTCGCCACCCACTTGGCGATGCGGCCCCAGACCCGCGCCTGGACCCATCTGGCTCAGGCCGTAGGCGGAGCGGTCCTCGACGACCTGGCGCCAAGCGCGCTCGAGGACGGCGCCCTGGCCGCGGTCCTGGCGCGCCTCGACAGCCCCGACCCGGAGGCCGGCGTCGCACCGCCGCTGCCCACCGCCGATCACAGCCTGCCAAGTCCGCTGCGGAGCTTCGAGCTGGGTCCCTGGCGCTGGGCCGGACCTGGCGTGCATGTCCGCAATGTCCTGGGCCCCCGTGACGGTGATTGCCGGGTCATTCTGCTGCGCATAGCGCCGGGCAAGTCGGCGCCGCGCCACACCCACGTGGGCGTGGAGCTGACCTGCGTGATAGAAGGCGCCTACGCGACGGAGGACGGCGTTTTCGAGCCGGGCGACTTCGAGGAGGCCGATCCTAGCGTGCTCCATCAGCCGCGCGTGGTCTCCGACACACCCTGCCTGTGCGTGGCGGCTCTTGATGGGCAGATCGTCTTGCCAGGGCGGCTGGGCATGCTCCTAGCGCCCTTCGTGCGCCTCTAACCGGTCCCATCCTGGCCGCCTGACTGCTGTCTATTGGTCAAGGTTGGGTTCGGAGCGCTCCGAGACGCCAATATCGCAGGTCGCGTTGCTGGTGGCGCTCCATCTTGGCGACACTGCGCCATAAGCTGACGTTGGCGCATCTCCACAAAGGCGACGCTAGCGACCAGCTTAGCAATAGGTGCTCCCGCCCTGTCGGTGCAAAACTGCGTCGACCGCTGCGTTGCGCCGCAGCAGGTAATCGGACGAACCTTTATTCACGCGGATGGGCGAAACGAATTCCCTTCATCGAGCATGCCGCCGCACGCGAGCCGATCTAGCAGTCGCCTTGCTTTAAACGAGCGAAAGAAAAGCATGCGGGCTCTATCAGCCTCCGGATGACGAGATTTGAGCGAGCCTTTGCCGGACGACATTCATGGTCTCGATCAGCTCGACCAGGCTTGGCTCCTCTCCTGAAAGGGGGCGGCCCGAACATAGCGCGGGCGATCCGGTTGCGCAGACCGGTGCGATGAAGCGATAGCCTCTACCCACGACGGTCGCGATAAACCGTGGCAAGCCGGGATCGTCATCTAGGGCGCGCCGCAGGCTCGCCATATTGACCTTGAGGTTGGTCTCCTCGACGTAGGTGTTCGGCCAGACCCGCGAGATCAGCAAGCGCTTGTCCACCAATTCGCCCGGTTTCTCGACCAGAGCCGTGAGGATGTCGAATGCGCGTCCCCCGATTTTGACCGGAGCCTCTCGCTTTAGCAGTAACTGCTGTTCCGGCTTCAGGAGGAAGTGGCCAAACGCAAAGCAGCGTTGACCCGGCACGGCTTGGTCAGAATTGGATGCGTGCTCCGGCGAACGGGTCGTCCCAAGAAGAGCTTCGGAAGCGGCAGTCGGCATTTCGACACTCCTCCAGCCTTGGGGCATAGCCTGACCAGTCGGCTGGCTCATCACTGGAGTGCGTTCGACAGCCTCGCACTATCCGACGGCGGTAGAATAGGTTCAGCTCCAACCTCGGTCCATGGCCCCAAATCGGGGAAGCCAGAATACCCAGTTCAGTGACGACAGATCCTCAGCGCGCGAGGGGCAGCGACCGGACGGGATCGCTGCTGGTCAATCAAACCGCTGACGGAGCGGCTAAAGTTCGATGATCCCTCGCTTGGCGGCAACCGTCACGGCGTGCGTTCGGTCTGCGACGCCAAGCTTGGTGAAGATGCGCTTGAGATGCGCCTTCACTGTATCCTCCGAGATGCTTAGTCTTCGAGCGATCTGCTTATTCGGGTTACCGGCGGCCACCAGCGACAAAATCTCGATTTCGCGCTCCGTCAGGGCGTCGCCGATCGCGTGCACCGCGATCTGTGTCGCGACCTCCGGAGGGATATGACGTCCGCCGCCATGCACTGAACGGATCGCGTCGATCAGATCGGTTCGCATCGCGCTTTTGAGCAAGTAGCCGTGGGCGCCTGCCTTGAGCGCACGGAGCGCTTTCGCATCTCCGAAGTAGGTCGTGAGCACCAGAATACGGAGCAGCGGATGCTTTCTGCTGATCGTCTGGATCGCCTCGACTCCGTCGATGCCGGGCATTTGGAGATCCATCAGCACGATGTCGGGCTTGGCCGTATCGATCGCGGCAATCGCAGCGGCGCCATCGCCAGCCTCCGCGGCCACGACCATATCGGGCTGACGCTTTATCGCTCCGACGACCCCGTCGCGCAGCATCGGGTGGTCGTCCACGACCATCACGCGAATGGGATTGGCGGTTGTTGAGTCATCCATTGCTGCGTTCCATCGCCACCCGACGCCGCCAGGCTAGCCAGAACCGGCGCGATTTGTCGGCATAGGCGATCTCGGCTCCAACCGTCACCTCGACTTGCGTGCCACGGGCAGGCCCGGGGCTGATCGCCAGCTGTCCCCCGATCTTCGCCGCCCGCTCACGCATGCCGACCAGGCCAAAGTGACCAGGGAGGCCGCCCTGCGCGACGATCGCCGGCGCGATGCCGACGCCATCGTCGGTTATCCGCAGAACCAAGGCCTCAGAACCGAATATGATTGCGATGGTAACGCTGTGCGCCTGTGCGTGGCGGGCAATGTTGAACAACGCCTCGTCGGTGATACGCAGCAACTCGTCGGCGACCGCCGGATAGACGTCCCGCTGTGAGCCTTCGACGACCACACGGGCCTCAACCTTCTCTGGCCGCAGCAGCCGTTTGGCGTTACGCCCGACGCCCTCGAACAGGCTTTCCGCCCCGCTCCATCGGCGCAGCTCATGAATGCGGTCGCGGCCCTCCACCACGACGGCGTCTGCGCTGTCCAGCGCGTCGAGCATATCGCGGTGCGCCGGCTGAACCGTCGTCATATCCTGCGCGATGTTGCTGAAGCGCATGATCAGCCCCTGGACGCTCTGCAGCAGGGTGTCATGCAGTTCGCGCGCGATGCGTTCGCGCTCGTCCAACCGCTCATTCATCCGCGCCCGGATGCGCGCGGCGACCGCGCGTAGCCGCAGCGAATAGCCGAGCCATAGCAGCGCTAGCGCCAGCGCCGCGCAGAGGAGGTAGAACGCCCAGCTCTGGAAGAAGGTCGGCGGGATTCCGAACTCCAGTGTCGAACCGGTGTTGTTCCAGACGCCGTCATCATTCGCCGCCATAAGGCGGAACCTGTACTTGCCCGGCTTAAGCCCCGTGTAGAAGGCTTCGCGGCGGGGCCCCGGGTCGATCCAACCATCATCGACGCCTTCCAACTGGTAGCGGAACCGCACGCGCGAAGGCACGGAAAGGCTCGGCGCGGTATATTCGATCTGGAGATTGGACGTGCCCTTCGGCAGCGCGATGGGCATAGCGGCCATATAGGTGCGACCGCCGGAAACCAAGGACTTGATGATTACTGGCGGTGGGAGCGAGTTGAAGGAAAGCCGTTTGGGGTCGATCCACGCGACGCCAGGCCTGGTCACGAACCAGAGACGCCCGTCGGAGGCCTCCATCACCGTTTGCGACCGAGAGTCCTGCTGCGCTACGCCAGGCATCCCGTCGTCGCGATCGAACACCCGTACCTTCACCAGGCGACCTGTCCGCTCGAACGCCTTATCCAAGTCGACGCGCTCAATCTTGACCGCGCCGGCCACGGTGTTGAGCCACAGGTCGCCTGCGGAGGTTTCGACGATCCCGGCTGTCCGGCTCAAAAACGGGTTCAAGTCCGACCTGAGGGTGACGAAGCGCCGCCCATCGAACCGCGCCACCCCGAAGTCCCCGCCCGCGTAAACATGCCGTCCCCGGACGGCCATCACCACGACGGTTCCCAGCGCAAGATCGTCCCGCGCCGAAAACACCCGACGCGTCGGTCCATCGACCATCTCGATACGGCCGCCTTCCGCGATCCATACGCGCCCGTCCGCGTCACGGAGCATCTGCATCGGCAGAATGCCTGGGGTCGCGAGGCGCGGCTCGGGCATCCAACCCCGCCCTTTTCGGCAAAAGGCGCCTTCCACGGACGAGACGCAGATCCGACCCGGCCCGTCCTCGACGAGAGCAAATGGCCTGCTTCTCGCCCACGGCAGCGGCACGTCCTCAACCGTGGAGTCGGACAGAACGCCGAGCGTTCGGTCCGTGCCGATCCAGGTGCGTGACAGCGCATCCGTGTGCAGTATCAACGTCCGCCGCGGAAGTCGGACCAACTTCCGGGCGACATGATCCGGGCCAGCTCTAAAGAGAGCGTCGTTTGATGTCACATACATCGAGCCCGCAGGACCCGGCGCTATCCGGAAACCATTCCGCGAGTCCGTAGGCAGGCCGGTCGCCACCACCACGCTCGTCTCGCGAAACTGGTCGAGACC
>AR_comb_assmDRAFT_10307361_pt1 | contig 21478 bp, 13 predicted proteins | sample ArasoioldDNA_FD_10543 | JGI IMG/M metagenome (IMG submission 10543) | reverse complement strand
AGATTCTCAATCTTCAAACCCGGGTTCGATTCCCGGTAGCGCTACCAAATATCCCACGCCACGTCCTGATTGTGCGGATCATCAGACACTTATCGAACTGGTAACATTGGGGGAAATAAGTGCCCCAATAAACAAGGAGAGACCTATGATCCGACCATTGCAGATTGGCTTGCTTGCGTGCTGCGGGATTCTCCTGGCGGCGTTTCAGTCACCACAGACCACGGACATGGCTGGTGCCAGGGCGAATGTTTCCAACGAAACGATCGAAGGGCTGGTTCGGGATGTTGCCTGCCCAATCCAGAATCTTGATAACCACCCGACGAGTATGGGCAGCAAGTGCGTACAGGATTGCGTGAAGGGTGGCTCGCCGCTTGTTATTCTGACAAAAGATGGTCGGCTGTATTTCCCCATCTCTGCCAAGATGCCGGATACGGATCAACGGCAAGTGCTCATGCCGTTTGTCGGCAAGTACGTGCGGGCAACTGGGATTGTGTTTGAACGAACCGGTACTCATGCCATCGTGATCACGGAAATTAAGGAGATGAAAGAGGTCACCGTGAAGGATGATGAGGGATAGTTCAAGGCAGCACTGAAAGCAGCTTTCTAGGGTGCTATGAGCGGCAGATACTTGCCGCCGAATTGCCTATGCCCTTCGACCGCTGAGAAACGCTGCAATACTTTTCCGGTGGCGGCGTTCACGCGGTACACGTTGAACTCGCTCATGTACCTACAATCACCTGTGTTTCGGATGAGAACCGAAAGCAGAATTTCTTGCGAGCCATTCAGCCAACGTCCGCCAATGACGTGATACGGTTCGCAATATTCCTTGGCGTCCCAATAAGCCCTTCCTTCGGGAGTATCGAACTCGGGTTCGATCGGCCACTGTCGAACGCGTTGCTCGAAGTCTTTGCTCGCTGGCGTTGCGACATTTTCAAACTCATGAACACCTGAGTCATCCACTCCGTACACCTGCAGATGCCAAGGTCCCAATTCCCCGCTTTCAGTCCAAGTGATGAAGAACTTCGTCGAATCCGGAGCCCATCCCAATTCTGCGTCGTGCTTCGTTACATTATCTATGTCGGTCTCAAACTTCTTGCCTCCAATGAGCAGGGTGACGTTCTCTCCGACGACTTCAATTAGTTTCTGATGATCGGGAGAATAGAAGAGTAGATGACGCCCCGAATTGCGGTCCAATGCCGACCACGTGTTGAAGAGGGATACGGTTGCTGCGGACCAAGCACCCCTTGTGACCGTATATCTTCGGTCCAGCTTTGGCGGGTTGTGCGTCGATGCGTCCGATGTCGGTCTGTCCTGAGCAGTGACGGGCGGAACACAAACACCCATAATCAGAACGAAAACACATGCCAGCGAAATTCGAATTAGTCGCACCACCGTCAGTGCGAATACTATGTGCCAACCTTTCAGTTCGCGCTGTGCTTGGGGTCACAAGTTGGCGTGACATCGCGATTGCGCTTATCGATGGGGTCCAATCTGGACCAAGGGCTACCCCATCGCTCACCGTTTTGAGTTTCGCGACATGAGACTCTCCTTCTTCTGCGGTACACCTGGCGTCGCTGCGTTCGGCAGACCTATTTTTCTTACCAGGTTCTGAAATCGTGGTTCGGATCGAAGGAAATCAAAATACGGATGGACATTGAGGAAGATCATCCAGGTGGCGCGCTCGTCGTAGGCTTTTTCGAGCCAGTCCAGCGTTAGGTCTCTGTCTTGCCACCCTGCATAGACGGCGGCCACTGCGAACGATGATACGTATTTCCTCACGGAGGTATCCTGCAGTTCCGCGACGATTCTCAGCGCTTCTTCCCGGTCCCCTGCGGTGGCACAAGCATGCCCGTAACCCGCGACGAACAGCGGCCAGCGGCCCGAAAGGTCGGCACTCACCCTGAATTCGGTTCTGGCCTTCTCGAGTTCGCCCATTTGTTCCAGCGCCAGTGCGGAAACAAAGTGGGAAGCGAAAAAACTGGGATCCATCTCGACCGTAGCGAGTCCTTGCTCCAGCGCCTGGTCGTACTGCCGTACGAAGTACAGCAGCAAGCTGGAGGTGGCATTGATCGACAACGAAAGCGGATCGATCTCGAGCCCGCGCTCCGTTTCGCGCACGGCCGCTTCGTGGCGTCCCAGTGCGGCCAGTTCCATGGCGTACCACTGGCGGGCGATCGAGTAGTTGGGGTCCAGTTCAAACGTGCGATGAAATTCGCGTTCCGCTCCAGCCCAGTCCCAGTCATAAAACAATTTCACGAACGCCACAGAGGAGCAGGCTTCGGCCAGGCTGCTATCCAGTTCTAACGCCCGGGTTGCCGCCGCTCGAGCTTTAGGCAGCCCATCGCGCGGAGAGATCATGATGTTGAAGACTGACATTGCGTAGGAATCGGCGATTCCCGCATAGGCCAACGCGAAAGTTGGCTCTGCATCGATGGCCCGTTTGAAATAGTCGAGCCCCTTCTTGACCGCGTCACCGTTGCGCTTATTCCAGTAGTAGCGGCCCTTGAGATAGAGTCGATAGGCCTGCGGCGCCTGCGTGCTTCGTTTCGGCAACCGAGTGCGCCCGCCTCCGCTAAGCCGCGCCTCGAGTTTCTCTACCACGCTTTGCGAAATCTCTTCCTCCACGCTGGCGAGGTCATCGATGCCCCGGTTGTAGCGCCCGGCCCACAAGATGCTGTCGTCGCGAACGTCAATTAGCTCCAGGCTGATCATGAGCGCATTCCCGCGAGTCACCATGCGCCCCGCCAACACCGCTCCCACGTCGAGTTCGCGTCCGACTACGCACGGGTCGATCGGTTGCCCTTTATAGCGAATCGCAGAAGTTCGCGAGATGACACGCAAGGTGGGTAACTGGGAAAGCCGGGCAATCAGGCTATCGCTGACACCATCGCTTAGAAACTCAGTCTCGGGATTGCCTCCGCTGTTTTCCAGCGGCAGGACGGCAACGCGGAGCAGTTGAGGGGCAGCATCGGGGAATCCTGAAGAGTGGTTTGGCGGGAAGACCCTCTGGCTCGACTGGCGGGCAAGCCACTCGTCGATTTCCGACTTGTAGGCGAAAACCCTGGGCTGGGTGTCTCCACCCTCGCCACTGAGACGACGCACGGGCAACGCTTTCTGGCGCTCCCAGCGCTGGACTGTACGAACCTCGCGGCCCAGATACTGTGCGATCTCTTGCCAGTAGTCGAGACGGTCCGCTGGACTGCGCGGCTCAGCCTCAAATTTCGCCTTATTCTCCCCTGTTGCCATTGTCGTGGCGCCGGCCCACGTCTTCCGGATGCCCTCCCCAAGGCTGAGAAGTGAGTGTACCCTTTGCCCCGGCCTCCATTCTAGTAGGGCTGCCTTGCATCACGCGGCCAGACGACATAATGCGACATTGTGCGACATTCCTATCCCGTCGCTTGCAGGACGGGCGCCAGAACGCATACAAGTTCAGGGCGAGAGATAAGTAGATTCGCAGTAAAGTTTCCGATTCGGTTTTCTTTCTCCCCTCCGACCGGAATCGGCAAGAATCATTTCCTCTGCTCGGCATTGCAGGTAAGTGATCAGGCTGCGTACGCCCGAGGTGTCATACCTTTATGATGCGCACGTTTTGTTCGCTCGCCAACTGTGCCGATGGCTCCGAACCAAGCTCCGAGCCAATCCAGGGCAGCGACGGGGACTCATGTGGCACGACGCGATGGGGAGGGACGTTCGGCGGGGGTGTCGTATACGACATAACCTCCGCCGGACGTTTCAATGTGGTCAAGACATTTTGTTCGAGGACCTATTTCAAAGCGACGGTTCCCGCGGGTGCCACGAGCGGCACGGTTTCGGTGGTTTCAGCGTCGGGGACGTTTAACAGTTATCCGCAGTTTGTCGTAACGAAGTAGTCGTTGCGAAACGGGCCCGGGGCGAGACCCCCTCGGCTTCTGGGCCCGTATTTTTTGCGGCTCCACATATTTAGCTCGCTGAGACGATTTTTTGACGAGGATCATTTTCGATGAATGGTTCAAAACCGTGGTTCGCTGTCGGCAGTGCCTTCGCAGTCGCGGCTTTCACCTTTGGACTGGCGGTTTGCGCCCAGGCACAAACCATAACTTACATCGCCGCCTTCGACGGAACGAACGGAGACCAACCTAGCTCCGTCATCCAGGCCACGGATGGGAACTTCTACGGCACAACTACATTCGGCGGCCCTGCTCTGCACGGGAACGTCGTCAGAATCACACCGACCGGGGAACTCAGCACCCTCTACGATTTTTGCTCCAGACCGCATTGCCTCGACGGTGCCAACCCCTATACGCCTCCCATCCTCGGGAGCGATGGCAATCTCTATGGAGTGACCATTGCGGGTGGGTCGACAGCGAACGGTGGCGCCGGTTGGGGGACGGTCTACAAACTCACTCTCGACGGCCATCTGACCACCCTTTACGCCTTCTGTACTGGCGATCTCCCGTGCCTCGACGGCGACTCCCCGGCCGGACTCATGCAGGCCGCTGACGGAACTCTCTACGGCACCACATTCGAGGGCGGACAGTTCAATGCCGGCACTCTTTTCAAACTGACTCCGGCCGGCAAGTTCAGCATGGTGCACAACTTCTGCTCTTCCGCCAGCTGTGCGGACGGCCAATGGCCAGTATCCGCTCCTATCCAGGGCACCGACGGAAACTTGTATGGCATAACCCTACTAGGAGGGAAAGCAAACGCGGGCGTTTTGTACAACGTGACTCCTGCCGGCCGCTCGAACGTAGTTCATACTTTTCTGTGTTTCTCCGGCTCCTGCAATCTGGGCGGCCAGCCCAACTCGGTAATGCAGGACGTTGCCGGAAACCTCTTCGGCGCTACCGGCGGCGGCGGCGCATTCGGTGAGGGCACCATCTTCAAAATCACGCCGAACCATCAGTACTCGAATCTCTACACTTTCAGCGGGTTTTCACCGAAAGTACTCATGCGCGCCAACGACGGCAATTTCTACGGTATTACGGATGGGATCAACGGTGAGGGCTCGATCTTTCAGTTCACCTCATCAGGCACGCTCAACACGCTCTACACCTTCACATGTTGCACAGCAGGAACGACTCCAAGTTCAGCACTCTTCCAGGCGCCCAACGGCAATCTCTACGGAAGCGTTCAGCTCTACAACGATCAATGGAACGGCGCAATCTACAGCTTCGACAATAACCTCAGCCCGCTGGTCCAGACCGTACCCACGATGGGCAAAGTCGGCAAGCAAATCCTCATTCTCGGTAACGGCCTGACAGGAACGTCCAGCGTAACGTTCAACGGCGTGCCGGCCAAGTTCACGGTGGCTTCCGACACCTATATCAAAGCGAATGTTCCAACGGGTGCAACGACTGGCACAGTTTCCGTCGTCACTCCGTCGGGAACGCTGAACAGCAATCCGCAGTTTGTTGTGACGAAGTAGGACACAAGTGGCGCGCATTCCGCTTCGTGTCGCGCTGCTCAGGAACTTTGAGGCCCCATGAACTACTCACAACTTAAGTCGGAAATCTGCCACGAAATCGAATCAACTCTCGACCGCTATTGGAGCGGTCCTGGCAGGTCTGCCCATCCGTCCAGGCCTAGCGGTAGGCCGCGAGTCACAAATCCTGACCTATCGAGCCGCCTTCAACGGAACGAACGGCGCCGGGCCCTGCGCATCCATGGTTCAGCGAATGGCCCGCAACTGTTATGGAATCGGAGTTGGCGATTCTAGCCGTGAAATCCTCCGCAGTTTGATGTGACGCTGTAGTCCGCGGACCTTTCAGTTTGGCGAGGGTGCCTTCAGCGATTGGGCTCGGCTCCGCTCTGCAGTCGCGCCCTGCGTGTCGCCTAGTTGATCGAGGGCGTCGGCGAGGAAAGCGTGTGGTTCGAAGTTGTCAGGAGCGGAGTCCACGGCCTGCCTCAGGTACGGGACTGCGTCCGACGGATGATGCTGGAGGGTGAGGATGCGCCCCAACAGCAGGTTCGCGCGGAAATGCTTCGGGCTGAGTTGGATCACTTCTTGTAAGAGGTCGACGGCTTCCGGCACACGCTGCGTGCGGGCATAGACGGAGGCCAGGGAGTACTTGGCGTCAGCCCACTTCGGGCGCTTCTTGGCGACGAATTCAAAGTAAGGGACAGATTCCTTCCACGATCCGGTTTCGAAGAGCGCGAGTCCAAGTTCATACTGCGACTGCGCCGAGTCAGGTAACTGTTCTACGGATTTCTTCAGTGCGACGATCGCTTCCGGATAGCGCTTCGTCTTTGCCAGGGCGATTCCCAATTGCATTTGAGCGGCGGTGACGAGCGGGCTATCAGCGAGGACTTGCTGCAGCAGCGGGATGGCTTCACCGTAGCGTCCGTCTTCTACAGCGATCATGCCTTGTTGCAGGACGTTGGAGATTCCGATTTTGTCTTTGGGGTCGGCACCTTGCAGAACGTCACCCGGCTGGGCGGCGCCGGTAGAGGCGACGTATCCGAGAGCTGAGAGATTTTCTGCTTGCTCGGCGCTGAGTTGCGACTCAGAGGACTTGTCGCGCACGATAGCGGTCTTGTCGTGGAAATCGTCGATCTGCGTCGCGAGCGTGCTGGCCACTGCGGGAGACGTGGACACCAGATTGTGCGCGGCGTCTTTATCCAGCGACTGGTCGTAGAGTTCGCGCTTGGGGGCGCGCACATACAGATACTTTCCGGAGCGCAGAGTGCGGAGAGCGCTCCATCCGAAGGCGCGATGGGGGTAGTCGGTCTCGGCGTAGGCGGGAAGGTCGTCTGCTTTCTGCGCGCCCTTCATCAGCGGAACGAGCGACTCTCCCTGAAAGGTCGGCGGAAGAGGGAGGCTCAACATGCTGAGAATGGTGGGAGCGACGTCGACGAGGCGCACACGAGTCGTTACCCGCTTCTTGGCGAGTAGTTCGTTTGGCAGTTTCATGATGAGCGGCACGCGGATGGTCTCGTCATAAAGAAAGATTCCGTGCATGCTCTCGCCGTGAGCGCCGAGGGATTCGCCGTGATCGGACATCATCACGATGATGGTGTTCTCGTAGAGGCCGCGTTCGCGCAGGTAGGTGAAGAGCTTGCCAAGAGAGGCGTCGGCATAGGCGATCTCGCCGTCGTAATGATCTTTGAAACGTTTGTCGTAGGGGGCGGGTGGATCGTAGGGCGCATGCGGATCGTAAAGGTGCACCCACATGAAGAATGGAGTCTTCGGATTCTTGCCGAGCCAGTTGATAGCGTGGCTGACGACATCTCCGCCGCGGCGCTCGACGGTGGAGTAGCGGTCCTCATCGGGATCGGTCTTGGGACGGAATCCGGCGTCGAAAAAGCCGAAGCCGCGGTCGAATCCGGGTGCCATGCCGGCATGGGGGTCGAGGATGAGGGAGCCGATGAAGGCGGCGGTATGGTATCCGGCCTTTTGCAGAATTTCTGGCACATCGGGCAGCAACGATGGCAGCGGGTGGCCGAAGTCCGTGACAGTGTGGAACTGAGGATAGGTTCCGGTGAAGATGGTGGCGTGAGAGACGGGAGTCAGCGGAGCTTGAGAGTATGCGCGTTCGAAGACGACTCCCTGGCGGGCGATGAGGTCGAGGTTGGGCGTGAGTCCCTGCGTGTTTCCGAGGAATCCCATGCGGTCGGCGCGCGTTGTGTCGAGAGTAATGAAGACGATGTTGGGCACCTCTGCGGCGGCGGAGGGCAGGCAGATCGCGAGGAGGAGCACGCAGAGGAACAAGAGGGAACGGGGCATAAATAAAAAGGGAGTTTACCATCGGTAAACTCCCGGAGGCGAAGTCAGGAGGCTAGATCAGAAGTCGACTGCGAGGCCGAATTGCATGTTACGCTGCGCGCCCGTGCCGAGGAGAGGGTTGAGGCCGATGCCGACGTCGGGCGTCGCGAAGTATGTGCCGAACCCCCCGCTTGTTGCCTTACCCGAGGCATACGCGAACATGCCGTGGTTGAAGACATTGAACACTTCCCACTTGAATTTCACGTCAAAGTGTTCGCTGAACTTGAACGCCTTAAAGATGCCCATGTCCAGTTGCGAAATGCCGGGCTGACGCAAGAAGTTGCGCCGGCCGTTCCCGAGCGTTCCATCTTCCGGTGGGGAGAAAGCATCGGTGTTGAAGAAATGATCGGGATTGCTGTAGTCGTAATTCAGAGGGCTGCCGTCGTAGTTCGCGAACGTCGTCCTGAGCCCTTGATTCGAAGGGTCTGCGCTGACGTAGGCCGTAAACGGTCGACCCGCCTGCGCACGGAACAGTGAGTTAATCGACCATCCTTCTCCGATCAGTTTGGGAAGGTGCTGCATCTTCGGCACGTCATACACCAACGTGAAGTTGATATTCCAAGGCGTGTCGAAATTCGATGGAGCGTAGTTCTTACTAATGTCATACGGATTCTGATAGTTGGTGAGGAAGTCGCCACCGCGGTTGGCTGACCCGGTATCCTTCGCCTTCGAGTATGTGTAATTCAACTGGCCTGTCAGGCCGTGGATGTCGCGAGCCTTGTATGCGATTTGCAGGCTGTTGTAGTCCGAATAGCCGTCGTTATTCAGTTGCAGGATGTGGTTGTACTGCGGAAATGTCTCACCAAAGGGCTGCCGATCCACATCGCATGCAACCGTGCTGACCGGGCACGCGTTCAAGTCACGCCAATTCACAAGGTCTCGACCGGCTGTTCCGACGTATGCGATGCTGACCGCCATCTTGTTGTTCAGCGACTGTTCAACGGTTACGTTGTACGCATGATTCATCGGCGACTGGAAGTTGCGCAGTACCTGGACAATGCTAGCTCTGGAAGTTGCCGTTGGAGTGGCACCGTAGAGAGGAACATCAGGCGCGTAGCAAATAAAATAGTCACATAGATTGTTGGGTTGCGCGCCGCTGTTGAATATGTCTTTGTTCTCGTCAGGCGTTGTGGTTATGTCGATCGAGAAGATCCCCTGCGGAACCTGAGTAAAGAAACCCGACCGAGTGCCACTGAATGCATTGGTATAAGTTTGTGGCGCGTGCAGTGTGGCGAAGTTTGGCAAATCGTAATTCAAGGAATAACCGGCTCGCACCACCGTTTTTCCGTTCTTGAACAGGTCCCAGGCGAAGCCTACGCGCGGACCGAAGTTGTTCTTGTCCACGTTGTAGAGGGGGTGCTGGGTCAGAGATACGAAGCCCCCAGAATCAGCGTTGGGGTCATTCGGCAAGAAGTTGGAACCCAAGTTGTCACGTTCGCCCAACGCGCCTGCTACATCCCAGCGTACGCCTGCCTCTAGAGTGAAGTTTGGCTTGACCTTCCAGCTATCTTGTACATATAGCCCGAGCGATTTCTGGAAGATGTGCCGCTCTGTGACACCAAAAGAACGTGCGCTATCTTCGGCGAGGCCAAGAAGTATCTCGTTTAACGCGGCAACCGGATTCGATTGTGATTCGGAGGCAAATTCTGAGGGACAGCCGGTATATCCCGGCGGAGGATTTGAGCAAAGAGAAAAACCATAGTAGTAGAACGACAGACCCGTGCGGGAGCGGTCTCGACGGGATTTGGTAAAGGCGTCCTGATACTGGCCACCGATCTTGATCGTATGGTTGCCCTTGATCATCGTGAAGTGCTCTTGCCAGTCATACGACGCATCGGGGCGAGTGACGATCGGATATCCCTGGATGCCACCCACCAGGGAATACCCGCTGGCTCCCCAATACCCGAGGTAGTACACCGCCGGCACGCCAAAGTTCTCTTTGTCATCGGGTCCAGAGCCGAGAGGTCCGGTATTCAGGCCCAGGGAGTTTGGATCGATATCATTGTTGACTCCGATCCGCTGCGAGAAGCGCTGGTACCCGAAACGGCTTTCAAGAACTTTATTCGGACTGATGGTCCACGTGTAGTTGATACCTGCCAGCTGGGCGCGAGTGGGCGCCACCGAATTCCACATGTTCGGACTGGTGGCGAGGGGACCAACCGACTGCGGAACTCCGGCTGCTGAAGGCTGGCTCTGAAGACTGTCGCCAAACAGGTACTTCACCGAGATGCGATGCTTCTGGCTGAATACGTAGTCAAACTTGACGTGAAAGTTGTTCAAGTCGAGAACATTGTTGGCAGTGATATCTGCGGTGCCGTTCTCACTTGTGGGTATGAATGAGACCAAGGCTGCGCCAATTGAGTTGACAGTTCCGTCATCGGCAGTCCCGAAAATCTGATCGCTTCCGGGCCCAGGGCCAGTGTTGAGACAGCTAGTCCAAGGTGTTTCACCGTCTGAGCTGAATGTGCCAGAAGTATTCGGGTTTACACCCGTTTCTACACACGATGTCGCGTCATTGATTTGCGCCTGGGTTGGCAGCGTGACCTGCGCCGGAAACTGGTTCTTGAGATGGAATCCCTGGAACGACGCGAAGAAGAAGGCCTTGTCCTTCACGATGGGTCCGCCGCCGGATACGCCAAACTGATTCAGGCGGAATGGTGTCGTCGAGCTCGCGAAGTAGTTTCTCGCATCGAATGCATCGGTGTGCCGATACCAGAAGACGTTGCCGTGGTACGCGTTGGTACCGCTTTTCAGACCGATGTTGATGACCGAGCCACCTTTTACACCGTACTCCACCCCGGGATTTGACTGAACGTTGAATTCTGAGATGCCGTCGAGGGGAATCAAAGCAGCCGCGGTGCCGGTGATGGCGGCCTGTCCGAGAGAGGATTCGCCGTAGTAGCGATCGTTATTGGGAATGCCGTCAACGGCAAAGTTATTTGAGGTAGCGCGCTGGCCGTTGATGTTCAAGCTCTGGAATCCGCCGCCAGGGCTGCGCTGGATGCCGGGTACACCATCAAGAAGGTTGTTGAAGTCGCCACCGTTGTTGGGAAGATCCTGCACCTGGCGCTGCACAAACAACGTGCTGAGGCGGTCTTCGGTGGCCTCCACGAGGGGGGCTACGTCCTGAACTTCCACCGTCTCGGTCCTTGAGCCGACTTGCAAAGAGAAGTTCGCCTGGGTCACCAGGGCGATGTCGACGGTAGCCTGGCGCGACATCGTTTTGAATCCAGTGGCGTCAACGGTCAGGCGATACTGACCCGGATTCAAGTTGTTAATGCGGAAGAAGCCAGTTTCGTTCGTGGTGGCCGACTGCTTTTCTGCAGTGCCCGTGTTTTCGGCGGTCACAGTGGCGCCGGCGACAGCGGCACCGCTGGCGTCGCTGATCGTGCCGGAGATGTCTCCAGTGATCTTCTGACCGAAGGCTGGGATGCAGGTGAGAATGCTAACTAGAGCGAGAACAGACACTACACGCAGAAGACGGTCCGCTGCCATCTTTCCCCCAAGTCGTGCTGCTTCGTGTACAAGCCCACAGAAGAAACGGCTGGCGAGATGGTCGACTGGAAGGCGGTCTAAAGTCAAGAAGAATATGTAATCTGGCGGTGTTGACCAGGAGTCAGGGAACAAACAATCGCGGGCTGTTCGGGGGCAGTCCTGGCCGAGACGAAACGCCGGGCGTGCTAGTCTGAGCGCGATGAGGGCCTTTCTGATTCTCGTGCTGTGTGGGTTGGAGTTGGTCGCGCAAGAACGGCCCGTGCGAAAAGCTGGATCTCTCCCCGATGTGTACCTGGTAACAATCGATACGCTCCGTGCGGATCATGTTCACTGCTACGGCTACGAGCAGATTCAGACGCCGGCGCTGGATGGTCTGGCTCGAGAGGGAGTCCGATTTGCCAATGCCTTCACGCCAAGCCCGATCACGAATACGTCGCACACCAGCATTCTGACCGGTTTGCTGCCGAGCGCTCATGGGGTGACCGACTTTGCGCGGCCGCTCTCGAGTGATCACTCGACGCTTGCCGAGCTTCTCAAGGGCAAGGGATATCAGACCGCGGCGTTCATCGGAGCGGTCATCCTCGACAGTCACGCGATGGCTCCGGGGCTGGATCGCGGCTTCGACTTCTACGACAACTTTCCTGAGCATCCGCAGAGCGCGTCGCGTTGGGGACGGCTGGAACGGCGCGGAGCCGAGGTTGTGCGCAGGGCGGAGGCCTGGCGGGAGGCGCATCCCAGCGGGCCGCACTTTATGTGGGTACATCTTTATGATCCGCACGATCCGTATGAGCCTCCGGAGCCCTATGCATCGCAGTACAAGAGCAGGCTTTACGACGGCGAGATCGCGTATGCGGATTCTGCATTGGGGAATTTTGTCTCGCATCTCAAGGAGCGCGGCTGGTACGACAACGCCATCATTGTTGTGGTCGGCGATCATGGCGAGGGGCTGGGAGAGCATCGCGAGGAGACGCACGGAGTTTTTCTATATGACACGACGCTGCACGTTCCGCTGATCATCAAGCTGCCGGGGAAGAATTCGGTGCGGACGGTACAAAGCCAGGTGCGAACGACCGACATCTTTCCGACGATTCTGGAGTTGGTGAATGTCGCCGTGCCTGAAAAGTTGGACGGGGCGTCATTGAACAGTGCAATGACGGGAGAAGAGGGCGAACGGCCCGTTATTGCGGAGACGGACTATCCGTTGCATTTCGGATGGGCGCCGTTGCGCGCTCTGCGGGCCGATGGGTTGAAGTTCATCGAGGCGCCGCGCCCGGAACTTTATGACTTGGCCAAGGATCCCAATGAGGTGAGTAACGGATACGAGCCATGGAGTGAGGCGGTAAAGAAATTGCGCAAGGTGCTGGCGGACCGTTGGGCGCAGATGCCGCGTCCGGGGCCGACTTCGGCGACTGTGCCAGTGGGGACACTGGATGAACTCAAAGCCCTTGGATATCTCGGACCCGCCGATGCAGGAAGCGCAACGAATGTTCCGGAGCCATCGATGTTGCCGGATGCAAAGGACAAGATCGAAGAACAGAATCTGCTGCATGCCGCCATGATGGCAACGGAGGCTGGGCGTCCGGCTGATGCTCGGACGGACCTCGAGAAACTTCTGGAACTCAACCCGAAGTCCGAGGCCGCGCTGGTTCAACTAGGAAATGTGTTGCTGCGGCAGGGAGACTTCGGGAAGGCGGCGGAATATCTGAATCGAGCGCGAGCTATTCGTCCTGAGGATGCGACTGCGGCTCTGTATTACGGTGAAGCGCTGGAGAAGTCGGGCGACCTGGCCGGTGCAAAGACTGCTCTCGAAGAATGTGTGAAGTTGAATCCGAAACAGTCGGCCGAGGCGCGGGTTGTGCTGGGCCGAGTTTATCTTGGGCTCGGCGACGCAAGCGCTGCGGAAGATCAATTCGAAGCCGTGCTTCTGATGCAGCCGCTGAGTTTGGATGGGCAGTCGGGAATTGCCGAGGTGCAGATTTCCAGGCGACAGTTTGCGGAGGCGCTGAAAACGATATTGCCCTTATCCAAGTTGCCTACGGCGAATTCCGAAACCTTCGAATTACTAGGACAAGCTTACGCGGGGCTGGGCAGGACTACCGAAGCGGCGCAGGCCCAAGCGCGAGCGAAAGAACTCGCCAAGGCGAAAATGCCAGCGGGCAATCCAGCTCGTAACTGAAGCTTGGGCAACCCCTCTACTTCTGCGCGACCTTGTCGCTTGATTTCTGAAAGATCTCAGCCATTACATGTCCGCGCATCTGCTTGGGTGCATCGATCCCGTAGAGGCGCAAGATGGTGGGCGCCAGGTCGTAGACGCTGGCTTCAAAACCCATCAGGCGGAAGTCCTGCTTGATGCCGGGGCCCATGGCGAAGAATGAGCCCGGGACGTCATCACCATCGGCGAAGTCATGCTTGGCAATCACTGGCGTGGTCTTCTCATGATCCATGTGGGCGTGTGGATCGGTCTGCTCGAACTCGCGCAGCGGCTTGATGCCGTGATCAGAGACGATGAAAACGTAGGTGTTGTCGTCGACGTGCTTCAGAATACTGCCGAGAACGCCGTCAAAGGCAATGTACTGGTTGGGGAAGGCGTCGGTGCGCACGGCGTTGACCTTCGGATCGTAGCCGGCGTTGTAGGGAGCGATGGGATAGAGCCAATGTCCGGTACGGTCTTCGCAGGACTGAGCGAGCCATGTGAACTCCATGGGATGTTTGGTCAGTAAATAGTCGAAGAGTTGCGTTTGCTGTGAGCGGATCAGATCGACTTTCTTGAGCCAGGCGTCGATCACTTCAGATTCGTGACCATGCAACTGCTCGGCAGAGGGCATGCGCTCACAGTCGATGTAGAAGTCGCCGACATTCTTGATAAGCTCGGCCTTCATCGATGCCGGATAGACGGGCTCTCCACCTTGGACTTCCGAGAGCTTGGGCGCGCAGAGGACGCCGTCTTCACAGTTCTTGCCGCGCGTCAGCATGCCGCTGATCATGTAGCCATTGACCGGCATCACGGGGAATGTTGCCGGAACGTTTGCCATCCCGACCGAAACATTGTTCTTGGAGAGAACCGACCAGATCGGTTCTTCTTTAAGCATATTGGTGTTGGCGGTGATGCCGCCGACGATGAATCCGCTCACGCCGTGTTCTTCGGGACTCGTGCTGGTGAAGATCGTGCTATAGACCCGCGGACAGTTGGGGGCGGAGACGGTGCGGAATTTGCCGTAGGTTCCCTTCTTAATGACGTTGGCGAGATTGGGCATCTTGCCCTGAAGAATCAGTGGGCGAATTACGTCCAACTCCATTCCGTTTACACCGATGACGACCACGCGCGGCTTGGGCTTTGTGCTCTGGTTTTGTGCAAGCGACGGCAGTGATAGCAACGAACCCAGAAGCGTCAACGACAGCGAGATACGAAGAGCCCTAAACATGGTTTCCCCCATTTTCTTTCCAGGCTCCATGTTTTATCACAGTCGGGGGTCAGCAATCACGGGAGTTACCGCTGTTTCAATCGGGGGTCAACGTGCAGGTTCGTCTCGCCACTTTGCCACCCTGCGGCATCAGACGGCGGACCTTCGGCGTGCATTCGTGCGAGAATGTTGGACAGGTCAAAGCATCCCTTTGCCACGGGCATAATCTAAGTAACGAACTTACCGACGAGGAACCCAATGCGTCAGCCTGTTACCCGCATTTGTCTGGCAGTTTCTTTGCTCCTGCTTCCTGTGGTTGTTTTGCAAGGGGCCGACAGTCCATTTCATGACGCGCCTGCATCGGCGAAAGCCATGAAGAATCCGCTCGAAGGGCAATCCGCCGCCGTCGATGCCGGCAAAACCTTGTACGCGAGAAATTGCCTTTCTTGCCACGGCAAAACGTTGAAGGGGACCGGCAACGTTCCTTCGTTGGTCGATGGAAAGCTCAAGGGCGTGAGTGAAGGTGAAATCTTCTGGTTCATCACGAAGGGCGATAAGGATAGCGGAATGCCAGCGTGGGCGTTCTTGCCGGAGGAGAAGCGATGGCAGGTCATCAGTTACGTGGAGGCGGTTGCGTCAGGAAAGGTGACGGCTGGTTCCTCCAGCACAGCACCTGTGGCGACAACAAGTGGGGCCGAGGTAAAAGATCCGTCCCCCAATGCTCCGTTCACGGATTTCCGGTACGAGAAGCCCGGAACCACTCGCAAGATTACAGTGAATGATCTGCCCAAGCCGTTTGCCACCCAGTCGGCACAGAACGGAGCAGAGTTGGTGGCGCGTCCCGAAAATGCGTGGCCGGTTGCTCCCGCAGGGTTCAAGGTCGAGATGTACGCGAGCGGGCTGGATAATCCTCGGTGGCTGCGTACGGCTCCGAATGGCGACATCTTCCTGGCCGAGATGCAAGCTGGGCGAATCCGGGTGTTTCGTGGCATCACCAGCGATGGTAAGCCAGAGCAGATGTCGGTTTTCGCAAGTGGGCTAACGCGCCCTTACGGGATTGCCTTTTACCCGCCGGGACCGGATCCGCAATGGATCTATATTGGCGCTGAGACGGAAGTGCTGCGGTTCCCGTATCACAATGGCGATCTGAAGGTGACCGGAGCATCGCAGCATATCGCCGATCTGCCAGGCGGTGGGCACGACACGCGTGCCGTGGAATTTTCGCAAGACGGCAAGAAGATGTTCGTGGCGGTCGGGTCCGAATCGAACGTGAGCGACCCTGACACGCATCCAGCTGAAAAGAATCGAGCCGACATTTTGTTTTGCGATCCAGCGAACTGCAGCCTTAAGGTCTATGCACATGGCATCCGCAATGCGGGCGGCGGAATCAAGGTAAATCCGCAGACCGGGGAGTTGTGGTGTTCGGTCAATGAGCGCGATGCGCTCGGTGACAATCTAGTGCCGGACTACATCACGCACGTGCAGGAAGGCGGATTCTATGGCTGGCCCTGGTGGTACATCGGCGCGCATCAGGATCCCCGGCACGAGGGAAAGCATCCCGAGTTGAAAGATAAGGTGATTGTGCCCGACGTGCTACTGCAGCCGCACAATGCATCTCTGGAGTTCACGTTCTATCAGGGCGACAAGTTTCCGGCGGAGTACAAGGGCGACATCTTCGCGTCCGAGCACGGATCGTGGAACAAGGCGACGCGTGTGGGATATGAGGTGATTCGGGTACCGCTGCATCAGACCGGGCACGCGTCGGGCGAGTATCAGGATTTTCTGACCGGTTTCGTCCTGCCGGACGGGCGTGTCTGGGGGCGGCCGGTTGGCATGACCGAGGCGCCGGATGGATCGCTGCTGGTCAGCGATGATGGGACGAATTCGATCTGGCGGGTGAGCTATACGGGGAAGTGACCCCCGGATCGCGTTCGATGCCTAACAACCACGCGCCAAAGTGCCACATCCAAGGTGCGTGCCTGAACCACTGAAGTCGGAGGAAGTGCCGAAGACATCGTCCCTGCCTTCCGAGGTGCCGGAAGAGCAAGTGGAGTTGTTTCGAGACGTCCTGGAAGCGCTTGAGCGCGACCGCGTGCCCTACGCGGTTTCAGGCGCGTTTGCCTTGCGGCAACATACCGGTATTTGCCGATACACGAAAGATCTGGACCTTTTTCTGACGGCACAGAACCGTGATGCCGGATTGTGCTGCCTTCGTCAGGCCGGGATGGAATGCGAGATTACAGATCCGGTCTGGTTGGCGAAAGCGCGTCGGGACGGACATTTCGTGGACCTGATCACCGGGATGAGCAATGCGGTGATCGTCGTCGAGGACTCCTGGATTGAGCGCGCGCGGCCGGCAGTTGTGTACGGCGTCACCACCCGCGTGCTAGCCCCCGAGGAACTGATTGCCTCTAAAATTTTCGTGACCCGTCGCGAGCGCTTTGACGGCGCCGATATCGCGCATGTCATCTATGGCACTCAGGGCAAGCTGGATTGGCAGCACGTGATGGAATTAGTGGGTGAGCACTGGGAGATGCTGTTATGGGCGCTCGTGCTGTTCCGCTATGTGTACCCCGCGCAAAGCCACTACGTGCCGGCCGAAATCTGGTGCGAGCTGCTGCGTCGGTTTGAGAACGGAATTCGAAATCCAGATCCGCAGGCCAGGTTCCGGGGCAGCCTGGTGGATGACAACATGTTCGCCATCGATCTGAACGAGTGGGAACTGCCGAACCTGTTGGCGGAGCAAAGAGAGCGGCGGCTGGCAGAAACCGGCCAGCGGCAAGCTTCGTGTGACATGCAATTTCCAGCTGCGAGGAGAAAGAGCGCATGAGAATCGCAGCCAGTGCCGATCTACACTTCAGCCCACAGAGTTATGCCAAGCTCAAGGATCAGTTTGAGCGGGTGCGAGACGAGGCGGATGTCCTCGTGCTGGCTGGCGATTTAACAAACTATGGACAGCCGGACGAGATGGAGCCGCTGCTCAACGTGCTGGTTCGCTTGCGGCTGCCGACGGTCGTAGTCCTGGGGAATCACGATTATGAGAGTGGCAAGGAACAGGAATTGTGCCGGATGATGATCGCCGCCGGGGTCAAGGTTCTGGATGGGAGCGGCTATGAGCGCGATGGCGTGGGCTTCGCGGGTTGCAAAGGCTTTGTAGGCGGATTCGGACGCGGGATGCTGACGGCGTTCGGAGAGCGGGAGATTAAAGACTTTGTGCGGGCATCCATCGACGAGACGATGAAACTGGAACGCGGACTGTCACAGCTGCGCGCCCCGAAGCGCGTGGTCGTGATTCATTACTCGCCGATTCTTGAGACCGTGCAGGGAGAAGCTGCGGAGATTTTTCCGTTCATGGGTACGTCGCGGCTGGCCGAGGTGATTGATCGCCATGGGGCGGACCTGGTCGTGCATGGACACGCGCATCACGGGAAGCCGGAAGGCAAGACCGTCGGGGGAGTCCCGGTGTACAACGTTGCGATTTCGTTGCTACAGGCGCAGAGTCCGTCGAGGGTGTACCGGGTGTTTGACGTGTAGCGCTGTATGCGGCATCAACAGTAATCATGGACCCTCTGGGGAAAGCACCACTTGTTGCTCATCCCCGTTTCTAACCGCCTGAAAGAACTGGCGTAGTGCAGCGTAATACTTGGGGTCCACCATGCGTATATCGAACATTACACTGCGATTCAGGTGAATCGCGCCACCTCTGTTTTCGGTATTGGCCGAATACGTGCAGACTTTCATGTCGACATGCGCCGGCGTGGGAACATTCGAAATTAATGCCCCTTTCGGGGGCTCAATTGTTACGTCGTCCACATCAGAATAAGGGAAGGCGAAGTAGATGGGGTGGACCCGGTTAGAACCTTCGAAGGTGTGTTTCTCACCTCCGCCGAATAGGCCGACGGCCAGCAGCGTGCGACGTCCTGCCGCTGACGACCAACCCGATATTTTCACGTTATATTCTGCGACGAGAGTGGGCGAAGAACTATTCCAATCGGGAGAATTGGTGAGCTCTACATCAATGGGCACGGGGATAGCGCTCTTAATCTCCTCTTCGAGATACTTCTTGCGGTCGGCGTCATCCTCGTCGCTCTCGTCGATTCTCCGGCGCAGAGCAGAAAGTCCCTTGAACGTAATGGAGACCTTGCCGGCGAGAGATCCGGTTTCGTCCAGTTGGAATGATGCCTTTCGCTCTTGGCCAGACTCCAAAGGAGCGGGCATCGGCGTAGTAATCCAGCTCGGAGCATCTTTGTCGATGATCAGGCCGGAAACGTTAGATTCGTACCAGGGCAGCAGTCCGAACGGCGCAAAGGCAATTCCCGGATCGAAGTACAGGTCCTTACCGTCTAGCTTGACGCGAACCACATTCGTATTCAGGTCGTCCGGATTCATCATCTTCGGATTGAAGAAGTGTCGCTCGCGCGTGGAAATCATGACAGGAGTGGCATCAAAACCGGCTGCTCGTGCAAGAGCAAGGAAGAGCCACGTGATTTCGCTGCCATTTCCGTAGCCGCGCTTCCAGACGTCCTCCACGTTCTGAATCTCTTTCAGATTTTCCCTTTTATGCTCCTCCGCAGTTTTGTCGCGTTCGAAGGTGGTATTGCGAACCTTCTGACATCGATCGTAGATCTTTCTGAGTTTTTGCTCCGGAGTGTCGGTCGGAGAGACGATCTGTGCGACGGCCTGTTCCATCGCTTTACGTCGGTTGGTGAAATCGTCGACGGAAAAATAGAGCCGCTTCGACTCGTCTTTCCAAAACTGCTGAGAATCTTTCTCCCTGTTATCGGTGTACATGAATTCCACGCGGAACTTCATCTCATCCTGCGGAGGCATGTAGTCTTCGATTTGAAATGCAGGGATGTTTTCCGTTTCCAGGCGGATAAAGTGGCGGTCGTCCACTGGAGGCTTGCTTCCTTCAGGCAGCCCGCGAGGAAAACTTGTCTGCAGGCTAAATCGGTCGCTGCGATGTAGAGAGAATTTTGCACGCTTGGTGAAGAGCTCCTCGCTCAAGAGCCAGCGGGAATCAGAGATGAACCCCTGAGGATAAACTTGTGTGTAGCGATACTCGATGATGCTGCCGACCTGCACGTTGGGCATTGTGAAAGTCTTGGCCAGGAATTTAACATCTCTCGCTTTGACGATTGTCTTTTCAAAAATCTTGCCGTCGAAGTTGACGATGCTGCCGTCCGGGTGGATTGTCCGAGCCTGAACATTCTTGATATTCGCAAAACCTTTAAGGAAGGGAATTTCGACGTCGGCGTATTTGCGGCCCTCCTCGGTGAGGATCTTGAGACGGTAATAGTCTTGTTCCCGATAGTCCGTGTCGTCGCGGTCCACTTGGCGATAAAGATAGATCGCGGGGGCTCCAGGAGCCTTGGGTTCACCGGTCATTTTCAGTTCTTCCGGAGTGACGGGGAGCCAGTCTTCGCCAGCCCAAGCCGCGGGAATGGTCAGGGTGAAGACAGAGAGGATGAAGATCCAGTGGCGCAGGGGCATAGGGAACCTTCAGACGGTAGAAATGTTTTGTGTGCGCGTTTAGAGAGAAGGGCCTGGGAGGAAGTTGGGCAGACCGCTTATCTGGGTGCAAGTCCCGCGCAAGTCACAAAAGAATTTAGTCCGGGGAGGAGCGGACGTCAAGAGATGAGACCTAGTGAAAGTCGTGCGACACGGTTTCTGCTTTGGTGACGAAGAGGGACTGCACGCGTTCGGCGCGGACTGAGATTACGTTGTCTTGATTTTGCAGGATTCCTTCCACTGCCAGGAATTTCTCGCTGGTGAGAAGTAACCGGTTTTCGTGAAAAAGATCTGGGCGGACGATGGCGTTCGCCACTCCGGTTTCATCTTCCAGACTTAAAAAGACAAATCCTTTTGCCGTGCCGGGACGTTGGCGGGTGATGACGCACCCTCCGATGCGGATGCGCTTCCCGCTGGGCAGGTCGCGCAGTTCGTTGGCGCGGCGGATGCCCATGGCGCTGAGCCAGGCACGCTTGTAGGCCATAGGATGCGGGCCGACGGTGAGTCCGGTGCCGTGGAAGTCAGCGACGAGGCGTTCTTCGTGATTCATGGGGGCGAGAGGAGAGGGAGCGTCGGGTTCGGGATTCTGTTCGAGCAGTGGACCGGAAGAACGGACTGCGGCTTCTACTTGCCAGAGGGCGTCGCGGCGGTGAAGGCTTGAGTACCGAGTACCGGGTACCGAGTACCGAGAATTGTTGATTGAGGCGAGTTTCGAGTTTCGGGTTTCGAGTTTCGCGTAAGAAGGCATTTCAGATTGCGGATTGCAGATTTGAGATTGATTGGATTTGGCAATCTGCAATCTGCAATCTGAAATCTGCAATCCGATGGAGTTCAGTGCGCCAATTTCGGCGAGCGTGGTGAGTTCATCGCGACGAAGTTCGGGAACGCGGCGGGTCAGGTCATGGATGGAGGTAAAAGGCGAGATCATCCGTTCTCGTAAAAGTGATCGTCCAGCCTCTTCGCGCAGGCCGCGGGCGTATCGAAGGCCCATGCGGAGGGCGGGTGCGAGTTGCGAGTCCGAGAGATTGTTGATTGATGATTGATGATTGATGATTGAATTCGCTGGATCATCGACATCTTCAGAGCCAACGACGAATGACGAATGACCGACGACCGGACTGGCAGCTGGGTACTGGCAACTGGCAACTGCTCTGCTCGGGACTCGGGACTCGGCACTCGTAACTCGCTCCAGCGTGCAATTCCATTCTGACTTCGTCACATCTACTGGCAGCAGTTTCAGGCCGTGGCGTTGGGCATCTTTCACGATGGTGGCGGGAGAGTAGAAGCCCATCGGTTGATTGTTGAGCAATGCCGCTGTGAACGCGGCTAG
>AR_comb_assmDRAFT_10499195_pt1 | contig 21508 bp, 21 predicted proteins | sample ArasoioldDNA_FD_10543 | JGI IMG/M metagenome (IMG submission 10543) | reverse complement strand
ACTCACGCCTGAACCTTGGCAAGGTTCCGTACTACCATTATACTAAGGCCGCTCGAGGTAACTATTTATAACACGCCTTTGCAGAAACTCACAAGCCCGCCGCAGCGTCATTCCACAAACTTTCTTTCAGGATACTTGCGAGACGCGCACAGATTTTACCACCGGCGAACGCCTCTGCCGGTCTGCAAAACGATCGGCCTTTTCCTTGCTGGTATACACGCGGCCGAACTTTTCGCCGTCGGCATAGTGAATTGTAACCATAAAGTGATGATGGCGCCGTCTTTTATCTTTGACGAATGGCGCTCGTCCGCGCGTGGGATTGCTCTCGGTTTTCGTCACGATGATGCGCTCCGGTGAACAAACATAGTCCGAAAACTATCGCAAGAAACGACCTGCTAACGCAAGTACCAGAGGTCGAAATAGGGGCTGGTTAATCGTTTACCTGATCGGGCTGATTGATTGGCAACCTTGATCGCATAAATTACTACGTTTCCCAGCGGAAAGCATGAAACATTTTCAGGGTTGCAACGTCTTTACTATGTGAGGCAACAAGCTGGCCGGTGGAAAGCGCATGAAGATTATGAACATTTCAAAACAACCGCCCATCCTGGAAGATCTGAGAAACCATTCTCAGGAAGAAGTCGCGGAACTGCGCGTACTTCTCAGCGTCGGAGCGCCGTCACGGCCCGATCCGCGCCGCCCCGGATTCTTTGAAATTTCCGGCGTGGACCGCGTCTATTACATTTTCAAATATCCCAACGGCAGCAAAGTGCTATTGCTGGGTGTGTGGGACCGCGACCCGGTTGCCGAGCTGGTTGCCTGCTCCTGTCCGGCAGCATAACCTCGCGGACCTGCTGCCGCATTATTTAATCCTCGTCCAAATCCAAGGCTACGGAGTTGATGCAATATCGCAAGCCTGTCGGCTGCGGGCCATCGTCGAAGACGTGCCCTAAGTGAGCATCGCAACGGCTGCATTTCACTTCGGTACGCAGCATGCCATGGCTAGAATCCGCCTCCGCTTCCACGGCCTCGGCTTTGCTGGGAGCATAAAAGCTGGGCCAGCCGCAGCCCGAATCAAACTTGGCTTCCGAACGAAACAGCTCCGCCCCGCAGCAGACGCATTTGTACACCCCCGGAGTCTTGACATCCTCGTATTCGCCCGTGAAAGGCGGTTCAGTTCCCTTCTCCCGGGTCACAAAGTATTGATTTGGCGTGAGTTGCTGCCGCCACTCGCGTTCGTCTTTTCTAACCTTTTCATTTGGCATTGCGCCTCCCTGCGGCCTGGGCCGCTGTTATCCGATTCGGTGTGTACCATTGACGTTACAGCGTTCTTTTTCCAAGCTGGATGCAATGAGCGACCCCGATTTTAAGACTGTGGAAAGCCCGGTGGCGGAAATTCCCGTTTCTGAATTGCGCCGAACCCGCCGCGCCAAAATCAGCAAACAGGTGAGGGTGCGGCCATCGGAGCCGCGCGATGATCACTTTGAGGACTTGCCGGTCAGCGCAAATGCCTCAAAGCACGGCATTTACTTTATTTCTCGCCGGTCGAACTACTACAAAGGGATGCGTGTCTTCGTTACCTTTCCTTATACCTCGGCGCATGACCCTCTCACATGCGAGTATCTGGCCGAAGTTGTACGCATCGAGAACCTGCCGAAGAGCCGCTTCGGTGTGGCTGTAGACCTAAAAATGACGCTCAACATGAATGCGACTACCAAGCCCGGGCCACGCGCATGAACTCATTGTTGTTGACACGTCCGGCGCTGTTCCCCTATTCTTTTGCCTCCATGAATTTCGAGCACCGCATCCATCGGCATCATCACCACGGCCATTCGCCGCGCGCGCTCGGGTGTGGATAGCAAAACGCTAAACCAAACCGCTCTTCAGCCCGCTGGCAGCGCAAAGCCCAGCGGGTTTTTTGTTTTTATAACGCTTTTCGCTAAGGAGCCGTGAATGGAAATTAATTTCGATAAATCAGGCGGCCTGGTCCCAGCCATCATCCAGGATGAAAGATCCGGAGACGTGCTGATGCTCGGCTTCATGAATGAAGCTTCGTATCAGCAGACGCAGCGAACCGGCGAGGTGGTGTTTTTCTCGCGCTCGCGCAACAAACTTTGGAAGAAAGGCGAATCGAGCGGCCACGTCCTGCGTGTGCACGATATTCGCGTGGATTGCGATGCCGACGCACTGCTGGTGCGCGTCAATCCGGTCGGCCCTGGCGTTTGTCACCAAGGCTATCGCAGCTGTTTTTTTCGCAGCCTCGGTCCGGACGGAGAGCCGCACGTAATTGCCGAGCACACATTCGCTCCAGCGGATGTTTATCCGGCGCCGTTTTCAGCCCCCGGCAAGGCCACATAGTCATGTCCACTCCTCACCTGAAACTTGGCATCCCCAAGGGCAGCCTGCAGGACGCCACGATCGAACTGTTTTCGCGCGCTGGGTGGAAAATCACTCTCGGCTCGCGCAGTTATGTACCCGCGATTGACGATCCCGAAATCGAATGCCTGCTGGTGCGCGCGCAGGAAATGGCGCGCTATGTACAATCAGGCGCGCTCGATGCCGGAATCACAGGCCACGACTGGGTTGCAGAAACCGGCGCCGAAGTGAACGAGCTCGCCGAACTGGTTTACGCAAAGCAGCGGCTGGCCCGCGTCCGCTGGGTGCTCGCCGTTCCGGAGGATTCGTCCATCCGAGAACCGCGCGATCTGGAGGGAAAAACGATCGCTACCGAAGTGGTTCAGCTTACCAGGCAGTATCTGCGACGCTTTGGCGTGAATGCGCAAGTGGAATTTTCCTGGGGCGCCACCGAAGTGAAAGTCCCGCAACTGGCCGACGCAATTGTGGAAGTGACCGAAACAGGTTCTTCCCTGCGCGCAAATCGCCTGCGCGTCGTAGACACCGTACTGGAATCCGCGACCGTGTTCATCATGAACCGATCAGCGGCTGAAGATGCATGGAAGCGCCAGAAGGCGGAGAACCTAATCCTCATGCTAAAGGGAGCCATTGATGCGGCCAGCAAGGTTGGACTGCTGCTGAATGTGCACCGTGACGATCTGCCTAGAGTTCTGCAGGTCTTGCCAGCTCTAAAAAATCCGACGATCTCCACGCTGAGTGATCCGGACTGGGTCGCAGTGAACACGATCATCGAAGAAGCGGTGGTGCGTCAGCTCTTGCCCAAACTGAAAGCCGCTAAGGCCCAGGGCATCGTGGAATATCCCTTGAACAAGATTGTGCTCTGATGCGAATTCGAATTCGGGAACTGACACCAATCCTGCAAAAGAAGTTGCTGGCCGCGCGAGTGTCGCACGATGCGCAGGCAGAAGGTGTGGCTCGGCGGATTGTCGATGACGTGCGACGGCGCGGCGATGCTGCGGTCTTTTCGTGGACCAGGAACTTCGATGGTCCGGGCGTGAACGCACAGACACTCTGGACTTCGCGAAAAGAGATTCGCGCCGCTGCGCGTCGCGTCAGTCCCGACTTTTTGCGCGCGATGCGCCAGGCCGCGCGCAACATTCGCCGCGTGGCGGAGCAGCAACTCCCGGTGCCATGGTCATTAACGGTCGAAACGGGCGTCCGGATCGGGCAGATCTTGCAGCCCATCGAATCTGTCGGATGCTATATCCCCGGCGGGCACTTTTCTCTGATCTCAACACTGCTTATGACCGCTATTCCCGCGCAGGTCGCCGAGGTACCCCGCATCGTTGTGGTATGCCCTAAGCCGAATGGCGAACTTCTGGCCGTCGCGGATTTTCTCGGCATTCGCGAGATTGCGCGAATCGGCGGCGCGCAAGCCATCGCTGCGTTGGCCTATGGCACCAAGTCTCTCCCTCGCGTCGAAAAACTCTGCGGACCTGGCAATAAATATGTCACGGCCGCAAAACAGCTCGTCTCCGCCGACTGCGCCATTGATCTGCCCGCCGGGCCGACTGAGGCTGTGGTCTTGGCGCATCGCGGCAATCCGGCGTGGATCGCAGCAGACCTCCTGGCCCAGGCCGAACATGCGCCCGATGCAGGAAGTTTCCTGGTCACAACGTCGCGGAATCTGGCAGAAAAAGTGGCTGATGAAATTTCGCTCCAGCTTCGCGGACTGGCTCCAGGCAATCCCGCACACCGCTCCATTCGCTCGGGCGGCGCAATTTTTATCGCGAAATCGCTCGCGGGCGCGTGCGATTTCGTCAATAGTTTTGCGCCAGAACACCTGAGCCTTCCATCCGGCTCCCAATCGCTTCTTCAGCGAATTCGTTCGTCTGGTACGATTTTCCTGGGCCCCTGCGCCGCGCAACCTCTTGGCGATTACATCTCCGGCGGCAATCATGTCCTGCCGACGGCGGGTTGGGCTCGTCGCCGCGGCGGGCTATCCGCCGCTGATTTTGTAAAATGCGTCACCGTCCAGGAGATTTCGCCGAGCGGGTTTGCCAGGCTCGCGGACGGCGCGGAAACCTTTGCCGCCGCCGAAAATCTCCGGGCCCACTACAACGCCGTGAGAATTCGCCGATGAAGACTCGACTGCCCGTGCGCGAGGCTATCCTCAACAGGAAAACCTACGAAGCGCCTGCCGAAGGGCGCGCTGGGAAAATTCGCCTCGATTTCAATGAGAATACAACGGGATGTGGGCCGGCGGTACTACGGGCGCTTGCGAGTCTCACTCCTCAGCAGTTCGGCATGTATCCTGAGTATCAGAAGCCGACGGCGCGCATCGCTCGGCACCTCGGAGTGCGCCCGGACGAACTTCTCCTTACGAATGGCGGAGACGATGCCCTGCGCGTTTTCTTCGATACCTTCGTCGAGCCGGGTTCTCACATCCTGATTTGCGAACCGACCTTTCCCATGTACCGCTACTGGGCGGAAATCGCCGGAGCGCGCATTGACGTGTGTCGCTACGACCGTCAGATGAAGTTTCCGTTGGAAGAGGCTCTTGTTGCGCTTGGAAAAAAGCCCCGAGTATTTTTCCTGGCCAACCCCAACAATCCTACTGGCACGCTCGTCCCGCCCGCAGCTCTGCAACGGCTGCTTCGCGCCGCGCGTGAAACAGTTGTCGTGTTCGACGAAGCTTACGCGGAGTTTTCCGGCTTCTCTTCGCTGCCGTGGATTCGTCGCCACCCAAATCTGTTCGTCGCACGCACGTTTTCGAAAGCCGCCGGCCTGGCCGCGTTGCGGCTGGGCGTTGTGATCGCTGCAAAACAATCGCTGGAACCGGTTCGGCGCGCCATGCCGCCGTTCCCGGTCAACCTGGCCGCTCTCGTGGCGGCGGAAGCGGCTCTGCGCGAACGCAAAGCGATTCGCCGCTATGTACGCGATGTGCAGAGGTTGCGCGCAACTTGCGCCAAGGCTTTGCAAGAACTGGGCGCGACGACCTATCCCAGCTCGGGAAATTTTCTTCTCGCCAATTTCGGCCCTTCCGGCCCTGCGCTTTTCGCCACACTTGAAGGCAAAGGCATTCTCTTGCGTGACCGTTCGAAGGACATGGGGCCGGGCTTCGTTCGCATCACCATCGGAACATCAAAAGAAATGCATACGCTCTTACGAGAGATCCGTCGCAACTGGAATTCGCGCCGGCGAAGAGATCAGGGGACGACTTGATGCCGCGCACGGCTGCCATACGTCGCAAGACAACGGAAACCGACATTCGCCTCAGCCTGAAGCTCGACGGGCGCGGAAAATCATCTGTTTCGACAGGCATCCGCTTCTTTGACCACATGCTCGACCTAGTGGCGCGCCACGGCGCGTTCGACTTAAAGATTGACGCGCACGGAGACCTCGACGTGGATCAGCATCACACCGTCGAGGATGTGGGTATCGCTTTCGGCGAAGCCGTTCAAAACGCACTCGGCTCGAAAAAAGGAATCCTCCGGGCTGGATATTTCCTGATGCCTATGGATGAAACTCTTGCCGCCGCAGCCGTTGATCTCGGTGGCCGCCCGCATTGTGTCGTCAACGCCAAAATAAGAACTGAGCGCGTCGGCGACTTCGCCGTTGAGTTGCTCGACGATTTCTTCCAGGGATTCGCACAGGCAGCTCGCGCCAACGTGCATCTGCGCTGCCTCTACGGCCGCTCCTCGCACCACCAGATCGAAGCTATCTTCAAAGCCTTTGCGCGTGCGTTGCGCTTCGCCGTAAGCCGCGATCGCCGCCTGAAAAATGTCTTGCCCAGCACCAAGGAGCTGTTGTGACCGTCGCTCTCATTGACTACGGCGCCGGCAACGTTCCTTCCGTCGAGCGCGCCTTGCAAAAGCTTGGAGTCACGCCTCGGCGAGTCACACGGCCCGACGAACTTGCTTGCGCGTCGGCCATTGTCCTTCCTGGAGTCGGCCACTACGCCGCCATCATTCGCGCGCTAGACGCGCAAAATCTTCGCCGCCCACTGATCGAGTCGTTGTCGCGCGGCACGCCGTTTCTCGGCATTTGCTTGGGATTGCAGGCTCTCTACGCTGCGAGCGAAGAGGCACCTTCTCTTTCTGGGCTTGGTGTACTTACTGGCGCTGTGAAGTCCTTGCCTCCTACCGTTAAACTTCCCCACATGGGGTGGAATCGCCTACGGATTCTCAGTCCCTCTCCCGTTCTCGAAGGCATTAGTGACGCCGACTATTTTTACTTTGCGCATACCTTCGCCGCCGCGACGACCGCCGAGACCAGCGTAGCCGCTTGCGATTACGGCGAGCCATTCACGGCCGTGCTTCAGCGCGCCAATGTCTTCGCGACGCAATTTCATCCAGAGAAAAGCGGCGCCGCCGGCGCGCGGCTCCTGCAAAACTTTCTCCGGCTTGCCGCATGAGCCACCGAACATGAGCCTGGCCCGCCGCATCATTCCTTGCCTGGACACCGACGGCGCCCGCGTCGTCAAAGGCGTCAATTTTGTCGGACTGCGCGACGCCGGTGATCCCGCCGAACTCGCTGCACGCTACAATGCCGAAGGGGCCGATGAGCTGATCGTTCTCGACATCGCGGCTTCACGGGATCGTCGCCCGACCTTCCTTGAAACGATACGTAGGGTAGCGACCGAGCTCGCAATTCCCTTGACCGCGGGAGGTGGCATTCGCTCTCTCGAAGATGCGCGTTCTGTGGTACGCGCCGGCGCCGATAAAGTCGCCGTGAACACTGCTGCCGTGGAGCGGCCGGAATTGATTAGTGAACTTTCCGCAGAATTTGGTGCGCAAGCCGTGGTGTTGGCCATTGACGCCAAACTTGCAAAATCCGCCGCCGCGCCACACTGGGACGTACGCGTGCGCGGAGGGCGCGACTCGGCCAAACTCAGCGCCCCTTTGTGGGCGCAGCGGGGGGTGGAATTGGGCGCCGGCGAAATTCTCCTCACCAGTATGGATCGCGACGGGACACAAGCAGGCTTCGACGTAAGTCTCACTTCAGCTATCTCGCGCACGGTTTCGGTTCCGGTGATTGCATCAGGTGGCGCAAAAACCCCGGAACATTTCGCGCAAGTTTTTTCTGAAGGCGCTGCCGACGCCGCGCTGGCGGCTTCCATCTTTCACGACGGCGTGCAATCCATTCGCTCCCTCAAACAATTCCTCGCCGCGCAGGGCATCGAGGTCCGCTTCCCGTGCTGATTCCTTGTATCGATCTGCTTGACGGGCAAGCTGTCCAGCTCGTTCACGGCCGCCGCTGCGAACTCGCCGTCGCCGATGTGTTCAAGCAGCTTGAGAAATTCAAGCGTTACCCCTGGTTACACATCATTGACCTCGATGCCGCGATGAGCAAAGGAAACAACCAGGACTTGGTGGAAGCTCTCTGCAAACGTGCCCGCCGCAAATACAAAATGAAAGTTCGTGTTGGCGGAGGTATCCGGACGGTTGCTCGTGCCAGGCAATTGATTCATTGCGGCGCGGCGCAAGTCATCATTGGCAGCTCCGCCTTTTCCAAAGGGAGACTCAATCTAAGGTTTCTGCGCTCGTTGCGCCGGCAGCTATTCCGCAAGCAAGTCGTTATTGCGCTCGATACCTGCCGCGGCAACATCACCACGCACGGCTGGCGCAAATCCGTTGCATATCAGCCGTCAGACGTAATGCCCGCGCTGGAACCGTTCTGCGCCGCCTTTCTATGCACCGATGTGGATCGCGAAGGCACGCTCTCCGGCGCCAACCTTGCCTACTTTTCGTCGTTGCGTGCTGCTACTTCGCATTCCATCATCGCGGCTGGCGGCATTAAAACTCGGCGTGAGATTTCCGCTCTCGCACGATTGAATATGGATGCCGCGGTCGGTATGGCCCTCTACAAAAACTTGCTTCGCTAAGCGGGATTACCTCCCGCCTTCCATCCTTTTGGCGAGTTCTTTCGCAGCGTCTCGGGCGGCCTTCAACGAATCGCGGTGCCTGTCTTGCGGCTTGGCGTCCAAGTATGCCTGTAGCTCGCTGGACTGCCCGGCGAAGTCGCTGCGTGCTGCACAGATATCCGCGAGGATCAAATGCCCTTTTTCCGCGCCCAGTGCATGCAAAAGCAGTGCCGACCTCGCGCTTTGCTCGGCCTCGTCGACTCGGTGTAAGTCCAGCAGCACGACTCCCAGCACGACGAGACCGTCAGGAATGTTGGGAGCAGCCTGCAATCCATGTCGTACGATTCGCTCGGCTTCCGCGGCGTGCCCTTCACGCGTGAGCGCGAGCGCATAGCCGAATTCCGCCCGGGGATAATGCCCGTCGCTTAAATCGACGGCCGCTTGAAACGAATGCATCGCTTCTTGGTTGCGCCCCAGCTGGGCCTCTGCGACTCCTTTGTGATAATAGGCTTCGTAGTAGTTCGGCGCTGCTTCGATCGCGGCGGCAAATTGTTTCAAGCCCCCTAGCGGGTCGTTCCTTTCCAGGCTCTTGAGCCCGCGTTCAAACCTGTCCTTAGCTTTCGACGGGATCTGCAGTTCGCTCACGGACACCGTGTTGTCCAATCGGGGCGGCGACGGCACAAAGCCCGATTTTGTGCGTTCGCACCGCCTGCCCCTAAAATAACAGCGCAAAGAACGGTCAGATTTCGCGCGGCTCGCGCCGCTGCGCCTCCTAGTCCGGCAACAAGACGTTTCTCATACATAGCAGACCCTATCCATGAGCAAAATCCCTCATGCCTGAGTTTTGGAGGGTGCTGCCAACTCTTGCTCTGCCGAGCCTTTTCTACCGCGGAGGGGACTCGGGTGGCCTTGCGCTGTGAGTAGCGGCGTTGGCGAGACGCCCTGACCGTTCGCGTTCGGGGGCGGTCTGCGTTCGCGAGCGGTCTATCTTGGTGGGAGTTCGGCCTGGTCAAACATTGCCCGCCTCGACTTGTAGTTGTGGCTCAGCACGATTTGCGCCACTGCGCTGGGTGATCAAGTGCTTCGCAACTATCAACCTGCAGGAATCAGAACTCCCGGCCAATGGCCGCGACGTGTAACAATTTCGGCAACCGCCGCATTCTTTCTAAGCGCTCCTCCGCGCCTGATCTCAGGTCAATTCCGGTTGCCACCGGCCGCCCGCAATTCCCCGTATGCACTCTTCCGGCATTTTGCGCGTCAACCATAGTGGTCTTCCCAGTTCTCGCACTCCAGTCGGCGTAGTAATCTGGTTCCACTAAATCCTTTACGTCCACGAAGGCCTTACATGCCGGTACTGATTTCCTTTTTGCGAGCCATAAACGTCGGAGGCCACGCCAAAATCAAAATGGACGCGCTGCGTGACCTCTACGCCTCGCTCAAGTTCCAGGAGCCGCAGACGTACGTCCAAAGTGGCAATGTAATTTTCAAAACCGACCAGCGTAACCTCGCACTTGTCGCGAGCCGTATCCAGCAAACCATCGAAAAGAAATTCGCCTGCCGCCCCGAAATCATCGTTCGCACAGTCAGCGAGCTTCGCGCCGTGGTTTCTAAAAACCCGTTCGCCAAGCGCAACGGCATCGAACCTAACAAACTCCACGTCTCTTTCCTCGCGGCCAATCCCGCGAAAGACGCGCAAAAAAGTCTCGCCGCGCTGGCCATTCAGCCCGAAGAACTTCACCTCATGGGGCGTGAACTGTTCATCTATTTTCCCAATGGCATGGGCCGTTCCAAACTTCCCTGGGCTCGGGTAGACAAAGCCCTGCAAACTGCGGGCACTTGGCGCAACTGGAACTCCGTCACCAAGATTCTGGAAATCGCCGAGCGGCTCGAATCCTGATCAGGATTTTTTGTTTTCGCTTTTCTGGCCTACGCCTTACGATGTTCCCCATGCGAACCATGCTTCTCTCGTTGTTCTTTGCCCTGTGTTTGACGCCAGCCTTCGCACAAACGCCTCCCGCCGCCGGCGCGTCGCTTCCCTTCACCCTCAAGCCTCTGGGCCACGGCATCTACGCCGCCATCGACAACTCCAAAGGCGAGGCAGGCGCCAATGCCGGCTTCATTATTGGTGATGAGGCAGTCGTGGTTGTGGATACTTTCGAAAACGCTCCTGCCGCGCAAGCCCTCCTGGGCGAAATCCGCATGCTCACCAAACTGCCGATCAAGTTCGTCGTCGACACTCATTACCACCTCGATCACGTCGCCGGAAACGCTGTATTTGCCAAGGAAGGCGCCGCCATTGTTGCTCACCGCAACGTTCCCTCCTGGATTCACACGGAAAATCTCAAGTTCTTTGGCAAGGACATCAAGCCGGAACAGAAATCCGAAGTCGAGAATCTCGCCTCGCCCGACATCCTTTACGATTCCTCTCTCGAACTCCGCGTCGGTGCTCCGCCGATCCGCGTCGAGTTTTTTCCCGGTCACACCGGAGGCGACTCCGTTGTCATTGTTCAGCAGGAGAAAGCTGCGGTCGTTTTCTGTGGCGATCTCTTCTGGCGGCAGACCCTTCCCAATATGATCGATGCCTCCACACTGCCCTGGCTCGAGACTCTCTCCACCCTCTCTAAGTTTTCCGCTGAATCGCCCGTCACCTTTGTTCCCGGCCACGGTGATCCGGGCATTTCCGCCGACGTCGCCGCTTTCCGCGGTTATCTTTCCGATTTGCGCGAATGGGTCGCCGCCGCAAAAAAGGATGCCAAGACGGGCGCCTCGCTCACCGATGCTGTGCTGCCCGAAGTAAAGCAAAAGTACGGATCCTGGCAATTCTTCGATTACTTCGCAAAACGCAACATCGCAGACGTAGAAGCCGAACTGAACGGTACGAAGCGTATTCCTGTCGCGCGTGCGGCGCATTAGCTGGTTGTGCTGCCTGACAATTCCTATTGCCTTCCCATAGGAATTGGATTAGGCTCCTATTGTTCCCCCATAGGAGCGTTCGTGACGAAGAAAGACGTCTGGCAAGGCACTTTGGCCCTGATGGTTCTGAAGACCCTATATGCCCTGGGCCCGCTGCACGGGTACGGAATTGCACGGCGTATCGAGCAAATCAGCGGCGATCTTTTGTCGGTAAACTACGGCACGCTCTACCCTGCCCTTCTGAAACTGGAGCAAGAAGGCTACGTCGCTTCCGAATGGGGCTTCTCGGAAAACAACCGCAAGGCTAAGTTCTACAAGCTGACTCGCGCCGGCCGCAAGCAACTGGAGAAAGAGGCGCGTGAGTGGGAGGAAACCACCGCGATCTTGGAAAAATTCCTGGATGCGACGGAGTCGTCGTCATGAGCGTCGTTGTGAGCGTGATCGTGAGAGAGCCTCGCGGGTGGTTCGTTTGCCTGGCTGAGCTGTTGCGGGCGCGACAGCGGGAAGCGGATTTGTCCCGGGAACTCGAGCGATGCCCATGAGGCCACTGCGCGCGATATGGATCCGTTTCCGTGGCTTGTTCCGCACATCCGCACTCCATCGTGACCTCGACGCCGAGTTGGCCAGCCATCTCGAACTGCACGCAGCCGACAATGTGCGTGCAGGCATGAGCCCCGCAGAAGCCCGCCGCACGGCGCTGGTCAAACTCGGCGGTCTTGAACAAACCAAAGACAACTATCGCTATGCCGCAGGTTTCCCGATTCTCGAATCGATTCTCCAGGATGTGCGTTTTGCCGTCCGCACTCTTCGCAAAAGCCCTGGTTTCACTAGCGTCGCAGTCCTCACCCTAGGCCTCGGCATCGGTGCCAACACCGGCATTTTCACCATTCTGCATCAAGTCTTGCTCCAACGCCTTCCCGTGCCCCACCCCGAACAACTTGTACTTCTTTATAACCCCGGTCCGCGGCGAGGACACGTCAGCTCTGACGAAAGTCACACTGACGGCGCCGAGTCTTTCTCCTATCCGATGTATCTCAATCTGCGCGACCGCAACGAAGTCTTCCAGGGACTCGCCGCGAAAGACACCGCTACGGTCAATCTCTCCTTTCACAGTTCCACCGAACAGGCCGACGCCGACCTGGTCTCCGGCAATTACTTCGACACCTTAGGCGTTCGCGCCGCGTTCGGCAGAACTTTTGCCCCCGCCGACTCCGCAACCGTGGGCGGCAATCCGGTCGTCATGCTGTCCTACGCATACTGGAAGAATCACTTCGCAGGTGACCGGGGGCTGTTGAATCAAACGTTGCTCGTCAACAATCGCCCGATGACCGTCGTAGGCATCGTTCAGCCTGGGTTCGAAGGCATCCAACGCGGCTTCGTGCCGCAGGTTTTCATCCCCATCACGCAGCCATTGAGTTCTGAGCCTGGCGGATTCCAGGATCATAAGGACTACTGGATCAAGCTCATTGGCAGGCTCGCACCCGGAATGACCCTGCAACGCGCACAAGTCGGCCTGGCCCCACTCTATGGCGCGCTGCTTCGCGACGAGCTGCCGCTGCAGACCGGTTGGAACGACACCGAAAAAGCTCAGTTCCTCGACAAAAAACTAGTTCTCCGCCCCGGCGCGCGCGGCCGCCCCATTCTCGAAGCATCCGCCGGGCCCCAACTCGTCGCTTTGATGTGCCTCGTCGCCGCGGTCCTGTTCATCGCTTGCGCCAACGTCGCCGGACTTCTGACGGCGCGCGGCGCCGTACGTCAGAGAGAAATGGCCGCGCGCCTGTCTTTGGGAGCAAGCCGGGCTCGGCTTATCCGTCAACTGATCGTTGAATCGCTCTTGCTATCCACGGCGGGTACCTTACTGGGTTTGCTCATCGCAAGTTTCACCAGTTCGGCTTTGGCACGCTTTGCGGATGAAAATGGAATCGCCACCGGTCTTTCCAGCGCACTCAACACGCCTGTGCTCCTGTTTGCCTGCGCTCTTACGCTTCTCTGCGGCATTCTCTTTGGCGTCGCGCCGGCTCTTCGCGCCACCAGAGTCGAACTCGTTTCCACTCTGAAGGAGCAAACCGGCACGCTAGGTTCCGGCTCCAGCCACACTCGCCTCCGCAAAGCGCTCGTAGTCTGTCAGGTCGCGGTGGCTCTCCTGCTCGTTACCGGCGCCGGCGCCTTCGCGCGCAGTCTTTACAACGTGAAACATATCGACCTCGGCCTGCGGCCCTCCCACGTGCTCCAGTTCAGTGTTGCCCCGCTGCTCAATGGCTACGACCAAACTCGCAGCTTCAATTTTTTTCACGCTCTGGAAGATCGCATTTCCGCTCTGCCCGGCGTTCTCTCCGTCAGCGCCGCACAAGAACCATTAATCGCCGACAGCGACCGCGGCTCGAATGTCACCGTCGAAGGCGAACCGCCCGCCGAAGCCGGTTCGCGTCATACTTTGCGCAATGCCATCGCCCCAGGCCATTTTTCCAATCTCGGCATTCCCCTCCTGAAAGGCCGCGAATTCACGCGCGCTGATGGCACCGACAGCCCCAAAGTTGCCATCATCAACGAGACCTTCGGCCAGGCCTTCTTTCACGCCACCGATCCCCTGGGCCGGCACATGAAATTTGGCGGCCGCTCGGGCCCGCTCAACATGGAAATTGTCGGAGTGGTGAAGGACAGCCACCACTCCGGCGTGAAGGAACAGATTCAGCCTTTCGTTTACGTTCCCTATTCGCAGGAAAAAAACATTGGCGCCCTCACCTTTTACGTACGCACCGCGCAAGATCCCGTTGCGGTCGCGACCTCCGTGCGTCACGCCGTTTCCGAACTCGACTCCAGCCTCCCGGTCGCCGACCTCCGCACCTTCGAACGCCAGATCGACCGTCAGTTTGCCACCGATCGCCTCATCGCCGCGCTCGCCGGAATCTTCGGAGCTCTGTCCGCGGTTCTGGCCGCCATCGGCATCTACGGCCTGCTGGCGTATACCGTTGCGCAACGCACGCGCGAGATTGGCATTCGCATGGCCTTGGGCGCCGACGCCAGGCTTATCGTTGCATTATTGCTCAAAGACGTCGCGGTCCTGATCGCCGTCGGTGTCATTTTAGGCTTGCCGGTCTCCTATGCATTGGGCCGCTTGATCGATTCCTTGCTCTACAGCGCCAAAGCCTTTGAGTTTCTCGGCATCGCCGGCGCTCTTTCCCTCCTCCTGTTGGTCACTCTCATCGCTTCCTATCTCCCGGCGCGCCGTGCGACTCGGGTGGACCCGTTGGTCGCGCTCCGTTACGAGTAACTTCCGGCCAAAAGAAATTCACGGACGGCAGCAAACTTTTTGCGCATCTCCTTCGTCTGTACCTGTGGGCTGCCGATAGGCCCCTGTGGCCTGCCCACAGGAACCAGCCGTTCTGCGGCCGCCACAAGAGGAGCGTAGTCGCATGCCCGATTCTAAGCTCGACCTGCTCCAGGGAACCCTCGACCTCATGGTCCTGCAGACCCTGGCCGCCATGGGTTCGCTGCACGGCTACGGTATCGCCCGCCGCATTGAACAGGTCAGCGGCGACGCTGTGCTGCTCAATCAGGGCACCATTTACGCGTCCCTGGTGCGCCTGCAGCAGAAAGGATGGATCTCCGCCGAGTGGGGCACATCCGACAACAACCGCAAAGCCAAGTTTTACTCCATCACTCGCGGCGGCCGCAGGCAGCTGTCTGCCGATGCCGCGTACTGGCAGCGCCTGAGCGGTGTGATGGACCGCGTCCTCGCGCTCGGAGAACGTGCCTTGGGAAAAGGGAGCGACACGTGAGGCATCGACTGCGACAATTCGTGCAACGTTTTCTTTCCTACTTCCGTTCGGCCCAACTCGACCGCGATCTCGAAGCGGAGATGGTTTCCCACATCGAATTCGCCACACAAGAAAATCTTCAACGCGGCATGTCGCCCGCAGAAGCGGCCCGCCGGGCGCGCATCCGTTTCGGCGGCACGCAGCAGGCGCGCGAAAACCAGCGCGAAGCCCGCAGCTTCTCTCTCATGGATGAGCTACTTCAGGATCTCCGCTTTACTTTGCGCACCCTTCGCAAAGACCGTTCGTTCACCATTATCGCCCTGGTGATCCTTGCTCTTAGTATCGGCGCCAACACCGCCGTCTTCAGTGTCGTCAACACGCTGCTGCTTCGTCCCTTGCCCTTTCCGGACTCCCACGAGCTCGTTTGGATCGCGCCGCCGCCTACTTCCTGCGGCCTTTCTTGCGCCACCTACTCGGCCGATGCTTATGAAGAGTTCCGAGACCAGAGCCTCGCCTACCAGGGCGTCACAGGGTGGGAAGCATTTTCCACTCCCGACAACCTTCGTCTGTCCGGTCGCGGCGAACCCCTGCCGGCCACCGGCATCGATGTCATCGGCAACTTTTTCCAGGTTCTCGGCGTTCAGCCGGCTATGGGTCGCCTCTTCACAGCGGATGAGGCTCGCGGCGGTCCTCATCCCGTGGCTTTGTTGGCGGACGCCTACTGGCGGCGTCAATTCAATGCGGATTCCAACATCGTGGGTAAAAGCATCGAGCTTAGCGGAACGCTGGTGACCGTCGTGGGTGTGTTGCCTGCCAGTTTCGACTTTGGCGCTGTGTTCTCTCCCGGCGCGAAAGTGGATCTGTTCACCCCGCTCGACCTCAACCAGCAGCGCAACTGGGGCAACATCGTCACGCTGATTGGACGTCTCAAGCCTGGCGTCACAACCGCTCATGCCCTCCAGGATGCAGAACGCGTCGCGCCAAATATCTATTTCAGTACGCGATTTCCGGAAACTCTGGGCCGCTACAAAGGCGCGCTGATTCCGGTTCCGCTGAAGCAATATGTTACTGGCAGGCTCAGCCACTCCCTGATCGCCTTGTGGGCCTCTGTAGGCGCCATCCTGCTCATCGCCGGCGTAAACCTGTCCAATTTGCTGCTGGCGCGCACCGCCGCCCGCAGTAAGGAATTTGCCTTGCGCGGCGCGCTCGGCGCAAACCGCGGCCGTATCATCCGGCAACTACTTCTGGAGAGTCTGGTACTCTCCGGCGCCGGCGCGGTGCTCGGCCTAGCGTTGGCCATGGCACTGATCGCGTGGCTAACCCAGCAAGGTTCTTTGGCTCTACCGCTCCTCAGTACGTTACGGATCGACACCCAAGCGCTCGGCTGGACCGCCCTTGTCGCCGTCATTACAGGCATGATCTTCGGCCTGCTTCCCGGTCTAAGAATGGCGACCAGCAATCTTCAAGATGTACTCAAGGATTCCGGACCGGGTGCGGGGCTCGGCCGCAAACATGAACGCCTGCGCTCCGCACTGGTCGTCTCCGAGGTCGCTTTGGCGTGCATGTTGCTCGTAAGCGCTGGGCTGCTTCTCCGCAGTTTCCTGAAGGTTCTCGATGTGGACCTGGGCTTCCAGCCCGACCGCGCCGCCTCCATCAAAGTGGACTACGACGACAGTGCGCCCACGGATGAAGCGAGCCAGACCAAACGCGGCATCATCTTCCAGCAAATTCTCGAACGCATTACGGCGCTACCCGGCGTCGAGGCCGCAGGCATGGCCGATTACCTTCCGCTCGGACCAAACCGAGAATGGGACACTCCCGCTCCTCAAGGAAGAACTTTCGCTCCAGGCGAACTTCCGGACCCGCTCGTCTACGTTGTCACACCCGGATTTATCCATGCCATGGGTACCCGTCTGCACGGCCGCGATTTTTCCTGGTCTGATGGCCCCCGCAGCGAGCGTGTCGCCCTGATCAATGAGTCCGCCGCGCGCGTCTATTGGCCCGGCGAAGATGCCGTCGGCAAAATCCTCATGCGCGGCACGGAACAGGATCGAGTCATCGGCGTCGTGGACGATGTCCACGAAGAACACGTCGAAGGCGGCGCAGGCTCGCAAATCTACTACCCCGTCACACAGCAAGGCCCTAACGGCGCCCAGTTGGTCGTCCGCACCAAGTTGCCGCCAGCCGCCCTGGCCGCCAGCGTCCTCCGCACCCTTCGCGAACTCAATCCTAAACAGCCCGCGTCGGAATTTCGCCCCATTCGAACCATCGTCGACCGCGCAGTTTCTCCGCGTCGCTTCTTTATGCTCCTGGTCGCCGCGTTCGCCGCCCTCGGGCTACTGCTGGCGGCTCTCGGCATCTACGGCGTCATCTCCTACGCGGTCACGCGCCAGACGCAGGAATTCGGAGTGCGCATGGCACTCGGCGCGACACCGGCATTGGTGCAGCGCATTGTTCTAGCACGAACCCTGAAACTGGCCGCAATCGGTGTAGCGGTAGGCGCCATGGCCTCCATCGTCGTCTCCCAAGTCATCGCCTCGCTGCTGTTTCGCACAGCACCAAGCGATCCAGCCACGTTCCTCGCGGTGATGTTTCTGCTCATAGTGGTGGCTTTGATTGCCGGCTATTTTCCGGCGCTGCGCGCTACACGGATTCAACCTGCGGTGGCCCTCCGCTGCGATTGAGTTCCGCTAACAGCGGTTTCCAGCGACGCTAGGCGATGAGGAACCTCAATGGCGGGCCAGTAACAACAAGAATTCAGCGCAGGTAGGCGTCGGTAACGTACTGGGAAACCATCCGCTGCGTATTGAAGAACGATCCATTGGTAGCGATAGCGTGCTGCATAACGTTGAGGTATCGGTTGCGCTCGTTGTAGAAGAGCGGCAGGATCACGTGCTCGAGCTTGTCGTAAAGCGACTCGGCGTCGGCGGCGTTATCCAGTCGCTCATCGCCGCTGTGCCGTAGCTCACCGATGGCCCAGCCGGTGACGCCTTCAATGCAACCTTCCACCCACCAGCCGTCGAGAATGCTCAGACTCGGCACGCCATTCAACGCTGCTTTCATGCCGCTGGTGCCGGACGCTTCCAGCGGAAATTGTGGGGTGTTGAGCCACAGGTCCGCGCCCGCCGTGATCTTGCCGCCGACGTCCATATTGTAGTTATCCAGAAACACCACCTGAACGGCTTTCTTAAGCGCTTTTTTGGCGCGGAAGATTTTGCGGATCAGCTCCTTGCCGCCGCCATCCTTGGGATGGGCCTTGCCGGCGAAAACGATTTGAAACCTACCGGCGCTGCGCGCTATCTCACGCAGGCGGTCGAGGTCAGAGAGGATAAGGTCGGCGCGCTTGTAGCCGGTCGCGCGGCGTGCAAAACCGATCGTGAAAATGTCGGGATTGAGGCGAAGACCGGTTTTTTTCTGTACTTCTTCAAAGAGGTCGTGCTTAGCCAGCAGGTGCGCCGACCACACTTCTTCCGGCGGGAGGCCAAGCGCGTTGCGCAGGCTGAAATTATCCTCGCGCCAGGCCGGGATGTAGCGATCGAAAACATCCTGAAGCGACGCACACGTCCAGGTCGCGGCGTGCACGCCGTTAGTGATGGCTTCGATGCGCTCGCCCGGGAACATGCGGCGGGAAACTTCGCCGTGCAGCTTGGCCACGCCGTTCACATAAGTGCTCATGCTCAGCGCGAGGTAGGTCATGTTTACGGAAGCGCCGCTGCGTGCGGCTTGCGGCAAGTCCGGAAAATCGGTTTCCGCTTGCAGGACGCGGCGAAGGAGCTCCGCCGAAGAAGCGTCTTTCAGGTCCAGAAATTCCTGGCGCTCCGGAAAGGCGCGCGTCAGAAACTCCATGGGAAAGCGGTCGTGCCCCGCGGGCACCGGCGTGTGCGTGGTGAATACACACTTGCTGCGAACTTTTTCGATGTCTTCGCCGCGAATAGAGTCGCGCCCGTCTTTTTCCGCTTCTTCGCCCAGCAGCTCGAGCGTAAGCAGGGCGGCATGGCCCTCATTCATGTGGTAGCGCGTAAGGTCGGCATAGCCGAGTTCGCGCAGCATGCGAACGCCGCCGATGCCCAGCAGCACTTCCTGGCACAGTCGGTAGTAGGGATCGCCGCCGTAAAGACTGCCCGTAAGATTGCGGTCACGCTCCAGGTTGGCAGGGAGATCAGCGTCCAGGAAATAGACGGGAACGTCGAAGCCGCGGACACCTTTTACGTCATAGCGCCACGCGCGCAGTTCGACGCGGCGATTCTCGAGGGGAACCTGAACCCGAACCGGCTCTTCGGCCAGAAAATCTGCAACCTTCCACTCCACCGGCTCTTCAGTTTGCGAGCCGTCGTCCGCCAGGACCTGCGTGAAGTAGCCTCTGCGGTACAGTAAGGAGACGGCAACCATGGGAAGGCGAATGTCCGCCGCTGCTCGAACCGTATCCCCGGCAAGAACACCAAGGCCGCCCGAGTAGCTCGGCATGGCGTTCTGCAAAGCAATTTCCATGGAAAAATAGGCAACCAGACGTTTTGTCGGTGTCAACTGTTCCCTCTTTGAAAGATTTGCCCAGTCGGGCACGGAGCATTTATTCCTGCAGCGTTGCTTAACACCCCTGTTTTTGCACCCTAATCGAACCTCTATTTTGCGTTTTTCACGTTGCTCACGCAACAAACCTTTGCTTCGCTGGTTCGCCGAAAGCCTTGCGAAATGGCGCAGGAGGAGCTCATTTGCAAACGCGCGCACCGCACACGTCACATTGTTTCAGAAATCCACACTGAGGCGGCCGGCGTTAGTGCAGTGTCGGCCTCGCGCGGATTTCAGGTGGCCGAGCTTCCCTTAGGGATCTTTCGTCCGGCAGGTCGCAAATGAAAACTTTGTAACCCAGCCGTATGGGTGTTCCCGGCCCCGCGGGCGGGGATTAAGATGGAGGAGAAGGAGTTGCAAAAATGGCTTCCCCCTCTCAAGCAGGATCTCCAGCCAAAGAACGATCGAAACAGCCACTCTCGCCCGAAGAGTTGCGCAAGGTTCACGCCTACTGGCGCGCCGCAAATTTCGTTTCTGTAGGGCAGATTTATTTGTACGCGAATCCTCTCCTGCGCGAGCCCCTCAGCGCCAAACACATCAAGCCCAGGCTTCTGGGCCACTGGGGCACCACGCCCGGTCTCAACTTTATCTACGTGCATTTGAATCGCCTGATCAAAAATCACGATTTGAACGTCGTTTACATAGCCGGCCCGGGACATGGCGGTCCCGCGTTACTAGCCAACACTTATCTTGAAGGCACCTACAGCGAAGTCTATCGTCAGATTCCACAGAGTGAAGATGGGCTACAAAGGCTCTTCAAACAGTTTTCCTTTCCTGGCGGAATTCCCAGTCACGTGGCGCCGGAAACGCCCGGTTCGATTCATGAAGGCGGCGAACTAGGCTACGCGCTGGCCCATGCCTATGGCGCGGCGCTCGATAATCCGGATTTGCTCGTGGCTTGCGTGGTAGGCGATGGCGAAGCGGAAACGGGCCCGCTCGCCGCCAGTTGGCATTCGAACAAATTCTTGAATCCGGCGCGAGACGGCGCCGTGCTCCCCATCCTGCATTTGAACGGCTACAAGATTGCCAACCCCACGCTGCTCGGCCGTATGACCGATGAAAAGCTCGCGCAACTGTTCTCCGGATATGGCTACAAACCTCATTTCATTGAAGGCCATGAACCGAATGCGATGCACCAGCAAATGGCGGAACTCCTGGAAACTACGCTGGCCGAAATCCGCACCATTCAGAATGCCGCGCGCAACGACGGCAAAGCCGAATCGCCGGACCGGGCCATGCCCGCTTGGCCAATGATCGTAATGCGCACCCCGAAAGGTTGGACTGGCCCCAAGAACGTTGACGGCAAAGCCGTCGAAGATACCTGGCGAGCGCATCAGGTCCCCGTGGCGGACTTTAAGGCTCGCCCCGAGCACTTGAAAATTCTTGAAGGCTGGATGAAGAGCTACAAACCCGACGAACTTTTTGAAGAAGACGGGAAGCTTGTCGCGGAACTCGCCGAACTCGCGCCGGAAGGCGACCGGCGCATGGGCGCGAATCCCCACGCGAATGGCGGATCGCTGCTCAAAGATTTGACCATGCCGAATTTCCGCGACTACGCGTTGAAAGTGAGCAAGCCAGGCATGGAATTCGCGGAGTCCACGCGTATTCTGGGAAAGATGCTGCGCGACATTATGAAATTAAATGCCGAGGCAAAGAATTTCCGAGTATTCGGCCCCGATGAGACAGCTTCCAACCGGCTCGAAGCGCTGTACGAGGCCACCGCAAAAGTATTCATGGAGCCCATACTGCCGACTGACGAAAATCTTTCTACGGATGGCCGCGTAATGGAAGTGTTGAGCGAGCACATGTGCCAGGGCTGGCTCGAAGGCTATCTCCTTACCGGCCGGCACGGGCTGTTTTCCTGCTATGAAGCATTCATCCACATTGTGGATTCCATGTTCAACCAGCATGCCAAATGGCTCAAGGTGACGCGGCGCATTCCGTGGCGCCGGCCCATCGCTTCGCTGAACTACCTGCTGACTTCGCACGTGTGGCGGCAGGATCACAACGGCTTCTCGCACCAGGATCCCGGCTTCATCGACCACGTCGT
>AR_comb_assmDRAFT_10065032_pt1 | contig 21511 bp, 20 predicted proteins | sample ArasoioldDNA_FD_10543 | JGI IMG/M metagenome (IMG submission 10543) | reverse complement strand
AATGACACCGTGGGCTTATTGAAGAGGCGGACGAAGGCGGCGGAGAGGACGTGCTGCCCGGTGTGCTGTTGCATGTGATCGCGCCGACGGGTGCGCTCGATCTGACCGCGAACTTTCGTTCCGGGCTTGATTTGTTTTGGTGGCGCTTCCAGGTAGTGGAGGACTCGGCCGTCTTCGGCGTCTGCGACTTCGACGACTTTCAGCTTCTCGTTTTCGGTTTCGATTACACCTTGGTCGAAGATTTGTCCGCCGCTGGTGGGGTAGAAGGCGGAACGGTCGAGGATAACTGCGGGGCGAGGCGCGTTGGGGAGTTCGCGAACTTCGGCTTCGAAGTCGTAGAGGAAGGCGTCGTGGTAGTAGAGGCGTTCGGTCATGGCGAGAGAGTCTATTTCACCACAGGGGACACAGAGGGGCACAGAGGAAGATCAGGAATAAATCAAACATCCGTCCATCAAATCTTGGCTTCATCGATGACATTTTGTCCCTAGCGACTCTACCTGCTGTCGGACGGTCCTTCGCGCTGGCTTCGCCACCGCTCAGGATGACAAGTGGAGGGTTTTGTCAGTAGGGTCCGATTATGCCGCCGATCTGGCGCGCCGCCGGCTTGACTGCTGCTGGTTTGGCGGGCGAGCCCGCCGCCGAATTTGCATCCAACACGTCCAGATACTTCAGGCCGCTTCCAGTATTAAAGAGCACTACCGTGTCTTCGGGCTTGAAGAACTTGTTGGCGAGGAGTTTGCGGTAGGCGACGAGGCAGGCTGCGCCCTCAGGGGCGGCGAAAATTCCCTCTACTTTCGCCCAGTGGCGCGTCGCTTCCAGAATCTCTTGATCCGTAGCGCTGACGGCTGTGCCCTTGCTCTTCTTTAATATGTCGAGAATCAGGTAGTCGCCATACGGCTTGGGCACGCGCAGGCCCGAAGCTAAGGTGGCGGCATTCGTCCACATTTCGGAAGACTGCTTACCTTCACCCCATGCTTTAACAATTGGGGCACATCCGGCTGATTGAACAACAATCATCTTGGGCCGTTCTGAGCCGATCCAACCCAGAGCTTCCATCTCTTCGAAAGCCTTCCACATGCCCAGCAGCCCCACCCCTCCACCAGTGGGATAAGTAATGCCTTGCGGCATGCGCCAGCCGAGTTGCTCTGCGACCTCGTATCCCATGGTCTTCTTGCCTTCTACGCGGTAGGGTTCTCTGGTGGTGCTGACGTCAAACCAGCCCTCTTTTTTCCAAGTGTCGGATTCTTTCAGTTCCGCAACTTTCTTCGCGCAGTCGCTGATGAGTCCGTCGACGAGTGTGACGTGTGCTCCGTAGTAGTCGCATTCAATCCGATTCGACGCAGGAACATCCTTGGGCATGAAGATGTGGGCTTCCAGTCCCGCCGTGGACGCATAGGCTGCGAGCGCTCCCGCTGCATTTCCGGCAGACGGGATGGCAAGTTTCTTCAGGCCAAAATGGCGGGCCATGGTGACGGCTGCCGAGAGGCCTCGGGCTTTAAAGGACCCGGTGGGATTGAGACCTTCGTCTTTGATGTAGACGTTCGGAAATTCCCGGCTCGGAAGCATGGGAGTGAACCCCTCGCCGAGGGAAACAGGGTTGGCTTCGGGAAGGACGGCATCGTAACGCCACATCGTGGGGGCGCGCAGGGCGAGTCGAGCAGAAGAAAAGTTGCGCTTGATGGTAGCGAGATCGTAGCGCGCGTAAAGGATTCCGGCGTCCTTCGAACAAACTGACTGAGGGCGGTCGGCCGGATACTTCTCGCCGCAGCGGGTGCATTCGAGATGCGTCAGCATGCTGAGTGCGAGTGTAGCAAAGAGCAGTTGCCAGTGGTCGGTTGCCAGTGGGACCTGTGAATGATCGGCAGTCCACTGCAACCCGGTTTAGGCGTTACGTCTTGGGGTTCGCGTCTTGCTGGTTTGATGAATCTTCTTTTTCAGACATGGCGCTTTTGAATCCGCGGATGCTATCGCCCAGGCCTTTGCCCAGTTCGGGGAGCTTCTTTGGACCTAGCACTAACAGGGCTATGCCGAAGATGAGCAGCAAGTGCATCGGTTGAAACAATCCTTCGAACATGGGTGCTCCTTGTAGTTTTGAATGCTGGTAGGGATTCTTCGCGTTGTCGTGCCGCTTTCGCGGCACGACAACGCTCAGAACGACCACCTCCAAACATGCTAGCGGCTATGGCCGTTGCGCTGGGCAGCGTCGGCATCGGACGCAAGGTCATTCAGCAGTTCCATGAACTGCTGCGACTGGCCGATGAAGAGTCCGTCGGCGGTGAGTGCGTTTACAGCTCCCATCGCCGCACCGGTCGTCTCCGTGGGACGAATGATCGAGCACGGCGGAAATTGACGGCTAAGGAAGGCTGTGGGTTCGGGCATGATCAGGTTGGTCTGCGTCAGTTCGCCGCCCCGAGAGTTCAGATCGGGGAACGTGACGGTAACTCCGGTGACCGGATCAACCACATTTGCCAGTGGAGGTGCGTTGCCTGCTTTATCCTGCCAGGTCTGAAAATGGCAGATCTCGGTGCCGCCGATGCTGAGCAAAATGCGCAGGACTTCGACGTCGCTGGCACGCTGGGCAAGCATCGGGTAGAGACTGGTGCCGCCCTGTTCGATCCAAGCGAAGTGGAATCCAGCTGTGTTGCCAATCGCCTGGAGAAAAGTTTCGTCGCTAAGATCTGCGTCGGTTCGGGGAATCGCGGTGTGCTGGCCAACGGCAAGAGTAGGAATCGGGTTCTGAAGTACATCACCGAGGTCGGGATTGCTTTTGCTGCTGCGGTAGCGAGTCCAGAAATCGGTGTGAATCGTTAGCTGCGTGAGATTGGTGAGACGCCCGAACCCCTTGTTGGAACCAGTAGCCTGGCTGGAGGGTAGGGTGCGGAAGGCATCGAGATTCACTTGATCCGCGCCTTTGGAGCGCAGGTAGGCATTCAGGAAGACCTCGTGACTCAGCTCATCTTCGGTATTGTCGGAGATGTACTGGTTCATGTCTTCGTCGAGTACTTCGATAGCTTCGGTGTAGTCCTCATTTCCCCCGGTGGGTTGGGACGGATATCCGGGGATCAGGTGACTTGCTAGCTTCGAGACTTCTCCATCTTGAACGCCGGCGAGTTCGTTGTACTGAAGCCAGATGTCGCTTTCGATAATCTCCGCGGCGCACACAAAACGGAGAATGGCGGCATCGCCACTGCTCAGTTTTCCGCTGGTGCCTTTGGCGTACACAGGAACTGCCTTGCTGAAGATGCCCGCGCCGACAGTAGCGGCAGCTCCAGCGACAGCCGTGTTCTTCAGAAACGAGCGACGATTGGAGCGGCTGGTCGTTGCCGACTCCACGATTGAGCGTGTTACTTCATTACCCATGGTCCACTCCAGAGTCTTTGCCTAGAATTCCGCGATTTCTGCAGGGATTCGAGTCACGGTGAGGGCAGAGTATGGCCGGGTCGATTTGACCTTGTCACTTGCGAGTCGGAAGTTTGTAAAAGGATGGTCTCGATGAAAGAAGGAACTGGAAGCGGCTGGCTACTTTTCCGGAGATTTACCGATGCGGCTACAGCAATCACAGTACGAATAACAGAATTGTTCCCGCTCTTCGCTGTAGATGACTATTTCATTGAAGCATGGGCCTGGAGCTCTCGAATAAAAAACTGAGGATCAAGCTGAGTTCCCGTCATAGGGATTGTCGCGGCAAGTCGAAATACAGAGTCATCGAGTGCAGCCCCGTGCTGCCACTCTGTCAGAAAACCGTTCCTATAGAGTGATCGCAACTGAGTGTGACGCAACCAGACAACAGGAAGGTTTGCGGCCGGATTGCATGCGCGAGCGGTGGATTCGATACTGATCACACCATCTTTCCCGCAATATCGCTTGGCACGGTCTACACACAACTCATGCAGAGCCTTGAGATCGTTCTCATCGACGGGTGGAATAACAGCGCCGTTCTCCGCCGACTGAATAAATTCCCGAAAGGACTTCAAGAGTTCCGCTTGAATGTCTGACATTTGTTAAGCACCTCGGAAATGTTACTCGAGAAAAAACGCATATATCAGGCTGCATCCGAGGGCCGTATCCGGAAGCAACCTATGAGTAGAATCACAGAGTTGGCGACGAATCTGCAAGGGCCCCGGTTTGCTCACTTCACGTTCCTTGGAAGAGGTGCGATAGTATCGAATCGCCTCTTGATTACTTGGGAGAGTGTTCATGCGAAAGTTCGTTTTCGGAGTGATCGTAGGATTGGTACTGGTTCCATTGGCGGTCTACTTCTATTTCTCGAGAGGCATGGCTCCCGTGGCAACTTCGGCGCCGCCAATGCCATTCGAAAGGACGCTCGCGCGAATGGCGCTGCATGCACGACTGGATCAGGAACTTCCGAAGAACGTGCCCATATCGGCCGACGATACTTCGTTGACGGCGGGCGCCGAAATCTACAGGGAACACTGTGCGGTATGCCACGGATTGCCCGGGCAACCAGCCAGCGCAATTGCTGAGGGAATGTTCCCGAAGCCTCCGAAATTGATGGACGGCAAAGGTGTGACAGACGATCTACCGGGTGAGACTTATTGGAAGGTTGCGGGCGGTATCCGGATGACTGGAATGCCAGGTTTCGACAAGAAGCTGACCACGACGCAGATGTGGCAAGTGAGCTTGTTGTGTGCAAACGCTGACAAACTGCCGACGGCAGCAAAACAAATTCTGGCGGCCGGGCCTTCGGCACCCGCCGCTCAGACGGAAGTGAAAAAATAGCGCGCCGCCCTCATCCTGCCATTTCGTACAAGAACTCCACGTGGGATCGCACGGCTTCATCGATTCCCTGCACTTTTGGATTCGTGGATTCGATGAGGTAGTACTCATCCGGGGCATGGGCTCCTTCGCCGTGGCCCATTCCGAAGTGTCCGGCTGGCAGATGTAGCGGCTCACCCGTAAACACATATCCGGGCCATGATCCGGCACTACGCGGCAGGATCAGGGGATCGATTCCTTTTGATCGATACACCTTGAGTTGGGTCTGAATCAGCTTGGAGTCTGCCGAAGTGCTATTGGGATCGTAGCCGCCCGTCATGTTGACTTCAATGTCGCCGAATCCCTGGTTCGCGAGGTGCGCCTTCAATGCTGCTAAAGCTCCGGCTGCGGTCATGTCAGGAACCAGGCGCAGATCCATCTTGGCAACGGCGCGGTGTGGAAGAATCGTCTTGCCGCCCGGTCCGGTGTAACCTCCTACCAGACCCTCAATGTTGACCGTCGGACGCGACATCAGCATCTCGATTGATTCCTGCCATCCCACATCGTTGATCCAGTGTTTAACACCGTAAGAGCTCATCGCGAGTTTTTCGTCGGAACGCTTGGCAGCAACGGCAATCATCTGCTTCTCAGCCTCGGAAAGTGGTCGGGCTTTATCGGCGAGCCCGGCAATGGCGGGAGTATTTCCGTCGGCGGAAACCAGCGTGTTCAGCGCGTGAATCAGGCGCCATGCGGGGCTATCAATGCGGGCTTTCTCGCTGGAATGGACATCGTGCGAGGGTCCGCGTCCCCAGTGCTCGCCACTGGAGATCAGTTCGAGTTCGATGACTCCCTTGGCGCCGAGCGTGATCGTGATACTGCCGTCGAGATCCTGTGAGGCTGAGGGCAGGTAGATTCCTTCTGCCTTCTTCATCGCGGCAACAACTTCTGGCTTGTGGACGATCTGCGGAAAGTGAGGAGAGCCGATTTCCTCCTCGCCCTCGGCAACAAGCACCAGGTTCATCGGTAGCTTCCGGCCCGCTCCCCGGGTTGCATGCAGCGCAGCCAGGAAGGCTGCTTCCGGTCCCTTCTGATTCACAGCTCCCCGGCCCATGACAATTTTGCCTAGCCCGGGCTTGTCGAGCAGCGCGGCGTCCCATGGAGGAGATGACCACTCCGATGGCGTGACTTGTTTCACGTCGTACATGAAATAGACGCCCAAGGTGCGTGGAGCGCCCGCGTCGAGCGTCGCGAATATGCCGGGCTGGCCATCAGTGGGAATTTTCGCGACGGATTGAAATCCGGCGTCGCGAAGCATTTGCATGGTCAACTCGCAGCCCTCATTCATTCCACGGTTCTCGGCTGCGATCGACGGCTGGTGAATCCACGTTTGGAGGCGCTTCACGGATTCATCGTGGCGCTTGGCGATTTCGGCGAAGATCGGCTTGAGATCAGCCTGTTCGGCATACGTAAGACGAGGAAGGGTGGCGGCAGCAGCGGTGACGGCGGAGCCTACGACAAAGTCGCGTCGGTTCATGGGGGAGAGGGTAACGCGGATGACGGACGATGTCTACACGTGAAGACGCAAGGTGGCGGAACCCATTCACCACGAAGGACACGAAGGTTCACGAAGGAAAGCTACTCCGCATGCTATAGTGCGATTTCCTTATGGGATCGTTTCTCTTCTTTGCGTTTTCGTGGTGGTCGATATTGCTGCGGATTGTGGCGATTGTCCATTTCATCCGGCGGCGTCCGGATTTCTTCTGGATATGGGTCATCCTGTTTCATTGGGTCGGCGCGCTCGTTTACATCGTCGTTGAAGTAATCCCAGATGCGGGCCTGTTGCGCGGTTCGTTCCAGGTTTTTCCACGCCGGAGGAGGATTCAGGAGCTGGAGCGAATTGTGATCGACAATCCGTCGGCGGGCAATTATGAAGAACTGGGATTGCTGTATCTGGATGACGGCAATTTTGCACGCGCCAGGGCCTCCTACGACCGCGCGATTTCATCCCGCACCGATCACGTCGATCCTTTCTACAGACGCGGTATCGCAGAAGTGGAGCTGGGGGATTTCGCCGCGGCGGTGCCGGATCTCGAGCGGACCGTAACTTCCGACGTGGACTACGACTTTCATCGCGCCAAAGGTCTCCTCGCCTGGGCGTATTCACAGACCGGACAGATTGAGAAAGCGGACGCAATGTTCCGCGAGGCGACACGGATTTCTACGCTATCGGAGACGTATTACCACTACGCGCTATTCTTGGAGTCGCAAGGACGGAGCGCAGAGGCGCGGGCTTGGGCGCAGAAGATTCTCGACAAAAAGCCGACGATGCCTGGATATCTGCGGCGACGCGAGCGTCCCTGGTTCCGCAAGGCGAAGAGCTTGTTGGGACGCTTGCCAGGTTAGTGAACAGCGCCCGATGCTAAGATTTAAGAGTGGTGACGCTTTTGAATTCCTCCATCCGGCTTCTGGCGACCGACATCGACGGAACGCTCCTCAATCCACAATTTCAGATTTCTGACGGGGATCTGACAGCGCTGCGGAAGGCCCACGCCGCTGGCATTGAGATTGTACTGGTGACAGGGCGCCGGCACTCGTTCGCACTACCAATCGCGGAGCAACTTGGGTTTGACCTGTGGCTGATCAGTTCGAACGGCGCAGTAACCCGATCGCTAAGCGGCGAAACATTTCATCGCGACATGATGCCGGCAGAGACCTGCCGGGAACTGTGCGGGGCGATGCAAGAATTTCGGGGGAATACCGTTCTGACGTTTGATAAAGAGACGAAGGGTGCGCTTGTGCTGGAAGGCCTGGATGAACTTGGCGCAAGCATCCGGCGATGGCTCGAAAAGAACATGGAGTTCATCGAGTTTGTCATCCCCATCGAGAAGGCATTGGTGACCGATCCGATTCAGGCGATGTTCTGTGGGACGATCGCGCGCATGAATGACGCCTTGCGGACACTGGAACGGGCAGGAATGGAACGACGAACCACTGTCCTCAGAACGGAGTACCCAGCCCGCGACTTGTTGATGATTGACGTGCTCAGCGCAGGTTGCTCGAAAGGACACGCATTGGAACGATGGGCACGGCACCGCGGGTATTCTCGAGAAGAGGTCATGGCCATTGGTGACAATCACAACGATGTTGAGATGCTTGAGTTTGCGGGGCATCCGGTTATCATGGGAAATGCGTGCGAGGAGTTGCTGGCCCGCGGGTGGCGAGTGACGCGAGGGAATGATGAGTGCGGCCTCGCGGCAGCCCTCGAGCAGATCGTCGCAGGCGGATAGTCAGCCGTTATTGGTAAGAATGAAACGTTTTTGTGCATGTCGCGCTGTGCGGATCATCACTGTCCTTGTGATGGCGGCACTTCCCTGCCTCGCCGGTGAGGTTGCTGTATTGAAGAACGGATTCTCCATCCAACACGCTCGCCATGAAGTTGTAGGCTCCGTTACGCGGCTGTATGTCAATGCAGATGGCGCCAGTTTTGTCGATGTCCCTACCGCCGAGATTGACCATTTCGAGGCAGCACCGGATGCGGCGCCTGCTGTTACTCGATTGTCGGTTGCTTCGACGTCGAACAGGCAGCCTCGCGAGTTTCCTGCGCGTCCCGTTACTGATCTGTCTACTGTCGTCAATGAAGCCAGCGGACGGTATCGACTGGATCCCGACCTTGTAAACAGCGTCATTAAGGCTGAGAGCGGATTCAATGTGCGCGCGGTTTCTCCCAAAGGGGCACAAGGGCTTATGCAGCTGATGCCAGGCACCGCCTCGCAATTGGGCGTACCCAATGCCTTCGATGCTCAAGCCAACGTGGAAGGTGGGGCAAAGTACTTGCGGGAGTTGCTCGAGCGATACAACTTCGACCTGATCAAGGCACTGGCGGCATACAACGCCGGGCCCCAACGGGTGGAACAGTTTGGAGGTGTCCCTCCTTATTATGAGACCCGGGCGTACGTCGCGCGGGTGGTGAGGGACTTCAACAAGAAAAAAGTCGCCCAAGAGAAGGCGATGTCTGCCACGAAGAAGTCACCTGGTCCTAAGAAGAAAGCTCCGGCCAGCGGAACTGCTCCACTCACAACCAAGACCACAATTGCCGCGAAAGAGTCCACACCCAGCAAGTAGAGATGTTGCTTCCATCAAACTACGCACTGAACAATCAGGTTTGACCCCATTGGCTGAGTCGGGTACCTTGGGTGGTGCCGTTTCCCGCAATCGCGTTGCCGGGCCCGCGGCGCGGAATGCTCCCCTTTCATGGATAAAAAACGCATCCTGGCCAGCGTTGTAGTTTTTCTCATCCTGGCAATTCTCATCTACATTCAATACCGACACTGGCGAACCTTCGACTGGGGAACGTTCTGGAGCCAGACGCATCGCGTCAAGAAGTGGCACGTCCTGCATGGAATTATCCTCATTTATGCCGCCTACGTGGTAAGGGCGATTCGCTGGAAGATTTTTCTGCGACCGGTGAGGCCAAAGGCCTCAGTAGTCGATTTGATTTCAACGACGCTGATCGGCTTCACTGGCTTGGCACTGCTCGGGCGTGCGGGTGAGTTCATCCGGCCGTATCTGATCGCGCGGCGCACGGACCTTCCCTTCTCCTCCCAGTTGGCGGTATGGGCAGTGGAGCGCATCTTTGATGTTGGTGCGTTTGCCGTTTTGATGGCTCTGGCGATTTTTCTGCCTAGCGCCCTGCAGTCGATTCCACACCCCGAGTACTACCAGCGGTTCCGTGAGGCCGGATTTATTTTGATTGGAATTGTTGCGGCAACGGGCGCAGCGGCAGTTGTGATCGGGAAGAACGGTGACGCCGCGGCGCAGTGGGTGGAACTCCGGTTTGCCCATGTGCATTCCAAGGTCGGCACAAGTCTTGGCCACAAGCTGGCACAGAAAGTGCGCGAATTCGGCATGGGACTCAACACCATACATGGCCCGATGTCGCTGTTGTGGCTGAGTATCGTCTCGGTTGGCATGTGGTACATGATTGCGCTTGCCTATAAAGAAGTGACGTATTCTTACGGGGCCGCCGCACTCGATATCCCGGTTTCGCAGCTTTTGATTCTCATCTTCGCCAGCATGTTGGGATCGATGCTGCAATTGCCCGCAGTCGGAGGCGGATCGCAGATGGCGACCATTGCGACGCTTTCGAGTGTGTTCGATGCTCCGCCGGAAATGGCGGCAAGTTGCGGGATCCTACTTTGGCTGGTGACTTTCGCTGCCGTAGTACCACTTGGATTGCTGCTGGCCCACCGGGAGAGACTATCGTTGCGCAAGTTGTCCGTGGAAAGTCATCGCAGCGAGCAACCAGGCGCCGGACCACCGGCGAATCGGTAAGGTCGAATTCCATTCTGTCGCGGATTCGTGTGACGATTCTGCCCCAGTACAACGGGAAGTGAGAGTGCAACGTTCAAGGTGTTCGACAACACAATTGGACACCCGCAAACCCTTGCTCTGAGTGGCAAAGGGCAGTAACGCATGTGAGTGAGGCCCACCAGCAGGCCGCCGGGCGTCCGGCGGCCTTCTTTTTCTATGAGATGCCGTACCGCGATGTTTTCACAAGTCCTGAATTGACCGGGCTTTAGGCCCATGAGAAACTCTCCCAGACGCCGCTTATGACCTATCGAAGTCTATTGCCTGCTGCCCCACGGTTTGTTGCTGCCGGGTTCCTCGGTCTGTTGATTTTGTCCACGAGTGCGTTTAGCCAACGAGACGCATTCAACGACATGATGTCCACCACGACCACAACCAAAGGCTATTACTCAAATGGCGGCACCCCGCTCCTATTGAAGGTCACCACGGCCGACAAAACCAGGCTCGATCGACAAGCCATGGTCAAGGTTACGAATCAAAGCACGCATACTGACGCGTGGCAAACCACGGATGGAAACTCCGAGGCGCTAATTCCCGGGTTGCAATTCGGTCACTACGAAATTGAAGTCAGCGCAGTTGGATATATCACAGCGCACAAAGATCTGGAGCTTTCAACCCAGAACAGCACATATCACATCGAGATAGTGCTGGAGTCCGATCCGTCTGCAATTGCCATTCGGGACGCCGACCAGGCGTTGCCTTCCAAGGCTCGAAAGGAAGCGCGAAAGGGCGTTTCCGCACTGAAGTCTGGCAATCTCAACAACGCCCAGAAATGGCTTGACGCGGCCTACCAGGCTGCTCCAGCAAGCGCGGATCTGAACTTCCTGCTGGGGTACGTCTACTATCAGAAAGAAGACTTCGATCGCGCCAAAGGACTGCTGCAGAATGCAACCACGATCAACCCTCACGATGCGCAAGCCCTGACGCTTCTGGGAAGAGTCGGTTTACGCCAAGGTGACTACGTTGGGGCTTCTACGATCTTGCGCCAGGCAGTTGATGTCGAGCCAGATTCCTGGATGGCGCACCACTTTCTAGCAGACGCGTATCTCAAACAACGGGACTACGGAAAAGCGAAAGAGCAGGCTTTACTGGCGATTGGCGACAACAAAGTCAAGGCAAATCCGTCGCAACTGGTCTTGGGCCAGGCCCTCGTTAATCTCGGTCAGCAAGATGAAGGCATCAAGGTCTTGAAGAGTTTCCTGGAGGATGCGCCGAAAAATCCTGCGTCTCCGCAAGTACGAGAACTGATATCGAAGCTTGAGGCGCAGGGGCCGGTAAGTGCCGGCACCAGTTCACCGAGCACAGTCGCCTCGCTCAGTGGCATAGATTCGCTTGTCGCCTCGCCAGAGCCGACCTTCTCGGTCAAGCCTTGGAAACCTTCGGGAGTGGACGAAGTAAAGCCTTTAGTAGCGGCCGACACTCCTTGTCCGTACGACGCAGTGATTCAAACCTCAGGCCTTCGAGTGAAAAAGTTCGTCGATGACGTTTCACGTATTTCAGCGATCGAGCATCTGCTTCACGAACAACTCGATGATATGGGCAATCCGCTGACGAAAGACACGCGACAGTTTAACTATGTCGCATCCATATCGGAATCCACTCCGGGATATGTTGCGGTCGACGAATTTCGCGAAGAACATCTTGGTATCGCTGATTTTCCTGATCAGATCGCCAGTACTGGCTTCGCAACCCTTGCCCTGGTCTTCCATCCCGCGATGAGGGATAACTTCGAAATGGTTTGCGAGGGCCTGGGGGCCTGGCATGGACAGGCAACGTGGCTGGTACATTTCAAGCAACGCGACGATCGACCAGCCCGAATGCATGACTATAAAGTCGGAAGTCAGGTGTACTCACTGAAGCTAAAGGGACGTGCCTGGATCAGAGCTGATAGCTTTCAGGTTGTGCACATCGAGTCGGAATTGGTTGAGCCGTTACCGCAGATCAGGCTAGCTAGCGAAACCCAGATTGTGGATTACGGCCCAGTGCCTTTTGCCAAGAAGAACATCCAACTCTGGCTACCGCAAAGCGCAGAGATCTACCTCGACTTCCGCAAGCACCGTTACTACCGGAAGCACAGCTTCGATCATTACATGTTGTTCTCTGTGGATGCGGATGAAACACGGAAGGCTCCGAAAGGCGCTCCAGCTGACACTCCACCCCAGCCAAACTGATTGGCTGCGCTGGTTACGTTGAGTTACCGTGGAGGTTTCCGATTGCTTTTCGGGCAAGCACCATCCAAAAAATCTAAGGCCCGAAGGCTGCGATAATCAATCCGCCTGCGGTGATGAGCGCTCCTCCGGCAACCACCGGAATACTGGGCGCCTGGCCGAACTTTAGCTTCGCGATGACTTGGGCGCACAAGAAGAACAACACTACGTAGACTCCCAGGAGTCTGCCGAAGTTCCAGCGGGGTAGTTCACCACTAGACCGTACGCTGCCAGCGACACTGCTCCCACTAGCATCGTAAAGAACCGGGTCATCCCGGAGGAGCGGTACAGCCCCCCTTGAAAGCAAGAATCTCCGTACGCCTCCAGGAATGCGGCTACTAGCAAGACTGTTACGGCGCCAAGGCGGTACGCAACGATCTGATCCAGAACGTTTCTCATGGTGTCGGGCATGGTAGCAGGAATTCAATGACCGTAAAGCACCCAGGACATCCGAGAATGAATCAGAGTGCGCCGACGCCACGCTCCTGATTGCGGATGCGAATCGCCTCTTCAACCTTAGTCAGAAAGATTTTTCCATCACCAATTTTTCCGGTGGCCGCAGTCTGTAGAACGGCTGCCACTGCCGCATCCACCAGGCTATCGTCCATTACCGATTCGATCTTGATCTTCGGCAACAAGTCGACCGAGTACTCACGCCCGCGATACGTCTCGGTGTGGCCCTTTTGGCGGCCATGGCCGCGAACCTCTGAAATTGTCAGACCATCAATCCCGAGCCCGGACAAGACTTCCTTCACGGCTTCCAGCTTGCCTGGCTGAATAATCGCTTCCAGCTTGGTCATCATTGATCGGTCCTCTCCTGTTGCCTAAATTTTTGTCTCTCGTCAAACACAAACTACCCGCTCGCAACGTTTCCAATGGAGGGAGGTTCAGATGCCTCCCTCCATTGGTCAAACGTCAACTCGCCGCCCGGGGCAAAGGTTCGACAGCCTTCACACTCACTGTTCTCGGCAGAGGCTCCGGCAGATCCTGCATCATTCCGCTCGGGGCTCCCAGCGCAGAAATGACGTATTCCGGGTACGCCGAGATACCGTGCTCGTGCAGGTCCATACCATACAGTTCGGCTTCTCGCGGCAGGCGGAGCGTTCCCGTCGCATTAACGGCAAGCATCACCGCCATTGCTACCCCAAACGTCGCCAGCGTGACGCAGGCGCTTCCGATAAGCTGAGCTTTGAGAAGAGAGAGTCCGCCGCCGTAGAAGAGTCCAGTCAATGGAGCTGAGTTATCTGGAGCAAGAGGCCCGGTGGCTCCGTACTGACCAGACGCGAACAGACCCAGCGACAGAGTGCCCCAAATCCCGCACATGCCGTGAACCGGAACCGCGCCGATCGGATCATCGATTCGCAGCCATTCCAGCAGGTCGACGCCGAGGATGACGAGCACGCCGGCAATGCCGCCGAGCATCACCGACCCTGTCGGGCTGACCCAATAGCAGGGGCAAGTAATCGCGACCAGCCCAGCAAGAAAGCCGTTCGTGGTGTAACTGGCGTCCCACTTTCGAGTTCTGAGATATCCGTAAAAGATAGAAGTGAGTCCAGCCGCACACGCGGCTAGCGTCGTGTTCGTCGCCACTCGGCCGATGCCGACGAAATCCATGGCAGACAGCGTGCTGCCAGGATTAAAACCGTACCAGCCGAACCACAGGAGGAGACCTCCGCTGACGGCAATGGTCAGGTCATGCGGGAGCATCGGGCCTCCGCCATCCTTCTTGAAGGTGCGTCCGATGCGTGGCCCTAGCACGATCGCGCCGGCTAGCGCGATGAAGCCACCAATTGTGTGTACGACCGTGGAACCGGCGAAGTCATGGAATCCCGTCCCCAGCGATGGAAAGAAGTTCCCTGCCGTGCCCATCGTAGCCAGCCAGCCATCCGGTCCCCAGGCCCAGTGTCCGATGATGGGATAAATGAATCCTGTGACGCAGAAGCTGTAGAGCAGATCACCAACAAAACCGGTGCGACCGATCATCGCTCCCGAGGTAATCGTCGAGCACGTATCGGCGAAAGCAAACTGGAAAATCCACACAGCCAGAAACGCCACGCCGGTTGTTTCATATGTGGCGGGCGCGCCCTGCAGGAAGAACCAGTGATAGCCGATGAACCCATTGCCGTGGCTGAACATAAACGCAAAGCCAACGGCGTAGAACAATATTCCGCAAAGACAGGTGTCCACCACGCACTCGACGAGAACATTCACTGTCTCTCGCGAGCGGCAGAAGCCCGCTTCAAGCATGGTGAAGCCGACCTGCATCCCGAACACCAGGAACGCTGCGATTAGCGTCCATGCGGTGTTCACCGGATTCACCACGTCGGCAGCCTTCAGCTCTGTGTCAGCGGCATAGACGTGCCCAAAGAAAACTCCTGAGATTACGAAAATCGCCAGCATTAAGAGGGAGACGCCTAGCGCCTTTCCGCCCATCAGCAGACCGGCATAGCGGCGCCACTCGCGATCCTTCATTCGTACTGCAAGGCGACCAAGCTTCTCCGAAAGCGACAACCTCGTTGTCTTACTTCTCTTCAGAGTGCGAAACTTCATGTTGCGCTCCTTTTTTCGATTTTGAGTTTTCTTCCGACTGCAACCACAAAATTCTTAACTTGCCATCGAACTAACTAAGTTGCCTTTAGTCACATCTTGATCGGGCTGTTCGATTGCGCCGGATCTTCTGGCACACCGCTCGGCTCCTGCGACTCCGAGGTGGTTGCTAGAGAGGCCTCGAAGACTTCCGCCGCCACGTACAGGGAAACCGTCATCGAACCAATCACCAGCAACACTGCAAGTAGCGGACGAATCGCCAACATTCGAAGACCATCAACCAGACCGGCCAAAGCCGCCGGAACTGCAGCGAGGAACACCAGTCTGCGCCGAGTCACGATTGGTGTTCTCCATGACTCTGGGAGTTCAGCTCATGACCGCAAATGAAGCAGCGTTGACTCAGTCCAACGAAACTGTTACCGGTCGCGGCAAGTACCGACTCCGGGCCGGAACGCGGATCGGGGGACTTCCCGCGCCAGTGCGCGATTTCCCGGCCCACTCGCTTGAGCCATACTCTAAAACTGGAGCGGGGGGCGGCAAGGGTGCTGACACCAGGGGTTAGTTGGGTTTGTGCCCAAGCCGCTGATCCCCACATAGAGGGCAGTCCAGGTTCAGACCGCCCAAACAGACGAATACTCATCACAGCGCCAGCCGCAATCACTTGGCCTCCCGGCTATCGAAGGTGAACACCAGTCCAGCGGTTAGCGTGTTCTGATCGAGGACTGGAGTGCTGCCTTTCAGGAAAACCGGCTGGTTCGACACATCATGGCGAAACTCAAACCGGCTGATGATGTGGTGTGCCACCAACCGTTCGAATGTGGCCGTGACTTCGTTGAAGTGAGTGTTCGTGAACGTGCCCGTCGTGTAGCCATCGTGATCGTCGTAGTACTCGTAACGGGTGGCAATCGCGGTAGTGGAGTTGAACGCGTATTTCACATATCCAGCGACGCCGGTCCAGAATACTGGGTGCGAAAATGCGTTGGTTTCAGGGTCTGTGACAAACCGGTCGCCTCGGCCATAGTCACCATTCACGATGAAGGAAAGTTTGCTTGTAGGTGAATAGGTGATAACGGTATCGCTGAGCTGACGCAGATTGTTGTTAAGGCTCGTCTCCTCAGGCCCGGCCATGTAGTTCTCAATCACGCCGAATTTCTTGTTGGGATTCCAGCCAAAACTGACTCCGTACGTCTTTCCCGTATTGTTGTCGACGACGTTGTTCCATCCGTTAACCAAATAGCCTGTGAGTGAGTACTTCTCGTTAAACGCATACTTCGCTCGCATTCCGAAGTGGTAATACGGAATGGCATACGAGAAGAGGAGCCCGCGGGAATAGTTCCAGTTATCTTTGGTCTCGATAACCTCCGCTCCGTGCGGAGTTACGAACTTACCCACATCTACTTGCAGACCTTTTCCTACCGGGGCGAGATAGGAGAAATACGCTTCTTTCAAGTACTGTGCGAAATCGAGACCGCTCTTGGGCTCCGAGGCATTGACGGCATTCATGGCCTGCCCGAATCCGAGAGCAACGTGATAGCCAGTACGGCTGTTGGAGGGATCAGGAGCCTTGTCGACCACTAGTTCGACCAAGTTCAAACCAAACTGGTTTGTCGCTCCATCAAAGAAGCGCAAGCTGTTCGCCTGATTGTCAGGATTGTTGAAGTTCTGTGAGTAGTACACATCGACAAAGCCGCTCAGCGATGTCGGTCCCAGTAGACCTGCCAATGAAGGTCCAGTTGGCGTTCCAGGCGCTGTGGTATTGCCGCTAACGAGATTTTGTGCCGGCACGGCGGGCGCGCCCGAAACGGCAGGCGCGCCCTCGGCTGCAGGCTTTTCGACACTGCCTTTCAACGTCGCAATTTCGGCCCGAAGCTCTTTGATTTCCAGTTCCATATCCTCAATATGCTTCGCCATCATGTCGTTTGCGGGTGGGGTAGCACTTGTCTGATCCTGGCCTTGACTGAGAGATGCGCACATCAAACAGACGAAGACCACCATAGCCCCTGCGTAGGAGCGACTGCTCATTTGAATGACCCACTTTCCCCCCTGGTGATACGGCGGAGCCCCTGAGCCTCCGCGTCAGCACGCTGAACTTAGCGGCCTTCCCTTTCTCAGTCCAACGAATACTTCCGTTGCGGTGTATCGAAAAAGTTCGTCTTACATAAAAAAATTATGAACGCCATAAAGAAAAACTCGCGTCAGCTGTTTCCAACGGCTTGATCTCCGCGACTCTTATCGGGCACCGCACTTCTACTAACACGGTTTAGTACGCAGCATGAGCATGACAGCAGTGCCTTGACAGTTCGCCCTGTCAGGAACTTGATGCAACGTCAAGGAATCGTCCGCTTCACCAAGAAACGCGCGAATATTGCGCGAATTAATGCGGACGATTGATATTTTTTATGAGAACGAGTATTGGCACGGCACCGATCACGCGATATTCTGACGCCCACTTGCCGTAACGAATTACGCCAGACGTCCATCGGCTTTTGAAGGAGAACAATGTCAACTGAATTGCGAGATTTTCTCACCCTCTCGTACGACGAACTGGAGCAGCTGAACCTGAAGGCAAAAGAGCAGCGCCAGAACCGTGTCGCCATCCACAAGATTCAAGAAGAGCGCCTCAAGTATCTGACCGATGAGAAACGCATCAAGGCTGTGACAGTGCTCTTCAGTGATCTCGAGGGGCGCCTCCACATGCTCGATTACGACAAGAAGTTTCTGTTGAAGAGCTGGGACAATCTCACATTTGACGGTTCGTCGATTCGTGGCTTTACAGCACAGCGGGAGAGCGACCTGCGCCTGGGAATCGATTGGAGCGCTTTCTATTGGGCACCCGCAGATGTCTTTGGGCCGGGCAAGGTCCTGGTCTTCGGCAATGTGATCGACAAGAGCGGAGAACCCTACAGCGCCGACATCCGCGGCGTTCTGAAAAGTCTTTCCGAGAAGCTCTATGCAGACAAGGGCTACACGCTCAATGCGGCAAACGAAATTGAAGGATTCTTGTTCAAAGGGCCTGATGCGGAGCGCCGCTATCACGAGACGGGCAAGTTCGAGTACGTGAATACGGGCGGCTACTACCATTCCTTGCCGGGAGATCCACTGCGCTCGTTTATCGACACCACGGCGGAAGTGCAGCGCTCCATGGGTTTCCAGAATGAGAAGGATCACCCAGAAGTGGCGCCATCGCAGTTCGAAATTAACTATGGATATGGCGAGGTCGTTGCCGCCGCCGACCAGATTCAGCTCTACAAATTAATTTGCCGGCAGGTTGCCACCAACATGGGCCTGACCGCGTCGTTCCTGCCAAAGCCGGTTGTCGGAGTCAATGGAAGTGGCATGCACACCAATGTGTCGATCGCCAACGGGAAGAACCTGTTCTGGGATCCGAAGGGAGAAGAGAAACTCAGCAAAACCGGTTGGGCATTCGTGGATCGCATCCTGACACACGGTAACGACATTTGCTTGTTGCTGAATGCGAGTGTCAATGCGTATCGCCGGCTGGATCCGCACTTCGAAGCACCTAATCAGATCAAAGCATCCCCTGTCGATCGCGGCTCAATGATCCGCATCCCGATCGGCAATGAAAAGAGCATGCGCGTCGAAGTACGCTCAGTTGCTCCGGATGCGAATCCCTATCTCGTGATGTATTCGATTTTCAAGACCGGAATCGATGGGGAGACAGCAAAGATCAAGAATCTGCGCCAGGCGGAGCGATACTTGCCAGACAACATCTATGACGCGATGGCGAATTTCCGCAAATCAGAATGGACCACACAACTTCTGGGTGAGGATGTAAAAGGACGCTATGCTGACTTGAAACAGGCATCGGCCGACCGCTGCCCGCGCGCTCTCGGCACCTTTGTCAAATCACAGGAAGTGCAGTATCACCATGACGTGTACAACCAGTTCCTGTGGAATCTTTTCTAGTGCACTTGGGAAATGCGACGAACGTGTGATCACTGGGTAGAGGTCATGTCAACTATTTGTGGAGATTGGTTAACGCTAACTGGCGACACACGTTCGCTCGCGAGGTTTACGGGCATATGCCCATGAATCTTGATTTCGCCGAACAAGGCTTTGGCCGAACTGATCTCGGAAACGGTCGCGTTCGAATAAGTACAAACGTAGTTCTGAATTCCCGGAAAGTCATCGGTCAGATATGGACTGCCCATAGCCAACACGACTGTTTTCTCTCCAGCCTTAGCGAGAATCTTGCTGAACAGAGCGCTGGTTGAGTCCGGAAGAGAAGCGGGATGCTTCGACTTGCGTCCGATTCTTATGGATCGGGCTGCAGAGGGGACAATGTACACCGCAGTGATGACCATCTGAGCACGATCCACGGCCTGTAACAGATCGTTAGAGCGACGGGCGGCTACGCTCGGGTCTACATAAATAACCCTCGCGTCCGGTCTGCGTGCGCGAACTTCGTGTTCCAGGACCCGACCGTCCTCCGCGCGCAGATTATCGCAAAGGACAATGACCAACAAGTTGGGTCGCGAATGTTGCGGAGCTTTGGTGGAAGTCCAGGCCGTAATCGGAAGCACCCTGCCATTGTCGCGCACCAGAGTGACGGAATCGTCCGAGATTCGCTGGCCAATCGCGACATTTTGTGGAGTGCCAACCCGCTGGGGTAGTGCCGCCAAATCTACGAAGCGATTCTCAGCAAGGCCCAGCGAGGCTTTAGCGCGCAATATTTTCAGGACGGACTCATCCAGCCGCGACGAAGAAATCTCTCCGGAGCGAACTGCCTGCAGAACAGCCTGGTAACTGGAGGCTAAATCGGCGGGCATCGTGAGTATATCGTTCCCAGCCTTGAACGCATCGACAGCAACCCGTCCAGGATTCGTCCGATAGACCCGGCTCACGCCCGCCATATCCAGCGCATCGGCGACTACTAGTCCCTTGAACCCGAGTTGTTTCTTCAGCAAGCCGGTGACGATCTTAGGAGACGTTGTAGCCACACGGTCGGGGTCTTCATCGAGCGCCGGTACGCGAACATGGGCGGTCATGATCGCGTCAACCCGGGCCTCAATTGCTCTGCGAAATGGAGGCAGGTCGATGGACTCCAGGGTCCTGAGATCGTCGTTCACTCTAGGCACGCCGAGATGCGAGTCGGTCGCAGTGTTGCCGTGGCCTGGAAAATGCTTCGCTGTGGTTAACATGCCGCCGACGCGGGCTCCCCGAATATAAGCAGCGACCAAATCCCCAACCAGTTGCGGATCGGAGCCAAAAGAGCGAGTTCCAATGATCGGGTTGGCAGGGTTCGAGTTGACATCCGCGACGGGAAAGAGATTCCAGTGAACTCCGATGGCACGGCTTTCTTGAGCAGTGATGCGGCCGAACTCTTCGGCATACTCCGCCTTGCCAGCCGCACCAAACGCCATCGCATGGGGAAAAACGGTTGTTCCGAAAAGGCGCGGAGGCAGAACGCCTTGCTCAAAATCTCCTGCGACAAGCAGGGGCAGTTTGGACTCGCCCTGCAGTCGGTTGAGGAGCCTCACTGTCTCAAAACGTTGGTCGCGGTGCGCAAACCTGCCTGCTCTTGGCGCCGACATCGCCAATGAGCCAACGTGATATTTGCGAATGTTGTCACGGAGCCGCAGGTATTCGGTGTTGTCGTGCAGCAGTTCCACCCGCAGACGGACCATGAACAGTTGGCCAACCTTCTCTTCCGTAGAAAGCGAGGCCAACGTAGTCTGCGCCCACTCGCGCGCATCCGTTCGCCGATGCGGATCGGTGCCAGCCTGAGCTTGATCCACACCGAGGTAAGAATGTCCAGACAGAAGGAGCAGCGCAATAGCCAGTTTTATCCGAAGGGGCGGCACAGTCACAGCATACGTTGAAAGTTGAATTCTGCGGCTGAGACCAAAGTAACCAAAGGTACATGTTCAACCGCGACAAAATGAGACTCTGCGGGGATTCGTTTTGCGGGTTTCAGTCCTCGGGACGCTGGCACTTTTACCAGTGGTTCGCTCGATGAACGCAGCCGACAATCATCGTCGGCACTGAACGATCACTTCGTCATTCGCCACACATAAGTCACAGTAAACAGTAAAAGGAGATTCTTAATGCAGGCGCTTAGAATCGTTTGTGTTTGTTTCATTCTGACGATCCAGTTTGTGATTGCTCAAACCGTCGAAGTTACCGCGAAACCTCTCACCGACGCTGATATTCAACTGTTGAGATCGGACATTCAAGCGGACAAGAACGAGATCATCACTCACGCCATGCAGTTCACCGACGCGGAGTCGACGGCTTTTTGGCCAGTTTACCGCGACTATGCGCGGGACCAGCACAAGATCGGCGATGAACGGTTGCAGTTAATAAAGGACTATGCGCAGCACTATGACACGATGGACGATGCCAACGCGAAGAATATGACGCAAAAACTGCTCAACATCGATGGCAAGCTTGCGAATCTACGGCAGGAATACTGGCCAAAATTCGAGAAAGCCTTGGGAGGAAAACGAGCCGCGAAATTCTATCAGGTCGACAATCGCCTGACGCTTTTGGTGAACCTGCAACTGGCGTCAGAGATCCCGATGTTGAGGTAGTGAAAACCAATTCCGGAGCAGCAGGTGTCCGCCCGTGGGGGAGACCGGCTCAATCCTAGGGGAGTGGGGGCCCCGGGCAGAGTCGAACTGCCGACCAACGGTTTAGGAAACCGCTGCTCT
>AR_comb_assmDRAFT_10022676_pt1 | contig 21522 bp, 10 predicted proteins | sample ArasoioldDNA_FD_10543 | JGI IMG/M metagenome (IMG submission 10543) | reverse complement strand
GAAGGCGACGATCAGGCGCGGCTCGATGCGGCACGCGACAAGCGCGCGTTTGCACTCGACGCTGCGGCGGGCACGATTCAGTTTGGCGACGGCGTTCGCGGCAAGATTCCGCCGGCAGGGCATCGCGTGCGAGTGCGCCAGCTTCGGTCGGGTGGCGGCGTTGCCGGTAACCTGCCGCCGGGATCGCTGAAGACCATCACGGCGATTTCGACGCAGAACGGCGACCCGATCGGCAGTCGCTTCGTCGTGACGCAGCCGATGGCGCTCGGCGGTGGCGCCGAGTCCGAATCGCTGCGCGATGCGGAGCGCCGAATTCCTGCGAGGCTGCAGCATCGCGAACGTGCGGTGACCGGAGACGATTACAAAGAGCTCACACGCGAGACGCCGGGCCTGGCCGTCGGGCGAGTGGAATTGCTGGCGCGGTTCAAGCCGCAGACGCGTCAGAGCGGCATCCCCGGCATCGTGTCGGTCATGGCGCTGCCGGATCGCCCGCTTACCCCGGCGCCGAATCCGCGCGCCGATCGACCCTTCCTCGAGGCGATTCACGCATGGCTCGACAACCGTCGTCCAGTGGCAACCGAGCTCTATGTCATCGGATGCGAGTACGTCCCGACAGCAATCAGCATTGTGCTCACGGTTGCGGAAGGCGCGCAGCCCGATACGACCGTGCAGGCCGTGAAGGACGCGATGCGGCGCGTGTTGTGGCCGCTCGCCGGAGGCGGCTTCGATCGACAGGGATGGCCGCTCGGTCGTGCGCTGAGCAATCGCGAGCTCGCGGTCGAAGTCGCTCGCGTTGATGGGGTGTCTGAGGTGGGAGGGCTCAACCTGTTTCGTCGGAACGTGTCGTCGGGGCAGTGGGAGCCGCTCGGCGATTCCCGCACCGGCCGCGAGCACAACCTCGTGCTCGAGCGATGGCAGCTGCCCGAGCTGATGGCCATGACCGTTGTCGCCGACGACACGGCGACCGGCGCACCGCTCACGATCGTTGCCGGTGCGTCGAATCCGTTCTCGGATCCGAACGCAGTGCCGCTCGCAGTGCCGGTGGTTCCCGATCTCTGCTGACATCGCTGCTGTTACATGGACGCCAATCGACAACGCTTCTGGATGCTCGCCGACGCCGGCGACTGGGACACCGCTCGAGAAGCGGAGTACGACGTCCGCTGCCGTCGTCTCCGGCTGCGCGATCGCCGCCCGCGTCGTACGCTGCCTGGTGTCGTCAACAGCAGCATGCTCGAGGCGCAGCTCTCGACACCCGCGTGGGCGATCGATGCCTTCGGCACGGTCGCGTTCAGGGACGGACTGAGCACGGTGATGGTCACGGGCGCGCTCGGTCCAGACACGACGCCGACGACGTTGTGGTCGGCGCCCGCCAACACCCGCATCGCCGATCTCGCCGTTGGCTTCGACGATGTGCTGTACATCGCCCTGCACGAGACAGATGCGACTGGCGCCGTCATCGGGGCCGCGATCGGACTATTCGATCCACGTGGTCGATGGCGCAATCCTCCGGTCTTCAGAATCACATTGACTGCGTTCGTTCCCAATCGGCTCGCCGCGGACCCGTCGGGCGGTGTGTGGGTGCTCGATCGCGATCAGCGAGCGATCGGTCGCGTGCGCGGCCTTCCACTCCGTGATGGTCTTCCACCCGAGTTCCTGCCGACGACGTTTCGGCCCGTTCTCGAGAACGTGCACGAGCCGCGGTTCGAGATCTCGCCAGTGCACATTGACTGGACGTCTACCGAGACCGCCGTCGATCTCTCGTGCAGCTCCACCGGCCGACTCGCGCTTCTGAGTTGGGGCGACGCACCGGAGTCGGCGTCGCAGTTCGAGCGTCAGACCTTCGTGCGCCTGTTCGAGGATGGGGGCTGGCGTCCCCGACGGCGGCTGCTCGATGCGGGCCAGCCGCCCAGCCTGTCATGGTTGTCGCCCGATCGTCTGATCGTGATGCCCGCGACACGAACGGTGGACGGCCAAACACGGTACGCGACCGAAGCGATCGCGTTCGATCCTGACGACGGCGGGGACGATCTCTCGCCGGCCGGAGGATTCCTTCCGCTGCGGCGGTTGATCGAGCCGATCTTCCTGAACGGTCCTGCGTCGCCGCCGCATTACCGAAGTCAGACGAGTGGTCCCACGCCAGTGCGACCGCTCTCGGTGGCATCGTTCGAGCGGACGGCCGTCGTTTCATCGCGCCATCTCATCGACGGCGACCAGCCACTCACGTCCTGGCATCGCATCTATCTCGAAGCGGTCATCCCACCCGGTTGCGGCATCGACGTCGAGCTGGCAGCGTCGGACGATCCGGATGAGACGCCGTCGCCGAACGACTGGCACGCCCACGTGTTCGGCGACGTCCCTGATTCTGAGGATGGCGCTGCGACAGCGAACTGGCGTGCGGCACCTCGCGGCGCGTGGCTGCCCGATCGATCGGAGATTCCGCATCACGGTGGGCTGCTCGGCGAAGTGCCGTCGCCGCAACGAAGCGGCCTCTTCACCGCGCTGGTGCAGCGTCCGGGTCGGCGTGTTCGACGGCTGCAGGGGCAATACCTGCACGCGCGAGTGCGGCTGCGCGGCGCGGGCCACGTGACACCGGAGGTCGCAGCGCTGCGGCTCTATGGCTCGCGATTCTCCTATCGCGATCACTATCTGCCCGAGCTCTATCGAGAGGAGGTGTTCGGACCGGACGGTGACGAGCAGGGGCTCTCGACCGGCCCGGACTTTCTCGAGCGCTTTCTGTCACTGTTCGAGAGCGTGCTCACGCCGCTCGAAGATCGCGTCGCGGCGGCACACCTCCTCACCGATCCCCGATCGACGCCGGAGGATGCGCTCGAATGGCTCGGCTCGTGGATCGGCGTGCTGTTCGACGCCTCGTTTCCGGCCGATCGTCGTCGCGCATGGATCGAAGCCGCGCCGCGTCTGTTTCGCACGCGCGGCACCGTCGCGGGTCTGCAGCTGGCGCTCGAGATCGCGACCGGCGGCCGCCTCGTCACCACGTTCGTCAACGCGACCGATCTGCGGGCGCGGGGTCGCGCGGTGCTTGGCGATCCATCGGCGCGAGGTGTGCTCGATGTGCGTGAGCACCAGTTTCCGCGCGGCGGCCAGGTGACCGGCGGCGAGGTCGTGGTCATCGAGGATTTTCGACTGCGACGCACGTTTGCCACCATTCTCGGCGCCAATCTCTCCCTTGCCGACGATCCACTCCTGCCCGGCCTCATCGTCAGCGCCAACTCGCGTGTCGGCGACACGCTGTTCCTGGGTGATGCCGAGAAGATTGAGTTGCTGGCGTTGTTTCGCGATGCGTTCAGCGTCGATCCCAGAGCGCGGGCGATCGAAGAGCAGGCCATCCGCGACTTCTTCGCGCGGCTCGCGTTTCGCGTCACCGTCTTCGTTCACGATCGCGTCTCGTCCGTCGACTTCGGCTTGCTGCGGCGAATCGCCGAGCGTGAAGCGCCGGCGCACGTCGAAGTGCGGGTCGTGCGCGCCAGTTATCCGCTGCTCGTCGGCCTCGCGAGTCTCGTCGATGTCGACACCTATCTCGGGCCGCGCCCGGTACCGGGTATGGCGCGCGTGAACCGAACGCGGATCGGTGAAGGGGATGTCGTGACCCGGCAGCCGAGTCTCGATCCGCGGCTCGGGGGCGCGGGGGCCGGTCGGGCGTGGCCCGATCCCGGGATTCCACGCGCGCGCGTGCACGGTCCGGGCGTCGTGGCCTCCAACGAATCGGTCACGCTCGATGGATCTGCCTCGGACGTGGACCCGCCGGCGCACATCACGCGTTATCTGTGGAACCTGCTGCCCCCGACCCTGTGACCGTCGCAGGCTCGACGCGCGGCGCCTGCCGGCGCCGCTAGAAAGGACACCTTCGTATGCCGACTATTCCTTCATCGCAGTTGCAGGTGAATCAGCCAATTGAGGGTAATGCTCCCGATGCCACGCTCATCATCACGATGGACTCGAAGCCGCTGCCGATCGGCTCCTACACCTTTCAGCTCGAGGTCGTCGACGACTCGAACAACAAGTCGAAGGCCGTACAAGCGCGACTGATCATCATCGACAATCAGGCGCCATCGGCCATCATCAGCGCGCCGAGGACCGTGGCCTTCAATACCGAGTTCACGCTGAGCGGCGCCGAGTCGCGCGATTTCGGCGGCGGCACCATCGCCAGATACATCTGGACGCTGCTTCAGTAGCGCGACATGCGACTTGAACCGGGCAGGCCGTTCGAGAGTCCGCTCCCGACGGTGGTGATCGACGCCGGACTGCCGGTCGGACCACACACGTTCCGGCTCGAGGTCGTCAACAGTCGCGGCCAACACAGCCAGCCGATCGAGTTCGTCGTGACGATCGTGCGTCTTGCGCCCATTCCGACTCCAACTCCGACTCCAATTCCGCGCCCACCGATCAGGTGAGCACCGCTGCTTATGGCTTCAACGACACGTCCTCCAGATCCGCTGATCGTCGCCGCCAACTCGACGCGTTTGCACTACGCGACCGGCGAGCTGCTCGGCGCCGACGATTTTCAAGACGAGCAGACCTATCATCGGCGGCAGCTGGCGCGTGCGCTGCTGCATCTGCACGGCAGTGGAACGATCGCCGGTCTGCGTGTCTTTCCGCAGCATCGTCCGGGTGCGAGGACCGAAGAGGACGAGGTCGAGCTCGAAGTCCTGCCCGGGCTCGCGCTCGATCATGCGGGGCGTCTCATCGAGGTCCCGCGTCAGGCCTGTCTGCGCCTGCGACGGTGGTACACGTTCATCGCCGATCGCACACCGAGCAGCGAAGAGCTCGACGCATCCGATCTGCGCGCGGCATGGCGCGTCGATGCCGCGATTCCGGCCGGTGGCGCTGTCGTCGCGGACGTGTTCCTGACCTTCCACGAATGCGACACCGGATACACGCCGGCGTTTGCGAGCGGCCCATTCGATGCGCTCGACGCGTCGCAGCCGTCCCGCGTACGTGACGGCTACGAGCTGTCGCTGATCCTGCGCACCGAGCGCGACGCCGACCTCCGCGACGCATTCGATCCATGGGCGGGGATTGTGGGCGCGACGCTGGAGCAGCGCCTGCAGTCCGCTGAAGGAATCTCGTTCGGCTTGTGGGATCGCCTGTCGCAGCCCGTGCCCGAGAACCCGGTCGACGTCGATGCGACCGCCGTGCTGCTGGCGCGCCTGCGCATTCCGGCGCGGCAGAATCCGGCCGCGGATCGTGCGCCGATCCCCGACTGGTCGGCGACCGCCTGGCCCGATGAGAACGCCAACATCAACAACCGGGTGCGTCACATCCTGCTGCCTCCCGGCGCCGTCCGTTTCTTGATCGCCCCGTAGGAGTTCGACGATGCCTGTGAATACGATTGGCTCTCGCCGCGATCAGATCGATCTCGCCGTGTCCGCACGAGAAGAGCTGATCAAGCGTGACGTGCTCGTCGGCGATCCGAGACGCTGGCGTCCGCGATGGTTCGATGGCCGCTTCCTCGCCGCTTCCGATCTGCAGGGCGAACAGGATTACTTCCTGACGCGGCAGGCGGATCTCGGACGCGCCGGCGGCAGCGGCGTGATCGACGGGCTCATGGTCTCCGAGGTGAGGGATCCGCTCACCGGAATCGAAACGCTTCGTATCGAGCCAGGTCAGGGTGTCACCGACACCGGCGAGCTGGTGGTCCTCTTCGATCAGCTGAACGTGAATCCCGCAGACGTTCCGCAGATGCAACGTCTCGATGCGGCGTTTGGCTTGCAGGTGATTCCCAACGAGACCGGGCTCACGCGCACGGGACTGTACGTGCTGGCGCTGCGTCCGGTCGAGTGGACGGCGAATCCGATCGGCGCGTACCCGACGTCGCTCACCGGGAAGCGAACCGTCGAAGACGGCACGATCGTCGAGGGCGTCGCGGTCTCGTTGATTCCGTATCCGGAAAAGAGCACCGACGAGTCGTGGTGGCGCCGCCGCGCGCGCGTCGCGCGAGAGATCTTCGTCGACGGCCGCGATCGCGGGTTGAATTCGGGTGTGCTGCCAGTGGCGATGGTTGCGCTGCGCGGCAACCTGATCGAGTGGGTCGATCCGTTCATGGTGCGGCGCGAGACCGGTGCCGAGCGCCCCGCGGGCATGGACTTCGGTTTCGGGGCGCGGGCGCTGCGCGAGGCGCACCTGCTGCAATATCAACGTCATCTCGCCGACGCGATGAATGCGAACGCCGATCAGTCGTTCACCGCGACCGCGTACTTCGATTCCTTACCGCCGGTCGGTCAGTTTCCAGTCGGCGGCGGCACGCTCGATGCCGATCGGTTGACGCAGCGATTCTTTCCGCCGGGCATCGAGGTCGAGCTGTCGTTCATCCCTGAAGACGAGTTGACCGCCGTGATCGAGGAATCGCTGCTGATTCCGCCGATCGACCTCACCGTGGGGCTCGAGGGACTGACTGGCACCGGCGTCACCGTGCTCGTCCCGCTGAGCCGCGCCGAGTTCGCGGCGAGCCGCCGGTCTCTGCCGAACTGGGATGCCGAGCTGCCGCGGCTGCGTCCGGCGTTCGTCGATCTCAAAGCCTTGGCCACACCTCGCGATCTGTTGTTGTCGCGGCTGTTCCGGCCGCTGCCAATTCCCGCGCGTCCCGCCGTTGAGGAGCTATGGCGCGATCTGCTGCGCACCGCGATCACCCGGCGACTGCTGTGGTACGTTCGTCGTCGGCACTTGCCGATTCCCGCCAACATCGCCGGCACCCCCGTCAGTGCCGACAGCACGGCGGTGTCCGATCCCGGCCGCTTGACCTCACTGCTCGACGACGATCCGGTGTTGGCGAGTCGCTTCGAACTCCTGCGCCGCCTCGACGCGCCGGAGGTGTCGGCACTCACACGACGGTTGGCTGATACGCGCCTCGTCGAGAACCCGGCGCTGGTTCGCAGCATCGTCACGCGCGCCACTGGCACTGAGGGGACGATGCCGACCGTCGATCGGGCGGTCACCGCGCTCGCGGCGGTGACCGATCCTGGGCTCGGTGAAGGGCTCGCGCGCCTCACCGACGAGAGCGCAGCACTCGGGCGGACGCTGACGTCTGATCGTCTTGCCGATACCGGCGCGCTGGCCGACGTCGATCGGCTGGCCCGTGACGTTCCTGCAGATCGGTTGCCCGACCTCGCCACCGAGCTGCGCACCGCCGTGCGCGCGGGCGAGAACATCCCCGACAACATTGCCGCTCTCCGGCGGCGTTTCGTACCCACGCCATGAAAGTCACACCGATCGACGGTCCGCTGCCGAACGAGCATATCCAGGCGACGTCGCCGGTCATGCGACCGGAGACCGTGGACGCAGACGCACGCCTGCGCCTCAACTTCTGGGCCGGCCGATCGCTGAGCGGCACGGCTCTGGAGCTCGAGCAGAAACATCGCGCCGATCGCATGGTGTGGCGCGGACGTGTCGCGACACCAGGCATTGTCACCGGTCTCGAAGTGGCGCTGGAGCATCTGGAACCACCGCCTGCACCTGCGCCGGCTCCCGGTCCGCTCGATCCGTCGAGATACTTCGTTCACGTGCTGCCGGGGCAGGGGTTTCTCGCCAGCGGTGAGGACATCGTGGTGCCTCGCCCGCTGCGAGTGCCGCTCGAGAATGTTCCGGTCCACTATCTGCGTGTCGGCGGATCCAATCGCGCGCTGCCTGCGGAAGCGCGGCTTCCCGATGTCACGGCGAGCCGGCGAGTGTCGGCGGGGTGGTTCGTATTCGATGTGGACGATCTTCCCGGCGTGCCGATGCCGTGGGCCGCCGTCCTGCTGTTGTGCCCGGCGGAATTCGACACGTTCGCGCGCGTCGATCCCACGGACCCATGCGATCTGGATCCCTCGCGCGATGCGTTCGCGGATCAACGTCGTGTCGACAGCTGCGTTCTACGACTGTGCCGGCTGCCGGTACGAATCGAGTCGCGGCCCGATCTCGCCAATCTCAACGATCCGCAATGGCGAAACCGTCTCGCCAACGCGCTCTTCGAGGACGATCTGCTCGTGCCGTTGCGCCAGCATCTGAGGCGGCGCGACACGCCCGAAGGACCGCGGTGGGATACCGTGCTCGCCGGCGCGGAGCTGCTGCGATGGGAGCTGCTCGGCGTGCCGCTCGCGCTGCTCAGCGCCGAAGGCGTCGGCGCCGAGCGTCACTTCTTCCTCGATCGGGCATCGATGGCGCGCGCTGGTGGACTGGCGAAGTTCCGGAGCCGCCCCGCGGCGAGGCTCACGACATCGGCTGACGAAGGCGACATCGCGCTCAGTTCGCCTGGTGCGGGCGCCCCCCTCACGTGGCGCGCGCGCGTCGATCAACTCGCCGAGGAGATCGGCGCGTTTGCGACGAGCACCGAAGACGATATCGTCGCCTTGCGGGATCGGTTTCGATTCGTGCCGCCCGCGGGCTTTCTGCCGCGATCGTCGCTGCGGTTTCTGACGTCGGCTCAGGCACTGGCCTTGCACGGCCGCTCCGACCAGCCGCCCGATCGCGCCGGGGTCAATCACTTCTTCCCGGACTCGTTCACCGTCGAAGCGGTACCAGTCGCGGTCGAAGATCTCGATGCGGCGCTCGCGGCGAGCGCGTCGCTGGCGCCGTACGATTTCTCAGTCGGTGGCGATGCCGTTCGTGTGCTCGTGCCGATCCCGCAGCGCGTGTTCGATCCACAGGCGCTGGTCGTCGAAGTGGAGGACCCGGTCTTTGCGCAGGCCGTCGCGAGGTTCGTCGCGGCACGGCAGGACTGGCGTCAACGGCGCGATTTCGTTCGCGGCCGCCGCGATGCCCTGAAAGAGATCACCAACGGGAAACCGCCGGTCGTTCCCGCACCACCCCTCGAACCGGATCAGGTCGAGCCGGAGCCGACCGAGACGGCCGCCTCCCTCGGCTTCACTGCGGCGTGGAACTCGCCGACGGACACACCAGGCCCATGGGATCTCCGCGTCACGCTCGCGGCGGCGCGTGCGGTCACCGCGGCCTCGACGCTGTTCGCTCGATTGAAGGTCGATCAAGATGCGACGCCGAGCCGCATCGAGATCCGATGGCGTACCGCGCAAGACGAGCGGGTGTTCGTGTGGACCGAGCCGCCGTTGCCGCCGCTCGAACAGGCCGACCAAGCCGGTCAGCCTCTCGCCACGCCGCTGTGGCGGCGATTCACTGCCACCGGAGCACAGCTTGGTTTGCGCGGTGCTGTGACGCAGATCACGCTGCACGTCGAGGGCGGTCGCGTTGCGCTTGCGACCGCAGGCGAGATGCGGTTCGACGAGCGCATCGGCGACCTCGGCGAGGTGATGTGGTGGCGCGCCGAGGATACCGGACCTCCGCCCGAATTCAGCGGTGGCGACTGGACGAAGATTCCTGTCGGCGCGCTCGCGGGTCAGCTGCTGGCGCCGTTCGAAGCTCGCTACGAGCCGGTGTTTCCCGACGAGCGTCCCCAGGCGGATCGTCTCAAAGACGTCGAGAGCGCGCTCAATCCTGCGGACATCACTGCTCGAACAGTCACGATGTCGATCGCGAAAGACGGGCTCGAGCGCGTCCTCACCGAGCTCGATGCCGAAGCAGACGAAGCCGACGACTTCATCGACGCGTTCTTCACGCGGGCACAGGTGAACCTGTATCGCATTCGGAAGCTCGTCGTGGGTGAAACCGCGGCGCAAAAGCTGCTCGTCAATCCCGCATTGGCGACGATCGCCGAACAGGAAACTGCCAATGCGTCGGCGCAGGAGCTGAGGTCGTTCGTCGGCGCGGCGAAACAGCGCACGGTGACGGCGGCCGCCGTGAATGCTGCACTCGGCATCACCCAGGCCGGGGACCCGGGCGGAGGCGGAGGCGGGGAGCGCGGTCGAGGCGGTTTTGCGGTCGTGGACGTGAACCCGGCGATTGTCGCCGCTCGCGTTGAGGTTGCGGCACGCGTGCTCGATCGATCAACCGTCGACCGCGTGGCCGCCGCGAGAGCGGCTGCAATCGCCGACAAGGGTGTGGTGCTCCAGGACATTCGCGGCGACCGCCCCGAGACGGGGCCAACGCTCCCGCCGCGCGGACTGAGCATCGGGCAGCGATTCGTCGAGCCGCCCGCGACCAAGAACCTGTCGTACGCGCGCGCCGCACTTCGAGAATTCCTGACGCGCTTGCCCGGACTGCGTCTCCCGCTCATCGGCGACGTATTGGCGGCGGATGGCAAGACCGCGGTCAGGCTTGCCGATCTGCAAGGACGCTCGCCGCAGCGCGATGGCAAGACCACCGACACCCTCCGCGAAGAAGCGGTCGCGAAGCTGATTGCCGTCGATCGTGTCACGACCGATACCGACGAAGCCGAAGTGACGCTCGCGGCGCTCGACTTCACCGAGATCAAGGCTGCGACCTTGCGGACCATGGAGGCGCTCGTCGAACGGCGGCGGGCTGCGATACAGAATGGGCTCGAAACGCTGGCGCTGATCGCGGCGCAACGCGACGCCGCCGCGGCGCGCGTGCTGGTGATCGAGGGGTCCCTCGCGGAAGCCCGGCACGACGTCAGCGTCGCGCGCGCGCTCCGCCAGGAAGAGCAGCAGCGGGTGGCCGCGATCAACGACCGGCGCGACAGTCTCATTCACGACGAGGTGCGCTTTCTGGCCTACGTGAGGCCCCGCACCGTCGATCCCGTGCGGCGCAACTTGACCTATTGGAAGCTGGATCCCGCGGAAGCCGTGGCGACCCTGCCAGCGTGTTTGCGTCGCCACGATGAGCCGCCAGCCGAGCTCAGCGCATACGTCCAGCTGTTTCGCCATGCACCGGCACGCTGGTTCACGATGCTGCGGCCGCTGATCGCGACGCTCAACACACCCGGCAAGCTGGTCGCACTCCTCGACTCGGCGCGGAGCGCTGCGTTGTCGTTTGCCTCGCTCGATGTCACCAGCGCGGTGCGCGCATCCGCGGCCGCGGTTCAGTTCACGGTCCTGGGTGCACATCAGGTCATCGGCACGCTGCGCCAGAAGACCACGCAGATTCAGATCGCGGATGTGCGCGATCGCGCCTGGACGGATCTGCATCGCGACGCGGAAGATCATGCAGCGGTCGGCGATCTGTTATCCGAACGTCATGGCTCCCGCGCCGTATCCGCCGCCGCGGCGGCGGAGCTCGATCGAATCGGACAGGTGGCGACCTGCCTGCACGCGGAGTTCGCGGCCATCGCGCCGGCGATTCGCCTCGCCTGGATCGAGCGCTTCAGCCAGTTCGATCGGCCGGCGCTGCTGCGCGATCTCACGGTGCTGCCGCAATACGGGCAGATCGATCGCACCACGCGCCGGCGTCTGCAGGAATTCGTCGACTGGATCTTCGGACGCGTGGACGGATCGCAGGGCGATGCCGTCAACCTGATGAACGATCTGGTCAGGCTCTGTCTCCTGTTGGCGAGTCACGCGCCGGTGAATCAGATCATCGCCGGCCATGTGCCGCGGCCGACGCTGGTCCGTCCTGGCATCCAGATTCCAATCAGGCCGCTCAATCCAGAGCTCGTTCGCGTCGGCATGGAGTTTCACGTCTGGCAAGATGCGCGTGTCGTGGCGAGAGGCCGCGTCGACGATCTGAAGACCGGTGAGGTCAGCGCGCGCGTCGAGCACGTCGAGGCGCAGACGACCACGATCGACTCCACCATGCGCGTGCAGTTCGTGCCTGTCGCTCTCAGCCTCATTCGCTAGGCTCGATCATGAGGATCGGCGCGAGCGCGCCTCCACCCGCACGGCGCGTGCGGCACCTCCACGTTCGCGCGACCGCCGATGACGAGGTGACACGCGCGACGACGCTCTTGAGCGACGCCTTGCACACCGCGTCGCTGCCCTTCGCCGATCAAGGCCGGCTCGTGCTGATTCGCCGGCTGAATCTCGGCCGCATCTCCACATACGCCAGCGTATCGACGATCGCCCTCCAGATCGAGGAGGCAGCGCGCGACCTGATGCCTCAAGCCGTGTCGTGGGATGCCGCGCGCGCAGGCGAGGCGAACGCTGTGTACTTCGCGAGTCGCGGCGAGGCGCTCGTCGCGCTCGCGGCGCGCCATGCGCGAGGTGAACCGACTGCCGAATGGTTCTGGTCTGCCGTTGTTCCACGTTGGCGCAACGTCTCGCACCGCGATCGATGGCGGACGCTGCTCGATGCTGCGCACGATCTGCCGGACGCGATCCTCGTGGCCGCCTCGATTGTCGAACGCGCGGTCGATGCGCGGGCAGAGATCAGGATGCTCGCCACCATCGAGCCGGAGGACGCCGATCGATGGTTGGTGGCGGAAGGGTGGGCGACGCGAGACGAGCCGATCTCTACAGACGCTCCCTCGCTTCCGCTGACGCCACAGAGCGCGAGCGTCGTGGCGCGCGTGCGACAGGGCTGCAGCGTGGACAGCAGGATCGTGTGGCTTGCAACGCTGCTCGCGATCGTCGATCGTCCTTCGACTGCCGCCGATCAGAGATTGGCGGAGCGCGTCAGACAAGCCCTCGTCGATTGGGCTCCTGACGTCGTTACCCAGGTCGAAGGTCCGGCGATCGATTCCGGTGCCCTGTTTGCGGCATCGTCTAACCGCGAGCAGGAGACGTCCTCAGAGATATTCAAACGTACCAGTGATCTCACGCCTGACGCCGCTCCAGTTCGTGCGAAAGCGATCGAACGCGGCAAGGGCAGCAAGGTCGAGGATGCGCAGCGCAACGACGCGCTCGAAGGAGCGCGCACGTCGTATGGCGGCTTGCTGTTCATCGTGTCTGTACTCGAACGTCTCGGGTTCGCGGACTTCTTCGGCAAGAATCCTCGTCGCATCGATGCCGAGTTCCCCAATCGTTTCCTCCTGTTCGTGGGCGAGCGAGTGGGGATGACGCGACACGATCCGCTGGCGCGGGCGCTCGAGGTCCGCGCCGGGCGTGGAGGAGCCGACGATGCGATCAAAGCAGGTCTGCCGCGTGCAGTCGCGGACTTGTTGGCCGTGCCGATTCCTCGTTGCCCGATCGAGACGCCGTACGACTGCTGGCTGGCCGCCCTGCGGCGCTGGAGCAGACGCCACGCGCGCATGGGTCTCGCGACGCTGATTCGTCGCCCGGCGCGCGTGCAGGCGTCGCCCACGCACATCGATGTCGCGTTCTCCTTATCGGAACTCGACGTTCGTATTCGGCGGCACGCTCTCGACGTCGATCCGGGCTGGGTCCCATGGCTCCATCGCGTTGTGCAGTTTCAGTATGTCGATACCAATGAGCGCAGTCGCTGACACTTCCGCCACTCACGATCTGCGTCTATCGGATCTGGCGCTCGCAGCTGTCGCCGATGTGTGTCCAGGCGACGAAAGCTCCGCTCGTGCCCCACTCGATGACGCCGCGGCGCGCCTTCGGCGAGCCGGATGGTCGGCGCGTCGAACCCTCGAAGAGATTAGACGCCGACCGCTTCCGGGCGACGATCGCCTCATCGCGCTTGCCAACGCGCTCGGGTTGACCGACGTCGAGCTGATGGCGGTCGCTCTGGCTGCTGTTGTCGAAGACCAGGCCTCCATTGGCCGGGTGCTCGCTCACGTGCAAGCGCCCATCGGCGGTTCTCGCCCCACGCTGGGGCTCATTGCCCGAGCATTCGGAGGCTTGCATCCTGATCAGTCGACCGTGCCAGCATTGCTTGGAGGAGAGGCCGTTCGCACCGGATTGCTCACCGTGCTGAACGACGGGACGCCCCTAGCTGAACGTGCGGTGATGGTGCCCGCGCCTTTGTGTATGGCGCTGGCCGGGGTCGAGAGTCGCTGGCCCGGGACGACGATCGATCTGTCGAAGGACGAGCGCATCACCCTTCCGGACTCATTCATAGCAGACGCAAGACGTCACGCCGGAGCGTTGGCAGCGAACGGGCGCCGCGCCGTCATCGCGAGGACGGGATCCCGATTGGAAGGACGGAACGTTGCCTGCGCGGTTGCATCTGCTCTCAGTGCGCGCGCAGTCTTTGTTGATACCGATCAGGTCATCGGACTCGGACCGTGGATGCAATTGTGCCGCCTGATCCCGGTCTTCTGCTACGAGCTGGCACCGGGTGAGCGGCGTCGCCTACCAGATGTGCCAGGCCATTCCGGACCCGTATTGATCGTCTGCGGTCCCGATGGATCGATCGAGGTACCCCACTGCAGCGTGACCAGCTGGCCGCTGTCGATTCCGAGCGAGGCAGCGCGTCACAGCTTGTGGATCGCAGCACTTGGACTCGACCGCGGGGACGCACTGATCGATCAACTGGCGCGTGACTATCGTCACAGTGTCGGCCGTATCGCACACGTCGGCCGCACGGCCCGTCACTACGCAGCGCTCGCTGGCCGCTGCACACCCGAGCACGATGATGTCGTCGAGGCCGCGTGGACCGGCGAAGGGAATGGCATCGACGCGCTCGCCGAGGCATTACGCTCGCCGGTGCCCGATGATGCGCTCGTGGTGTCGACGGCCGTGCGAGAGCAACTCGAGTCGCTCATCTCGCGCTGCCGTCGCCGTGAGTCGCTCGCCGACGGCCTCGGCGTGTCGGCACGCACGCGGTATCGCCCCGGCGTTCGGGCGCTGTTCACCGGGCCGAGCGGCACAGGCAAGACGCTCGCCGCCGGTTGGATCGCGTCGCGTCTCGGGTTTCCGTTGTACCGCGTCGATCTCGCCTCGGTGACGAGCAAATACATCGGCGAGACCGAGAAGAACCTCTCGCTGCTGCTTGCCCGCGCCGAGCATGCCGAAGTGATCGTGTTCTTCGACGAGGCTGACGCGCTGTTCGGCAAACGGACCGACATTGGCAACGCGAACGATCGGTTCGCGAACGCACAGACGAACTACCTGCTGCAACGAATCGAGCAGTACGACGGCATCGTTGTACTTACCAGCAACAGTCAAGAGCGCTTCGACGAGGCGTTCGCACGTCGACTCGACTTCATCGTCGACTTTCCGCTGCCAGGCCCCGAGGAGCGGCGCGCGTTGTGGAAGTCGCATCTCGGATCGGGCTCGACGCTCAGCACGTCGGAGCTCAATGCGCTCGCCGTGCTCGTCGATCTCAGCGGCGGCCACACGCGGAACGCCGTTCTCGCTGCGGCGGTTCGAGCGCGGCATGCGGCGCGCGGCATCACCTTCGACGATGTGCTCGCTGGCGTCGAAGGCGAGCTGCGAAAGCTCGGGCGCCAGATGCCTGTCGAGCTCGCGCGTCGGCACTCACACCCCGCCACGGCTCATTCGAGCTGACAGCGGCCCATACGGCCGTTTGTATGAGTTCGTCAGCGTCGCTGCAACCATCGCCTGACCGCACGTCGTCCGACATCGAGGCACAACCGAGCCCCGAGCGGACACGGGCCGGCGCCGGACTCCCGCTTTTCCTGCAGAACAAGGCCCGCTCGATTCAAGCAAAGGGGGTCGACGGTGCATCCGGCGATCCCTTCGAGGACGAGGCGGAGCGTGTCGCGCAGGGCGTGATGCGCATGCACGACCTCGAAGGCGAGGGGCCGGTCACCATGTCCGGTCTCGGGCCGAGGGTTCAGCGATTGTGCGCGACGTGTGGAGGCGAGCACGCCACCGGCGCATGCCCGGGTTGCCACGAAGCGGCGAAGAATTCTGCAGCCCCTGAGTCGACGTTGGAACGACGAAGCGGCGGTGCGCCCCTCTCGTCCTCCGCGAGGAGCTACTTCGAGCCGCGATTCGGCTACGACTTCGGCGATGTGCGTGTCCACACCGATGCCGCGGCCGCGCAATCGGCGCGGGAGCTCGGCGCGGATGCGTACACCGTTGGCCAGGACATCGTGTTCGGCGCCCAGCGCGATCCGAACACGCACGATGGTCAGCGAGTAATGGCGCACGAACTCGCGCACGTCGTGCAGCAATCCGGCGGCGGTGACGGGCTCACTTCACTGCCGCACATGGTGCAGCGCTACTGCGATCCGGCGATTCAAACCTGTCTCCCTGGAACGCAGGGGGCCGACACCGACACGGCTCCCGTGTGCATCGACGCGGCGTCGGTACCGACGCTGCCGCCGGTGCAGAACTATTCGACGCCGACTGAGTGCAGCGTGGACGTGGACGTGGCGGGGCCCTCTGGGCAGGGAGGTGCGAACGAAGCAATCGAGCGCTTGCGCTTCAGCGTTCCCGTTCTCCATGTCGATCGGCGCGACTACTACATCGTCCCGGCGTCGTTCGTCTTCCGGACCATCGCCGAGGCGCAGGCCGCGACCTGTACCCCCGACGTCGGTCCCGCGGCATCCGGCCCATCGGGTCCTGAGAGCGGAGGGCCACTGTTGCCGGAGGGGCCCCAGAGCTCGGGCCCCGCGATTCTCGATCTCGGGCCGGCGCCCTTCCAGCCAGGCGAGCGCGCGTACACGCTCGATGGGCCCATCGAGATTCTCTCGGCGACCGCCGACTACGTCGTCACCAACGTCTACACGAAGTTCGCCGTCGGTGCCGGTAGCACGACGCTGGTATGGACCGAGCAAGGGCCGACGCTGATCGACGCTGGCATGCAGCAGGTGGGCGGCCAGATCAACAGCCAGCTGGCCGACGCCGTCATGCAGCGCCTCGAGGAGCAACTGGCGGGCGTGAATTCGATCGACGTCATGCTCACGCATCTCCACAACGATCACACCAATCTGCTCCCGCGCGTGTATGCGCGCTGGCAGGTCGGCGTGCTTCGAGTGAATGCGTTGCAGGCGCTTCTCCCCGCAACGAGAGGAACGGGCACGAGGCTCGAACAACTGGCCCGCGAGATGATCGAAGCGCGCCGCGCGCGCGTCGAAGGCGACGTACGCACAGAGCTCACGTCCCGCTTCGGACCATGGGATTTGTACACCGACGCCGATGCCCGGCAACGCGCGCTCGATGTCGCGGTTCGAGCCGAAGTGCAGCAGCGGATGGCAGCCATGACGCCGACTGCGGTTCGACTCGCGATTCCGAGTGGAGGGGGGCTGACGCTCGCGGACGCTCCTCTTGGCACCATCGGGCTTCCGCCAGGCTTCGCGCCAGATGCGTCCCCGATCACGAGAGGCGCAGCGGAGCCCGGACTCGTGACACTGCTCGATCCAGGCGCGGGCGGCGTGGCGGCGAATCTTGCGGCCGGTATCCCTCCAGGGCAGACGGGCGCCATCGATACCGGCTCGAGCACGTACGTAATGAATCTGCCGACCGGCGGCCGGCTGTTTGTGATTGCCGACCAGCGCGCGGCGGACATCGAGAATCTGCGAGCGCAATTCGAGACTCAACTCGCGTCGCTCGGTCAACCCGAGGGCTTCTACGTCTACGACGCGACCCATCATGGGCAGCACGGCTTCGGACCCAACGACGCGATCGTGCGGGCCCAGCAGCTCGCAGACATGAGCCGCGCGCTCTCTGAAATCGTACGGGCGCGGCAAGCGAGTGGAGCGAGACACGGTGACGTCGTCATCGTCTCTGTCCATGGATCTCCAGCGACTCCAGGGCTGCGCAGCCTTGTCGATCCCGGAGTCGTCTACGTCCTGCGCAGCCTCGGATTCGAAGTTGTCTTCGCCACTGGCGGCGGCAGCCTCTTGCAATCCGCGCAAGACGTATCGGTCATCGACGTGTCGCTTGGAGCGGATCGAAGTCTGTCGATGGTTGCCGGCACTCCGTACCCCGGCGCCAGACCCACTGCGCCGCGCGTGCGCCACGCCAATGACGCGATGCTGCTTCTCGAGACGCGAACGCATCAACTTCGGCAGGAGCTCGCTGCCGGCGGACTCGATGAGGGGGGTACTCGAGCGCTCGAGAGTCGGATACGCGACGCCGAGACGGAGTACAGCCGCATTCGCTGGGCACTCGAGGCGTATCTGCACGCCATCGACAGCGAGATCGGGCGCAGCACTCGTAGCAGCGATCCCACGCATTCGCGGTCGGCCACCGGGCCTGCCGACGATGCAGTGCCACCGCTGATTCGATCGACCGCTGATGCGCTCGATCGGCTGCTCGTCAGCTATCCGGCGCCGCGAGTGGATGAAGTGCCGATTGCCAACGCGGAGGCGCTCGCGGTCATCGGTAAGGAACGCATCGCCGCCGCCACACCCGAGAGCCGCGCGCTCCTGCTGGCGCGGCAACGTGTCGCCGATGCGGCGCGTGGCTTGCGGGCGTCGTCGCCGCCCGAAGCGCGAGGCGCGGTGGCGACTCTGCTCGAAGGCTATCGCACGACGGTTGTTGCGGCGATCGGACGCGCACCCGCAGGCTCGCGCGAGATTCTCGAAGAAGAGCTGCGTCGCATTGACGTCGATTTGACCAGGATGACAGGCCTCTCGACCGACCAGCTCGCGAGCCTGCGAGAAGCGGTGCGACTTGCCGATCAGGCGCGCAGGAATACTGTCAAACCTGCATTGCTCACGTCGCCAGAAGAACTCACGAATGGTGAGGTCACAGCACGGATCATTCGCGAAAATGGTGGCGTTGCCGCGGTAGGGGGACAGCTCTATCGCCTGCACGCCGAAGGACGGTCGGTCACTGTCAGTGCGATACCCCTTCAGGCCATCGCGGTACCGCGACCGCCCCTGCCTTCCGGCGGTGGGGGCGCAGGTGCACGCGGTGGTCCGCGTCTCCTGCCTGGAGGGGGATCGCCGGGTGCGATCACTCCCTACACGCCGATACAAGAATCCGGTGAACTGATCCCTGAGTGGGTCGCCCGGCATCCCAACATCATCAACTTCTCCGGCTATACCGTGGAGATTGGCCAACGAACGATTGAGCCGACGCCATCCGAGCCTTTGACCGCGGCGCGTCCCGGAGAGCTCGTCATCCGCGGCGCTTCCAACTCCTGGGTGCTTGGTGAAGCCCAGTCTGGCCGAGCCATTGCCGGCGCGTTCGAGGGAGGCGAGTGGTGGCGCTATCAGGGCAACGGTGTGTGGACGATGGAGGTGGATGCAGAGGGGAACGTGCGCCAGGAAGGTGGTACGACGTATCAAGTGAGAATCGGCGAATCCGCCGAATACGGCAGGCGGATGCCTGGCGCGGAAGAATCGTCTGGAGCGGGTGGGCCGGGAGGTGGCACCAAAGCAGTGGCCGTCGGCGTGGGGATCATCGTGGTCGCCAACGAGATCCTGGGCGGGATCGGACGCGTCTATGACCTGCAGAATTACAACATCGAGCGCGCGCGAGCGCGGCTGCAGTTCTGGATCCAGTTCGGAGCGAATCCCACGAGTGAGATGCGGACGCAAAACACCCAGGAAGTACTCCCGCGGGAAACGCAGCCGTCGACAGGGTTCTTCGCTGAGCCCGTCTATCACTACGTGACCAGCATCGACAGCGCGGGGCTGGGCCGCTATCTTGATGCGAACATCCACAGCTATCAGGATCTGGTGTTGTGGCTGGACCTTGGCGCCATGCTCGGCACGATCTCCCGCGATCCTCCGATTCAGCGCGAGATGAGCGAGGCGGATCGCCGCCGTGAAGTCCACTACTACGCGAACGTCGAGGGTCCGGCCGGATCGCCATCGTGGAAACCTATCGACATCACCAACATCATTCGGCCGATCGAACAACGGACACTCGGATCGACGGAGCAGCAGATGCGGCGCACGGTGGCGAACTTGTCCGACGCCGATCGCAGCAACATCTTCAGAATCCGCAACCCCGCGACGACACTCGTCTATCGATATGCGCGCGGCAGCTCGATCGGAAGTTCCTCGTCACTGTTCGGGCCCAATCCTTGGGTCCGGCGTGTCGGCGGTGCCGAGTGGAGCTTTTGGCAGACTCGCGGTGCACGCGCGCTCGTCGTTCCGGCGAATGCTGATGCGCAGCGGTCAGCACTCGTCAGCGCGTATCAAATCAACAAGCCGATCCAGGACGTGCTGAAAGAAGTACGGGAGAACAATCGACCCGTGACCGATATCGCACCGGCAGGTGCCGAAGGCGTTGACATCCGCGGTTTCGTCGCGGGTCCACGTCCCCCCGATTTGGGCGTAACTCGATATTATCGGCACCCGCAGTACCCGGACATCTGGACCGTTGCGATCGGCCAGCTCGATCAGTTTTGGATCGATCCGGACGATCTCGAGCCTGTTCCGCAGAGCGAGGTGCAAAACTATATTCAGGGCAGCATTCAGGCTCCGGAGTTGCGATGACGATCAATCCGGCACTCGAGCAGTTCTTCGTGACACGAGTGCCGCTCGACGGCCGCGATCACGAGATTCGACTGCGCGTGCCATCGACGAAAGCGGATTTGACGCTGCTGCCCCCAGCTGACTTTCGGCACCACGCGGAGCTCGAGCAGGGCGCAACCCGCTTGTGGGTTGCGGCGCTGGTCGAATCGATCGACGGTGCTCCGGTATCGCGCGAGGTTCGTCACGCGCTAGCCGACAATACCGCTGCACGTGCGGTCGTTTTCTCGCACCGCGAGGCATTGCTGGATGCGCTTCGCTTCGAAGGACGCATCTTTCTGCACTGTCCGCATTGCCCTCGTGGAGAAGTGGAGATCGATCTGCTCGGTCTGGCTGCGGGTCTTCGCGTGGACCTCTGGCCTTTGAGCGAGCCAGATGGCTTTCCTGCAGCGCCATCGGTCGCGACGCTGTGGCCCCGCGGCAGCCGCCCCTCAGGTTCCATCGTCGCCGCTCGAGTTCGTGTCGCGTTGCCGTCGCGGCGAGCCGGACTCGACGGTCCGCACTCGATCGCCGAATTTGGTCAGCCGATCACAGCTGACATGGATGCGCACGCCTGGCGGCGATGGGGGCACGATGGTCAGCCACTTGTGGCCAACAAAGAGTACTGGCGTTACTCGAACCCGGGATTCCGGGCAATTCTCCGGCTATCTCTTGCGCTGTCGCGGCTCGACAACGTTGCTGAGATTTCGCCGGACATGATTGAAGCATTACCGGTATGTGACGCCCTGTTCGTCGACAGCGCTTATCACATGCTCACCAACGTGAATGTCATGGACCACGCCGCGTGCACGGTCACGTGCCCGGCTTGCCGCGGACGTTTTCTCGCCGTCCGGTGAACATGCGCACTTGTGCAAGGGTTCTTTTGACGCTGTTCCCGATCGCACCAGCGTCGCGATGGCGGCAGGCGATCTCAGGTTGAACGTGAGACCGCCTGCATCGAGAGACTAGTGGCGGATCTGCGACGAGATGTCCTTCAGCTCGTAGACCTCGCAGTTGCCGCGTTCGGGTAACAGTCCCGCCGCAGGATTCGGAATCAGCCGCATGATGCGCGGCGCCATCACCCACGGCTCGACCAGCACCTGCGGATCCTCGACGGTGACCTCGTACTTGATCTGATTGCCCTGACGCGTGAACTTCTCGACCACCTTCATATCGGCGGAGTGGAAGAACCCGCCGCGCGCCAGCCAGGTTGAATCCACGAACGAGATCGAATCGAGCACCAGCGTGTCGCCTTCCCAGCGACCCACCGTGTAGCCGAAATACCTGGCCTCGACCGCCTGACGTGGATCGTGCTTGCGGTTGTCGGTCGGGACGATGCGGTATTCACCCGCGCCGCCGCCGCCATCGGCATATTGGCCGTAAAACATGACGACATCGGTCGGCGTCTGGATGATGCGTCGCGGCGCGCCGTGCCGCGGGATGCCGAGCGGCTGACACGTCATGACCGGATCTTCCTTGTTGGTCCACATGTCGAG
>AR_comb_assmDRAFT_10159664_pt1 | contig 21551 bp, 21 predicted proteins | sample ArasoioldDNA_FD_10543 | JGI IMG/M metagenome (IMG submission 10543) | reverse complement strand
AACGCCAGCTTCCCAAGCTGGATGTCGCCGGTTCGATCCCGGTCTCCCGCTCCATATCTTATCTGCTGAATTTTCCTACTGAGCCCAAACGGAGGAGGCTATCTTCCGCGGAATATGGTTCCGGGACCGCTGCCTGGCCCCTGCGGTATATCGGGCGGCGGTGCGGGCGGCATTGGATTCACACTGTCACTGGGCTTGGGAGCATTTTCTTGATCTTCGCCTGGACGCCGCAAGCTCGGCGCATTGGCTGGACGGTCTTGCTCTTCCTTGGCTTCGGTATCTTTGTCGGGCTTCGGGAGGATGACTTCGCGGTCAGTGCGGACAATCTTCTCTCCACCAACCTTCATCGTCTCGATGCGAACTACTTCATCGCCGATAATGCGCACGAAATCCACGTCCTCGGGTGGCGTGCCGTAGATCCACTCTTCGTATTCGATATCCCCGTCTTTTTCCCGGACCTTTCTGGGCGCCTTGCCCCTCGCGTGCACCACCATTTCGGTGTTCATTCCGACTAGAACCTTGTGTGCTTTGATCGCTTCTTTCACGATCGGGGGGACGGTATCGAGATAAGCCTCCTCCTTGTTTTTGGCATTGAAGTCCAGTACGGGATACAACAGGGCGCGCAACTGCGCCGGGCTCATCTCCGGGACATACTTTTCAAAATAGACATCGAGATAGCTGCCGTGCGGGTTGTCCGTCGACTGATCGCGCGTGAGCGGAACAGTTGTCCCGCTGGAACCGCCAACCTCAATGTGCTCATACCACTTCTTGCGTTTCACCGCGCCACCATTGAGATCGAAGTGGATGTAGTTGTCCTTGATGCGCACGTAGGAGATGTGCGCTGGATCGCCGGGCTTAATGGATGGTCCCCAGAGGGCCAAGACTTGCTGTAATTCAGACCCGCTTGGCGTGGTTACTCCGTCTTTGAGTTTCAAGCCCTTGGTACCCATCGGAAAGATCGCGCGTGAGTAGACAAGCTGGGTTTCGAAGTCGCGGATGATTTCGAAGCGTGTTTGCTTCGACATGTGCGGGGCGTCGGCTGGGATCGGTGTCGTTGCCGGAGCATCCGGGGCAGGCACATCGTGCGGCGCTACTTCCGCCTGGGGTTTTGCGGGATCGGCCATTTGTGCACAAGCAGAGAACGCCGGAAACAAAAAAGAAGCGACCACCAGGAGAGCGAATCCGCGAAGACGATCCATGAACCACCCGGGCAACTGGGCTTATTATATCGCTGCTCAGGTCAAGGGTGTATCGAGAGATTGCCTGACTTCGCCGCTGAAAATGCAGGATTGGCGGGCTGCGCCGCCTTGGGAGGCCCTTCCGAGAGATTGACAGGCAGTTGAAATTTGGGCAAACTCGCGCCCACGCGCGCTTTCCCGCCTGATCAGCGGATTCGTCTCTGGCCAAATTCCGTCCAAGGCGACCGGCCCATGGCAACTACTCCACGTCAGGTTTCCACCTCAACCTCTCTGGTCAACTTCATTCCCGCTGCCCCTCTGAACCATGAACCGGCAACCGTTGAGGAGTCCCCCGAAGATCTCGACCTGATCAGTGTGCTACGCAAGTCCGCGACAAGCGCGCAGCCGATCGACTCCCTTCTGGATGCTGTCGCTGACGCGGCGCGCGTGTTGAGCGGCTCGGACGGCATTGCCTTGGCACTTCAGACAAAGGGAGTGGTGGTGTGCCGTGCTCGCAGTGGAACCATCGCGCCGGAGCTGGGGACTCCGATGAACTCCGGTTCAGGTATCTCCGGTGAATGCATACGCACTGCGACCATACTTGTTTGTCACGACGCCTTGACCGACTCTCGAGTCGACAATGAGGTATGCCGTAGCTTTGACATTCGTTCCATCGCTGCGGTTCCGATCCGCGGAGCGATGGGGGCGGTAGGAATTCTGGAAGCATTCTCAGCCCGCCCCAATGCTTTCGACGGCGATGGGCTGAGCTCGCTGCGGGCATTGGCGGAAATCGCCGAGACGGCGTATCGGCGGGAAGCGCCGGAGGCTTGGTTGGTTGGCAAGGCATTGGTACCGGCCATCACTTCAGCGGCATCCCCCGCTCGGCAACTTTTCGCGGAGGAGGTTCTCGGCGAGACAAAACCCATCGGTGGACGCTTCTGGATGGTCGCCGGTATTGCGATCGCGATGCTGATGGTCGTTGCCGTGGCCTGGTGGAGTTGGCAAGCACCCGATTACGAGACGGCTAGCGTGCGCGCTGCGAGCACAGAGCAGCCACGATCAGCGCCCGTCGGTGAAATGCTGCCCAAACCCGGGCCGGGTGTTGTCTTTCGAGGTTTGGACGGGCGGCGACCTGAGACGGTGCAAAACGCCGCAGATGTGATCGATTTGAGACATCAGGCACGTGAAACCACTGCGTCCCTGTCTTCGGACAACGTGCCGTCGTATGCCGGAGTTGAATCTGTCCCGGTGGACTCTCCGGCCCCCCCCGATGTAGCGCTAGCACCTTCCGCCGCTACCGCGGATGTTGTCGGATTATCCTCGATGCCGATCCAGTTACCCTCTGCCGGCCCGCGAGTGTCGGACGGAGTGGTCGAGCCCGCGCTGATTTGCAAAGTCGATCCGGCCTTCCCGATGCAGGCGCGCACACAGCACCTGAGCGGAAAAGTTGTCCTGTCTGCCACTATCGGCAGCGATGGATCCATCACAGGTATTTCTGTGGTAAGTGGCTCACCGATTTTGGCTTCGGCCGCTGAAAATGCCGTTCGGCAGTGGCGGTATCGCCCGGCGACGCTCAATGGCAGCCCAATTGTGATCCAGAAGCAGATCACAGTCCTGTTCACTCTGCCATGAGCTGAGGATTACGACAGGTTCAGTGCTTTCTTGATCGTCCCGCGCTCCTTCTGGATCTTTTCCTGTAGTAGCGTGATCGCGTAGATCAACTGCTCCGGGCGCGGCGGGCATCCGGGAACATAGATATCGACCGGAATCACCTGATTTACGCTCTGCACTAATGCGTAATTTTGGAAGACGCCGCCTGACGTCGCGCACGCGCCCATCGACAATACCCACTTTGGCTCGGGCATTTGCTCCCAAAGCTGGCGGATCACCGGAGCCATCTTGTTCGAGACGCGGCCGGCGATGATCATCAGGTCGCTCTGCCGGGGCGAGGGACGAAACACTTCGGCGCCGAAACGCGCGATGTCAAAGCGCGACGCGCCCATCGACATCATTTCAATGGCGCAACAGGCCAGACCGAATGTCATGGGCCAGATCGAGCTCTTGCGCATCCAGTTGACGACGGCGTCGAGTTTGGCAAGCCTGACACCCTCGGGTGTGGGATTGCCGAACGTCAGGTCTCTGACGACTCTCTTGCCGTTTTCAACGTCGATATAAGGACCGAAGTTTAGTTCACGAGACATATAGGAATATTCTAAACCAAGGGGAACTTGAGACCTGTGCGGAAACGGTGACTACAGATCGACTTTGGAAAGAAGTCTTTAGGGAAAGGTGGGACGGCGCGACCGATGTCAGCCATCTCGGATGCGACTTGAATAGTCAGAAACTCGATACCCAGCTAGGAATCTGCTCTCGATGCTGAAGCCATTCGGCTGGGATACTCTCGACTCCTGCATACATCACGACAATCCCGCCAACTATGGCGCACGTGGTGTCACGGTCCCCCAGTCCGCTCACCGTAGTCCACAGCGCCTCCTCGTAGTTGTTGAGGTAGCGAGCGGCGCACCACAACGCAAACGGAACCGTGTCCGGGGCGGTCACAGCAGAACCGTTTCCTAGCCTTGCAACAGCTGCATCAACTGATACTTCAGGCGGCAACTCAATGGCATTCTTTATCCCCTTGCGGACGTAGCTATCGGGGAGATGTTGGTGGACATATTCAAGGAACTCTTGACTGTTCGGCGGTTTTCCAGCGTCTTTCATGCGCCATGCTAATCCGGTGGCCATAGCGACAGCGATAGCGCCGGCTACGGCTTCATCGTGACAATGGGTCGGGATCGACGAGAGACCGGCCTGCTCCGAAATTTTCTTGGGATCGTCGGCAAAATATGCACCTAACGGCGCGACACGCATAGCCGAGCCGTTTCCGAACGAACCTTCGCCGCGAAAAAGCGAGGCGGCTGCGGTGCGCCACGATTCCGGCTGTCGTCGGATGGTCGGCAGTAGTTTATGCATCGCTGGACCGTAGCCTCGACCTGCATCGTATCGGCCAGCAAAGCTGATAGCTAGCGAGTCCGGGTTAATTTCCCGATGCTCTGCAAGAACTTCAACAATTGAGAGTGCCATTACTGTGTCATCAGTAACAAACCAGGGCGGAGCAGGTGTTGCCCGTTCCTGAATCATGGACTGCGCCACAGCGTCAGGCAGAAAGAAGCGTTCGCCAAAAGCATCCCCACAGCTTAAGCCTTCCACGGACTGTGTCGCTCGTCGAATGCGCTGTGTATGCAGGTCGAGATTCATGGCTGCCAGGGTTAAATACTGACGAGTTATGGATTCACAATCACTTTGCCGAACATCTGGCTCTTCTCCAGATACTCATGCGCGGCGCGAATTTCGCTTAGCGGGAACGTGCGGTCGACGACTGGTTTCAATCTTCCGGCAAATACATGGCCGAGGACCTCGTGCAGTTCACCCATCGTCCCCATGTATGAGCCAAGCACACGCAACTGCCTGGCGAACAAATGCCGCAGATCGATTCCAACTCCGGGTCCGGTTGTGGCTCCGCAAGTCACGAGAGTTCCCGCGGTCTTCAGGCACTTCAAGCTTTCGTCCCATGTGGCAGCACCCACGTGCTCGATGACGATATCGACTCCTTCTTTGTTCGTAATCTTGCGAACTTCTTCGGAGATCTTCTGCTGATAGTGATCAATGCCGTAGTCTGCGCCGAGCGCTCGGGCTCTCTCGAGTTTGGACTCGCTCCCGGCTGTCGTGATCACGCGGCAGTGGAATAGCTTGGCAATCTGAATGGCAGCAATGCCGACTCCTGAACCCGCGCCTAACACGAGTACCGTCTGGCCGGGCTTCACTCCGGCCAGCCCGACCAGCATGTGCCAGGCAGTAACGAACACCAGAGGGACACTCGCCGCCTGGGTGAAATCGAGGGTATCGGGTATCGGAATGACATTCGCTGCCGGTGCTGCGAAAAGCTCGCAGTCTCCACCATCGACTGCGTTGCCGATGACAGTGAATTCACGGCACTGGTTCTGCTGTCCGGAAACACATTTCGTGCAGCGACCGCAGAAATGCATTGGAGCGACCAGCACGCGCTGGCCCGCCTTGATACCGCTGACATACTCACCGACTTCCGCGACCTCTCCGCCGATGTCGCTACCGAGGATGTGCGGCAGCTTCACACCCGGAAGTCCGTTGCGCACCCAGAGATCGAGATGGTTCAACGAGCAAGCTTTAACGCGCACCAGTACTTGATCTTTTCGCGGCTGCGGATCAGGAATGTCTTCGTACTTCAGAACTTCGGGTCCGCCGAATTGATGGATGCGAACGGCTTTCATGGACGTGCTCCTGCTGTTTGCCCGTTCAAGCTAACACACCGTGAACCACAAAGGACACGAAGTACCACGAAGGAGGACCACGAGACCTTCGTGTAGCTTCGTGTCCTTTGTGATCAACGAATTTTACCGATGTAGAATTCCTAGCGTGAGGCTTCCAACGATGCACAAGAATGTATTCGCTCTTATGTCCGTTGCCGTAGTCACGCTCTTATCCACCGTTAGCGCCCCGGCCCAGGAAGAAGACGAGCACGGACCGCCGCCACTTTCGATCGGCTCTGTCGCTCCCGACTTTTGCCTCAAAGGAATCGACGGGCAAACACACTGTCTTAAGGACTACTCTGGCGCAAAAGTGTTAATGATCGCCTTCATCTGCAATCACTGTCCAACGTCGCAACTCTATGAAACTCGTATCAGGCAAATCGCAGCGGATTATCAGGAACGCGGCGTCGACGTAGTCGCGATTGAGCCGAACAATCCCAATGCCGTGCGCCTCGACGAAATGGGATACACCGATGTCGGCGATTCCTTCGAAGAGATGCAGGTTCGCGCCGAGTACCGGCACTTCAACTTCCCCTACCTGTATGACGGTGAGGATCAGAAGATTTCGAATCTTTACGGCCCGACCGCAACACCGCACGTGTTCATCTTCGACCAGACTCGAAAATTGCGTTATCAGGGGCGGATCGATAACAATCCGCGGGAAAACTTGGTCACACGTCGCGATGCGCGGCTCGCTCTCGACGCGTTGTTGGCGGGCAAGCCGGTGGAGATCGCGAAAACATCTGCGGTTGGATGCTCGACAAAATGGCTCTACAAAGAAGAGGGCCGCCGCGAAGAGATGGCAGAAATCGAGAAGAACCCGGTGAACCTGAAGCCTGTCTCAGCCGACGACCTGCACACACTCCGCAAGAACACCACAGGCAAGCTACTGCTCGTCGATTTCTGGGCAACCTGGTGCGGTCCTTGCCGCAAGGAATTACCCGCATTTGAAACGATGTATCGCATGTACGGACACCGCGCGTTTGATCTGGTTACGGTCAGTATCAACTATCCAGACGAGAAACCTGGGGTTGAAAAGGTGCTGCAGGCCGAGCACGCGACGAGCACGAACTACATTCTCGGTTCGACCGATCTGTATGCACAACTCGCAGCATTTGATCCCGACTGGAATGCCGCTGTGCCCTACACCCTTCTGATTCGTCCGGACGGCACGATCGCATATAAGGTGCAGAGCGCGAACGTCGATCCGCTTAAGCTGAAGCGGATGATCATCGCCAACCTGGCTGATGATGATTACATTGGGCATCAGGCATATTGGAAGGCGGTCGAAACCACGAAATGAAGGCCTAGGGCGTTGGCTAGCTACGCCGCCTGCGTCTTCCAGACATTGACTCTCTTCTGTAACCGTCCAATAATCAAAAGGACCAATTCAGCCGTATGGATATCTACGAACACATCGTTGAACTACGGCGTCAGGGCCGCCGAGGGGCCGTCGCCACGATCGTCAATGTGCGCGGCTCGATACCTTCCTTTCAGACCGCCAAGATGCTGGTCCGCGACGATGGCTCGATTGTAGGCACGATAGGCGGCGGTTGCGTTGAGGCTGATGTGTGGCAGGCCGCCCGCGAGGTGATGGAATCGGAAAAGCCTCGAACCTTAAAGTTTGACTTGAACCAGGATCCCAAGTACGACACTGGGCTGGTTTGCGGAGGGACACTTGAGGTTTTCGTCGAGCCCATCCTGCCTCCAGCGTTACTTTATCTTTTCGGTGCAGGTCACGTAGCAATCAATCTTTGTAGGACTGCTTCACCGGCAGGATTCGACGTGGTCGTGACTGATGATCGGTCCTCGTACGCTACACGGGAGCGATTCCCGGCAGCCCGCGAAGTACATGCGCTCGAGTTCGACGAGGCGATGCAAAAGCTCGATCCGAATGAGTCTTCGTACATCGTGATCGTCACGCGCGGCCATCGCGATGACATGCGGCTTCTGCGTTGGGCTGTGCAGACCCGCGCCCGCTACGTCGGCATGATCGGCTCCCAGCGCAAAGTAATTGAGATCTCGAAGACCCTTCAGGCGGAAGGGTTACCCGCTCACCTTTTCGAGCGGGTCCATGCGCCGATCGGACTCGACATCGGCGCGGTCACGCCGGAGGAGATCGCCGTGGCAATCACCGCCGAGTTGATCGCGATTCGCCGCCACTCTACGTCAGCGCTGCCGCACATGAGCTGGTTTAAGGCAAAGATGGAGTTCCCTCCCGAAGACCCAAAATCTGAAACCACAAAGGACACCAAGGTGCACGAGGGAACGCAGTAATTCTTTGTGTATCTTCGCCGCAGACTTGGCGGATGCCTTTCGCTGCTCCCAATCACTGACTTTCTGTCAGCTTTCTGCTATCTTCCGCACCATGTCACGGTCTGTGAGCTTCGCGGGAGTCATTCTGGCCGCCGGTGAATCCACGCGTATGGGGCGGGATAAAGCGCTGCTCCCATGGCCACCCGAGTCGGACGTCAGGACTCTCTCAACAGAGACTTTCCTCTCAGCGGCGATCCGTTCGCTCGCCCCTCACACGGATTTCGTACTCGTAGTCGCCGGACAGAACGTAGCCAGCCTTGCACCCGTCGCCTATGCAAACGGAGCTTCCATCGTGGTCAATCCCGATCCAGGGCGCGGACAATTCAGTTCCCTGCAGGTTGGACTCTGGGAAGTGCTGAACCGCGGACGCGACGGTGCAATTATCACTCTCGTCGATCGCCCACCGGCCAATGCGGCAACTGTCCAATTACTGCGCGAAGCGTTCGAATCTGCTCCCCAGAATATCTGGGCCCTCGTACCGGAATTCTCAGGGAAACACGGGCATCCGTATGTAGCGGGTCGCGACATGATTGAGAGATTTCTTCAGGCGCCGGCAACCGGCACCGCCCGCGACATTGAACACCAATACCAGAATCACATTCTGTACATGCCCGTCAACGATCCTTTCGTTGGGATGAACATTAATACTCCGGAGGACTACGCCGGGCTGGTCAGGCCTTGACGACTCGGCTCGGGCATTGTCAGACTATGAGCTCATCGCCTCCGCAATCTCACTCCGAAATCATTTACTTCCTTCCGAATTGCGTACAGCTGCCCACGCACGGTATCGTCAAAGTGCATGGATATCGCGAGCAACGAAGCCATAAATACTGTCGGCGCCCAGTTTGTCGACAGAGTCCTTCGCATCGCCCCAACAATTGCTGCCTTTGATTGCGACGGCACACTCTGGTCAGGCGACGCAGGCGAAACTTTCTTCGATTGGGAGATTAAGCGTGGCGTCGTGTCGGACGAAGTGGGTCGCGCGATGCGTGCGCGTTACGCGGAATACAAGGCCGGCAAGGTCAGTGAAGAAGATATGTGTGGCGAGATGGTCACGATGCACAAGGGACTGTCGGAAACCACAATGATGGATGTTGCGACCGAGTTCATGACGTCCTCCTTCCCTGGATATATTTTTTCTGAAATGCAGCGACTGGTTCGCCAACTGCACGAATCCGGATGCGAAATCTGGGCTGTCTCATCTTCGAATGAATGGGTCATCCGCGCTGGAATGAAGCAGTTTGGCATTGACGAAGATCGAATTCTGGCCGCAAAAGCAGAACTGAATGACGGTATTGTTACCGACCGACTGGTGCGCATTCCTTCGGGACCCGGCAAGCCGCAAGCTTTACGCGACGTAGTGAAGAAGAACATCGATGCCGCATTCGGCAACTCTCGCTGGGATTTGGAGATGCTGGCCTACGCCAAGCATGCGTTTGCTGTAAATCCCAATCCAGACCTCGAAGCCAACGCCCGCCAACACGGATGGACAATTTACTTTCCCGACGGCACGGGCGGGCGATGACCAGATCATGTATTCGGCGCAGCTCCTCGACCATTTCCAGAATCCGCGCAACGTTGGTGATCTCCCGGACCCGGACGCTGTAGCCGAGGTGGAGAACCCTGTCTGCGGGGACGTCTTGCGCTTGAGCCTGAAATTCCAGGACGGACGAATCGCTACAGTTCGGTTCAAGGCGAAGGGTTGCGTGCCGTCAATCGCTTGCGGATCTGCGCTAACGGGGCTGATCATTGGTAAGACCCCAGACCAGGCGCGCACGACAACTCGCGATGACATATCGGTTGCGGTTGGAGGTCTGCCAGAGGCATCTGCCCATGCCGCACAATTGGCTCTCGACGCGCTCGCCGCATCTCTCAGCAAGCCAATTCTGTAAAAACGATTTCTTTCTTTGCGCCCTTAGCGGTCCTCTCTTGGCGAACTTCGCGTACATCAGACCGCTAAAATCCTAAGAATTCGCCACGGGCGCAACGGAATCAAGAACAACTGCTTTCAAGGGAGCTTGTCGAGATAACAAGCACCACCCGTGCTCTGCGCGGGCGGATTTGGCGGCGTAATCCATGGGGGAAAGTTAAAGTTGAAGAATGCAGTCATGTTCATTTGCGCCGCGTCCCGCTTCGTCAAAGCCTTGATACCGAACCGTTTTTCGATCAGCTTGAGTATCGCGGTGTAGTCCGCGACGGTGTGATTCACGAAATGCTTCTTTGCATAGGGCGAGATCACAATCAGCGGAACCCGATACCCAGTGTAGGTGAAGTCGCAAGTCGGCCCGCTATTTACGGTACAGATATCACCGGGCAACAAATCGACGGGATTGATGCCATCCGGACTCACGGTGGGCTGCGCAGCCACGTGATCGTAGAGCCCGCCTCCCTCATCGTAGGTGAGAATGAAAACCGAATCCTTCCATGAAACGCTGGTCATCAGGCTGTTGATCAGCGAAGCCACGTACTGCGCGCCAAGCTGAATATTGATCGGGTACTGGTCTGAATCGGAACCATGCTCGTCGAGTCCGGCGGGCGAAGCCGGTTCGATCAAAGCAACCTGCGGCAAGGTTCCGTTCTGCACGTCGGCGAAATATTGAGAAATCGGAACCAGATTGTTGGGATAGTTGTCGGGAACGGTGTGACCCCACTCAAAGTTCTGGATGTAGGTATAGCCAAGCAAACAATCGGCCGTAGGGTTCGACTCACATGGAGTGTTCGTTGGGTCCACATAGATCTTCCAACTAATGCCAGCATCTTGTAGCGCTTCGAAGATCGTCTTGGCGGTCAATAGTGCCTGATCGCCGCTATCGGTTCCAATCGGATACACGTAGCCTTGCGACGTAGCAGCCAAAAGATAGTCTCGGTTCGACGAAGTGCGCGTCATGGCTGGCGAAAACCAGCGGTCTGACGTCGCAAACTGCGACGCCATGTAGTAGTAGTAATTCAGATCCTGCCCGTTGTAGAAACCCATCGTGCGCTTGCCCTTGGTGTCGTAGAACGGCGGTACGTTGTTTCTGGCGTCATGGGCGGCGGTGTAGACATATCCATCGAGAGTAGGAGTCGCGGATAGGGGATCCATGAGATTCCAATCCGTATGGCCCTCGTTCCATGAAGGACTTGGATTCTCGATGCACTGGGTGATCAGGTGATATGAAGTAATCTGCGGACTCGCGCTATCTTCGGTGCAGTCGTTGGGAGGCGGAAATGCAGGGTCGCATCCGGGATTCGTGGGCGGCGGTCCATACAAGGGAGCGATGCCGGAAGTAGGATTAAACTGGGGCAGGCCGTCGAACGACTTGTCTGCGAATCCGTTGTTCTTCCAATATTGCCGTATTTCTCCGAAGTAGTGATCGAGTCCCCGGTTTTCCTGGAGCATGAAAACAATGTGGTTGAGCACATTCACGGTTTGGTTGATGTTGAAAGTCGCCGTCGCGTTCAGGTTGCTGTTCATCGTGACCGTACAACCTGACGTGCCGCTGCAAGCTCCGCTCCATCCTGCAAAATAAGAACCGCTGTTCGCTTTCGCCGTCAGTTTCACTTTTGTTCCTGAAGCGAATGATGCGGAGCACATCGGTGCACAGCTGATTCCCGCAGGATTACTGGTTACCGTGCCGTTCTTGTTTCCAGCTAACGTGATCGCCAGAGTGTAATTGGTTGCTGGACCAGCGGTTTGCGCTCCTGCTGAAGCAGTCGCCAATCCTATGGTGGTGAGGCTCAAGACCAATGAACACTGCCTGATTGAATTTCGCAAAGGCATGATTTACCGGAACGACGAACTGGAAGCAGAGCTGAGATGTAATTCGGAGGAAAGTGGTTGGCGGACGTTCAACCCCACCACTGTGGCAACGAATTCTCGGATTGTCGGTAACATAGGACCGATGCTTGTATCCCACACTTGCCGACGCATTGCCTGCTTACAGCCGAGTGCAACCGTCATTCTCGACGCGATCGGTGAACTCGATCGAGTCGTAGCCTGCACCCGTTACTGTGCTGACGTCGTCCCCGGGGTAAGGAACGGCTCACGCATGGTTCTTGCCGATTCGTGGACAGCCAATGCATCAGAGATCATTGCCGCCAATCCGGACCTCGTCGTTGCGGCAGTTCCCTACCAAGAAAAGGCGGTGACAGAGATACTCAAAGCAGGAATCCGGTTTCTGGGTCTGGCGCCGAAGACGTTGGAAGACATCTTCCAGGACATTGGGACCATTGCTGGTGTGGTCGGGGCGCATGACCGTGGCGAACAAGTCATCGAGAAGATGCAACATCACATCGTTGAAATCCGTGACCGAGTCGCAGGCAGCGCACGACCGCGGGTCTTCTGCGAAGAATGGGGCAAGCCTATTATCGCGTCACAAAAATGGGTGGCCGAGCTTATGGAGATAGCGGGCGGCGAAGTCGTCGCGGCCCCAGGCGCTCACTGTTCAACTGACGACATTCGACGGCTTGATCCTGAGGTCATCATTGCTGCATGGTGCGGTGCCGGAGACCGCGTTCCGTTAGAGAAGATCGTCGCCGACCGGGGCTGGGATCGTACCTCGGCCGCCATCTCAGGCCGTGTCTTCTGCATCAGAGACGAATTCTTGAATACTCCTTCTCCCACGCTTCTCCGCGGCCTTGACGCTTTGGCGTATGCCATCCATCCGGAGATGTTTCCGAGCACAAAAGGAATCCGCCCAATTACCGTCGTTCCTGCTTCTCCGATAGAGAATTCGCAGCGCTGAGTTAAGATTTCATCTATGCCCGTAGCTACTCGAATCGACGAAGTTCGCGCCGAAGTAACTGCCCTCTCGGAATCCGCCCTGTCGGCTGAACAACTGATGCAAGGAATGGTGAAGCTTCTGCACGACCGTATGTTGAAATACAACTGGGTCGGTTTCTACATGCTGGAACCGGGTGCGCAACCGCCGATTCTCGTGTTGGGAGCATTCGAGGGTGCAATGACACCGCACACCCGCATTCCGCTGAACCAGGGAATTTGCGGAGCTGCCGCTTCGAGCGGACAAACGGTCGTCGTCGATGACGTCGCTAAAGATCCTCGCTATCTCGCTTGCTCGCTGGAAACAAAGTCCGAAATCGTAGTTCCTGTCTTTGCCCATGGTGCTGTCGTGGGAGAACTCGACATTGACAGCCATTTCCCTGCGGCTTTCACTCCCGAACATCAGGATTTTGTCCAACACTGCGCCATGCTCGTGGGAAAGAAGCTGGAAACCAGTCCCGCATGAGAGTCGAGAGAGGCAAAGTGCGCGCCCCGGAGATCGGGCACGTATGGTTGAACTCGGCTCCGCTCAGCTTTCGCCAGTTGCGCGGACGTGCTGTTCTAGTCGATTTCTGGGATTACACTTGCGTCAATTGCATCCGTACATTGCCCTACGTGGAAGCCTGGCACGAGCGATATCGCGACAAGGGGCTCACTGTGATCGGCGTACACACACCGGAATTCACCTTCGCCCAGTACGAATCAAATGTGGAGCGCGGGATCCGGGAGTTCGGGCTTAAGTATCCGATCGTGATCGACAGCAATCGCGAGATCTGGAAGGCCTTTGCCAATCGCTACTGGCCTACAAAATACCTGCTCGACAAGGATGGCTACCTGCGCTACGGCCATTTCGGCGAAGGCGGCTACGCGGAGTCTGAGCAAGTGATCCAGGAGTTGCTTAGAGAAATCGATCCCACGATCGAGCTGCCGCCCATCATGGAACCGGTGCGCGAAGAGGACCATATGGGTGCGGTCTGCTATCGAGCCACCGGCGAGCTCTATCTCGGCCATCGTCGCGGACGTATTGGCAACGAAGGGGGCTTCAAGGAAGATCAGATCGCCGATTACTCATTCGGCGGAGCGCTCGAAGAGAATTTCTTCTATGCCAGCGGGCGCTGGGCCTCCACCGCGGAATATTTCGAGGCTGTCGAAGCTGGCCCTCACACGTTGCGATTGAAATACGAAGCGTCCGCCGTAAACTTGGTTATGGCCTCACCCCACGCGCCATCGTCGGAAGTCGTCATCCTGCAGGACGGCAAGCCTCTCAGCAGCCAGCAAGCAACACGAGATACTCGCTTTCGCTCCGGACCGGATGGAGAGGAAAGATTCGTCGCTATAGAGTCGGCACGCATGTACTTCCTCGTCGACAATCACGAATTCGGCGCGCATGAACTCGAATTGCGGTGCTCGGCGGGTGTCGCAGCGTTCGCCTTCACCTTCACCAGTTGTGTCGACCCGGTGGCTAGTGCTCTGCAAGCGGCGAACACCGCACAGCCATGAAACGCGTCGTCGCAGCCCTGATTGTGCACGATGGCAAAATTCTCGTCTGCCAGCGCACACGTCACCAGACCATGCCCCTCAAGTGGGAATTCCCCGGCGGGAAGATCGAGGAAGGCGAGCAACCTCGCGATGCCCTGCGTCGCGAACTCGATGAGGAACTGGGGATCACGGCCACAATCGGAGACGAAATCTCCCGAATTCAGCACGAGTATCCGAATGGCGGAGTGGTAGAACTCCGCTTTTATATCGTCCGGGAGTACCAGGGAGAACTCGAAAACCGGATCTTCAAAGATATTCAGTGGGCTGCACCGAAAGATCTGCCGAAATTCGACTTTCTTGAAGCCGATCTGACGCTCGTCAACGACCTCGCTGCCGGAAGACTGCTCTAGCCGGATCGCAACGTCCAGAACCACGCGACAGTCAAACCGATCATGATGACGGTTGTGGCCCATGCCACAAGGTTGAACAACCGCGTGTTTACGTAGTCGCCCATGAGATCTTTCTTGTTGATCAGCAGCAACATGAAGATCAATACAAAGGGCAGGACGATTCCGTTCACGACCTGTGAGAGAACGGCGATTTTGACCAGAGGCAACCCGGGCATCAAGACTACGGCACCACCAGCGACAATGAGTGCTGTATATAACCAGTAGAAGGCGGGCGCTTCGCCAAACTTACGACCAACGCCCGACTCGAGTCCCAACCCTTCGCACACCGTATATGCCGTCGATAGCGGCAGAATCGACGCGGCAAAGAGTGAAGCATTAAACAATCCCACCGCAAAAAGGATGTAGGCGTATTGCCCGGCGAGTGGTTTTAAAGCTGCGGCAGCGTCAGCGGCGTAGCGGATGTCGCGGAAGCCGTGAACCCACAATGTTGCCGCACAAGACACGATAATGAACCACGTTACGACGTCGGTGAAGATACAGCCGGTCACCACGTCGAGCATGGACGCCTTATACTGCCGCCGCGTTACTCCCTTCTCGACAATGGACGACTGAAGGTAAAACTGCATCCACGGAGAAATGGTTGTTCCAATAACTCCGATCACCATGTAGAGGTAGGTCTCATCCCGAAAAGCTCTTATGTCCGGGGGCCTGAATGTGGCGATGGTCGCTTCCTTCCATGCAGGGCGTGCCAGCACTCCGGCGAAGATGTACGTAATGTAAAAGAACGACGCCACCAGGAAAACTTTTTCTACGCTCTTGTACTGGCCCTTGACAACAATCAACCAAACAATCACCGCGCAGGCTGGAACCGTATAGAAACGAGGTAAGCCGAAAAGCTCAAGACTCGTCGCAATGCCGATAAATTCCGTGACCACATTTCCGAAATTAGTGATTAGAATTCCAAGCATCATGAAGAACGTGATGCGCAGGCCGAATTCTTCACGGATCAGATCGCTGAGGCCCTTCCCGGTCACCGCACCCATCCGGGCACACATTTCCTGCACCACGATGAGGGCAAGCGTGGTCGGGATCACGGTCCACAGCAGAAGATGTCCGAATTGCGCCCCGGCGGACGAGTAGGTCAGGATGCCGCCGGCATCATTGTCGACGTTTGCGGTAATAAATCCCGGACCGACTACGGCGAAAAACAGCAGGATCCGGGTCTTCCAACGCCTCAGGAACTTCATGCGCACTATCGGCAGACATAAAAATCACGGGATTTAGGCACGAGCGACGACACAGGATAAACGTAGGATGCGTGTCCGGCCAAACAAAAAGTGTGCACACTCACATTTTGCTGTCAAAGACAGGTGGCTGATAGTGAAAGGTCAACGAGCAACGGACTGAATCCAAGCGGCGAAGGAGTGCCAAGCCGCGGTCTTGCCGATCGGTAATCGAACTTGTTGGACAAAAATCAAGAAGCTGCCTGCCCATAGCGTGGCTCTATGAATTTTCCGCGTGGACCACAAGTCATAGGTGATAAGCATTAGCAAAAAGGCATATGAAGCAATCGCAGCGTGTGCGGCATTGTGAAACAACCAGCGTATTGGGAACCGCGCAATGGCAGCAATCAGGACTCCAACGGTTGCGATGTAGATAATCCTTTTGTGAGTTGACGAGTCACGGCGACTCCGGAAGGCAAAGAACGTCAAGGTTCCAAAGATCACCATGTCTGTCATTGGAACGATGTAGAAGAAGTAGGTATCCAGACCGGGCGGAGCAGTGCCGCGCGCAAGTCTGTCTGTTGCGGCCATCCAGCCAACGATGACCATCAGCGACGCGAGTAGAAAGCCAACCAAGCCCAACTTGCGGTGAATGTCTACCCGACCCACCGAAGCCAGCGAATTCTGCACGATGAGCAACAATATCCAACAGGAAAAAACCGCTCCGTGAATATGGATGATTCGGCTAGGCAGTGGCGCATTGGTAAGCCCGGCGAAATAGTAAGTCCGCCCAAAGCCGAGAACAACGCTGGCCAGCATCAGCCATGCGGTGGTTGAAAAGAAATAGTGGTCGAAACGGCGTCCCGGAGGTCCGGCAACCGGACGGCTAACTGCGCGCGTTTCAGTAACCGTCGTAGCCATCTTGCCCCCACTCGATGCGATTTGCCGTATTCCCTACGCCCAAGAACGTCCGGGCATTATATCGCTGGAAACGCAGATGACTTCACAATTTGGAACGGAGCATGCTGATCACATCGTCGGAGGTAATGACGCCAGTCAGCCTATTGTGGTCGTTTACCACGGGAAGAGTCTGGAGATTGTATTTGTCGAACAGTTCGGCCACTTCCATTTCTTTGGCTCCTTCATGGGCAAGCACGAGAGGCTCTTGCGCGAGGGAAAGCATCGGAGTAGAAGCGTCTGCCAGCACAATCCTTGCCAAAGGAACAGCGGCGACAAGTGTTCCCTGAGTATCAACCAGGTAAATTGTGCTGATAACCTCGACCCCGCCTTCGAATTCCCGGAGGGAATCGATCGCATTCTGCACTGTGGCGTTGATCGGGAGTCCGAGGAAGTCGGTGGTCATGCGCCCAGCAGCAGTCTCTTCCTTATGCTCAAGAAGCTCGACCACATCCTGCTGGGCCTCCGGCTCCATCTGAATCAAAATCTGCTCGGTTCGATCTTCCGGCAGATCGGCAAGCAGATCGGCTGCCGCATCGGGATTCATCTCCTCGACGATTTCAGCAGCTCGTCCGGAGTCCAGCGATTCGACAATCGATTTCTGGACCTTCGGCTCGACTTCCTCAAGGGCCTCGGCTGCCGTCTCCTGATCCAGTGTCTGGAACACTGCCTGGCGCTCATCGGGAGCCAGTTCTTCGACAATATCGGCAATATCGGCAGGATGCAGCTTGGCAAGCCCTTCGTGCGAGATCTTCAGCTTCACCCGCCTGGCGGGATCGGTTTCGATCAAGTCGACGAAGTCCCATGGAATGCTGCGAGGAGGGATTTTTCCCAACAAAGCGTGCAAAGCCGCCTTCGGCGCCAAGCCTCGCAGCAGGCGCCGGATGGCCCCGCGGGCTCCTACATCGACAGATTGGACCCGCAAGACGGGATGCGACGGGTCTTTTTGGGGATCGAATTCAAGGTCGACGTCATTGACCCTGACGACTTTCCTGCCATTGACGTCGATCACCTGCTGATCGAGCAGATCCCGTTCCAACAGAAACAACCCCTCGGTGCCATTTGCCGCCAACCACTCTGCAGCAGCGGTCGTCGCTCGGATCCCACCATTGATCGCCGCTACAGATCCGAACGGCAGCACCCGGTTTCCGGCCTTCGTCTTGACGATCAGCGATGCGATACGTGAACGGTCCTCCTGAGGAGCGAGAGCGATCTCGCGCACGCGTCCTGCCGCGCCGGACGGGTCATACACAGTGGCGCCGAGCAATTCGGTGAGGGCGACAGTCGTCATCGCGTAGAGAATAACCGACAGACACGACCTACGGAATGAAATTTTCGCGGACATCGGTGCTCGGCTTTCGACCGGGATGGCACATCGCGTACGACGAGAACCCGATGGTGAATGCCAAGAGCCCCTATAATGTAGTGTGCGTCTTATCTTCGATATCTTCGGTCAAACCCTGCGTACACTATGGGCGCATAAGTTGCGCTCCTTCCTTACGATGTTTGGGATCGCATGGGGTGTTGGCTCGCTTCTTCTGCTGGTCGGTCTCGGGGAAGGATTCCGCTCCGGAAACCGCAAGCAGTTCGATTCCATTGGCGAAAACGTCCTGTTCATCTGGTCCGGCCGCGCTCCGGTTGTCCAAGGCAGCTTCACGGCTCTTCGCCAGTACTACCTGACCTATCGCGATTATCAAGACGTTCTCAATGAATGTCCCAGCGTGGCTGCCGCCGCTCCTGCCATCTCGCGCGGTGATATTCGCGCAGTCAGTGAGTTCTATCAGGCCAGCGGACAGATCGTTGGGGTGCCCGCCAATTTCAACCAGATCCGTTATCTGCCGCTCAACGAAGGTCGCTGGCTCAATGAACTCGATGACGCACAGAAACGAGCGGTAATCGTGATCGGCGACGAGGTTCGCCGGACCTTATTCCCTGGCCGCCCGGCCGTTGGGGCAACGATTCTTCTGAATGGCATTCGCTTCACCGTCATTGGAACGCTGCAAAAGGTCGGTCACGGCGACAATATGAACTTGAACCTGCGCAGCTTTGTCCCATTTAACGCCATGCAGGATTATTTCCGCCCCCTGAATACCGGCATCGCGACCGACACGATTTCGATGATCAACTATCAGCCGAAATCCCGGGCTCTGCACGAAACAGCCAAGCAAGAAGTACACAAAATCATTGCCCGCAATCATGGCTTCGATCCCAAGAATCCCGACTCCTTTGACGAATGGGACACGGTGAAAACCGTCGACCAGATCGGAAAGATTTTTGACGCCATGAACATGTTTCTGGGCAGCGTGGGACTGGTGACGCTTGCGTTGGGTGCGATTGGAATTATCAACATCATGCTCGTGGCCGTCGCGGACAGAACTCGAGAGATTGGCTTGCGCAAGGCCGTCGGTGCCACCAACAGCAGCATCATGTTCCAGTTCTTCGTGGAAGGGGCTTTCCTGACCATGATGAGCGGGGGGGTCGGAATTGCGGGAGCCGCTGCCCTTATGGCCGCATTGTCCAAAGTGAGTCTGGGAGACGGATTCGATCCTCCGAAACTAGTAGCGTCTACGGCAGCATTGGCCGTCATATCCCTTGGCATTGCAGGCGTTGCGGCTGGTCTCTATCCTGCCCGCCGCGCGGCCCTGCTCGAACCAGTGGAGGCCCTCCGCAAGGAATAGCCCATGCACAATGACCTCCTCAAACAAGCTTATTTCGCGATGCGCCACGATTTGCGGCGCACTTTGCTCACGATGGCGGGGATGGCCTGGGGTATTGCAACGGTCGTCTTACTCCTCTCTTACGGCAACGGCTTCGGCAAAGCGATCGAGACCATCTTTCAGAGCTTTGGAGCCACGGCGGTGGGAGTCTTCCCCGGGAGGACCTCGCAGCAGGCCGGGGGGAACAAGGCCGGAGTCCAGGTCCGTTTCACCAACGACGACATCGAATTGCTGCGAAACAATCTTCCGCTGTGCAAACATGTCGTCCGCATGTCGCAGAAGGATTCGACGGTACAGAACAACAATCGCTCATTCACCTTCCCGGTGATGGGACTCGATCCTGCGATCCAATCGATCTGGAATCTGGATATTGCCGAAGGCCGCTTTCTGGATGACGCCGACAACATGCAACACGGACTTTATGCGGTCATCGCGTCAGAAGCGCGCGACAAACTCTTTTCAGGCATGCCTGCTGTCGGTGAGCATATCCGCATCGACGGCGTCTCATTTGAAGTAATTGGCGTCGGCGCACCACGCATGCAGGAGGGAGACAACGACAACAATCGAGTTGTCTACGTCCCTTTCAATTCCATGGATGTCGTGAAGGACAACCACTATCTCGACGGAATCTGGCTGGACTCGCTTGGCCTCGATCACGACAAGATGGACAAGGTTGTCCGCGACACACTCGCAACCGCACATAACTTCAAACCCGACGACCATCGTGCGGTTTTCATCTTCGACGCACAGAAGCAGCTCTCGCAATTTGGCATCATCACGATGGCTCTGAAAGTTCTCCTGGCCTTCATCGGAACCGTCACGCTGGGCATTGGCGGCGTCGGCTTAATGAACATCATGCTCGTCTCGGTGACTCAGCGAACTCGCGAGATCGGCGTCGAAAAGGCCTTGGGTGCACGCCGGCACGACATTCTGTTTCAGTTCCTTGCCGAAGCGATGGTCATCACGGCGGCCGGGGGATTCATGGGGATTCTGCTGTCTTACGCGGTGTCGATCTTTGCCGGCCGAATCACTTTTTATAGCGCTCTCGCGAAACACGCCGAGGCCGCCGACATTCGGCTCATCGTCTCCCCAATGACACTCATCGTCGCTACCACCATTCTGGCCGTCGTCGGAGTTGTCAGCGGAATGGTGCCGGCCATGAGGGCTGCTAATCTCGATCCCATTGAAGCGCTGCGGTACGAATAGGAAGTTCCCACCACGGCGGAGTCAGGAATCTCAGAGGAATCTGCTGTGCTACTCTGTGGCCCGTGTTGGGAGTGATTTTGGAATTCCATGTCTGAGGACATCCTTTCGCGGCAGCCGCCCCCGGCCGACCTTCGGCTCAGCTACGGCTCCGACCCGAACCAGTTCCTTGACCTCCGCCTACCTGCGAACAAGGGGAAAACCTGTCCGCTGATCATCAATATTCACGGGGGGTACTGGCGCGCGAAATATGATCTCAATCATGCGGGCCACATGTGTGCGGCTCTAACCGCCAAGGGATTGGCCACCGCGAACCTCGAATACCGTCGCGTTGGCAATGAAGGAGGCGGGTGGCCCGGTACATTTGCCGACATTCGCTCGGCGCACCAGTTTCTTATCCAAAACGCGCAAAAGAACGGCTTCGATACGCAAAGAACAATCGTGATGGGGCATTCGGCCGGTGGCCAACTGGCTCTCTGCCTTGCCGGCCATGAATCCCGAATCAAGGGCGCAATCTCCCTGGCGGGGGTCATCGACTTAGAGCGTGCGTATCAACTTCACCTCAGCAACGATGCCGTCGTGGAGTTTCTGCACGGCACGCCAACGGAAGTACCGGACCACTATCGTGAAGCGGACCCCATGGCCTTGTCGATAGCAACCACCCGTCAGTGGCTAGTTCACGGGATTGCCGACGACGTTGTGCCTCCTGCCTTCAGCCGTGACTACGTTGATCGTAAGAACAAGCGCGCCGGGAAGGATAAAGAGGATGTTCACCTGTTGGAAATTGCTGGCGCAGATCATTTCGACGTGATCGATCCACTGAGCAAAGCCTGGAAGCAGATTGAACAAACTGTTCTTTCAGTAGTCGCCTAAAATATTTGGGGGCTTCACAATGCGCACGCGTCTTCACCGGCTGTTCGCAGTTCTCGCCATCGCGGCAGCCATCCTGGCTGTCGCGTCCGC
>AR_comb_assmDRAFT_10038484_pt1 | contig 21555 bp, 19 predicted proteins | sample ArasoioldDNA_FD_10543 | JGI IMG/M metagenome (IMG submission 10543) | reverse complement strand
CGCCAGTGACGGGCATGCCGTGCATTGTTGAGTAACGGTAGTCATATGTCAACTGTGCCGCCTTAAGCGCATACCCTCATTACGTTTGTGGGGAACCTACTCTGGCCGGGGCAGAATGGCCCGCAGGTACTGCTCGATCTGTGCCGACGTCATGGCCCCAAGATGCATGGCGGCTACCGTCCCGGACGGGTGAATGAACACTGTACTTGGGAGCAATAAGACATTGTAAGAGGTGGCCACAGTCCCATCGGGGTCCAGGAGCGGCGGGAAGGTAATCCCTACAGTCGCACAGTACGCTCGGACCGCCTCCCTCATGTCTGCTTGATCCTGGCTCACAGCGAGGACCGCAAGTCCGGCGGCTTTATGCGCCTCGTACACTGTCTGGAGCGCCCGCATCTCCTGCCGACATGGCGCACACCACGTGGCCCAAAAGTTCATGATCACAGGACGACCCCGGTAGTCGTGCAGAGCAATAGCGATGCCATCGGGATCGCGGGCGACAAAATTGGGTGCTGGCTGCCCCGGCGCCAGAAGACCCTGGGACATCTGCGTCCCTGCCGACCCGGGTGTGTCTCCCCACAACCTCTCCCCTGACAAGAGGAAAGCCAACACCACGCCGAGTACGACTATGCCACGCATGGTCGCCTCCTGCTAAAAAGTGCCTGCGACTGTAGAATCTAGAGAAAGATTTTCGCTGAGAGCATAGGAAGGTCTCGCACATATTTCAAATCGGAAAAACCGATACAGCCTACTTCGCATGATCCTTACACCGATAGAGGCTAGCCTGTCTCCCTGATAGCTGTCAGCGCCACCCCTTGGTGCTTTCAGGATTCTGCTACGCCATGTCATAGCCACTCTGTGTGCTGTGCAAGATCAAGAGCGCATAGCCTATGCTATATAAGTACGCTACATTGACGCGAACCCACCTCGGCGTGGCGATGACACCTCTCTTACAGAATATTCCAATATCTAGAGGGTCTATACATCGTTTTTTTCTATTTGCTATATAGCAATAGCCTGCCTACTATGGGAGCGAAGAGTGGAGGGGAGAGCATCATGGACGCCAAAGTTTGAGTAAGGAGGAGCATTGTGCAGCGCTCCGACGTACAACAATACTATCTTGATGTACGCCATTGGACCCATGCGCTCTGCCAACCCCTCGCCATCGAGGATTATGTGGTCCAGCCGGTGGCGAGCGTGAGTCCGCCGAAATGGCATCTGGCGCATACTACCTGGTTCTTCGAGACTTTTGTCTTGCAGCCATACACGCCTGACTATACGCCCTATCATCCGCTGTATAGCTACCTGTTTAACTCCTACTACCAACATGTTGGCGAACGCTGGGAGCGCCCCAAACGAGGCGACCTGTCGCGCCCGACGGTGCAGGACGTCTATGCCTACCGGGCAGCGGTTGATGACCGGATGATGCACCTGATTGACACGCTGGACGCGCCGCAGTGGTCAGAGGTGTACGATCGCATTATCCTTGGCCTGCACCATGAGCAGCAGCATCAAGAGCTGCTCGTCACAGACATCAAATATATTCTGGCGACGAATCCCCTCTACCCCGTCTACCATGCCGCGCCGCACGTGCAGTCGTCTGCATCAGGATCTGCAACCGACTTCATCCCCTTCGCCGGTGGCACGTTTGAGATTGGCTATGACGCTGGGGGGTTTTGTTTCGACAATGAGCAACCAGTCCACCGGGTGTTTGTGCAAGATTTTGCTCTGCACAACCGTCTCGTGACCAATGGGGAGTACCTGGCGTTTATCGAGGATGGTGGCTACGACGACTTCCGCCACTGGTTATCCAATGGCTGGGACACCGCGCAGCGTGAGGCATGGGCAGCGCCGCTCTACTGGCAGCACATTGATGGCCAATGGCACGAAATGACGCTTACGGGTCTGCGCGCTCTCGGCGTACACGCTCCGGTCACGCATGTGAGCTATTACGAAGCGGCGGCGTATGCCAGTTGGGCTGGGAAACGCTTGCCCACAGAAGCGGAATGGGAAGTGGCGGCGCGGTGCATCAAGGCCACTCCTGAGGTAGGGAACTTTGTTGAGACGCAAAACTTTCACCCCATGCCAGCGCCGTCGCAGGCCGGGGCGCTGGTGCAGATGCTGGGTGATGCCTGGGAGTGGACCGGGAGTGCGTATTTGCCCTATCCTGGCTACCGCCAGGGTCCAGGGGCGCTGGGCGAATACAACGGCAAGTTCATGGTCGATCAGATGGTCCTGCGGGGTGGATCGTGTGCTACCCCCCGCAGTCATATGCGCGTAACCTACCGGAATTTCTTCCCGGCCTGTGAACGCTGGCAATTTACCGGGATTCGACTCGCAGATGAGGGCTAGCGATGTACGATGGGTTGACGCCAGGGCAAGAGACTGTCCAGGAGTTGGTAGAGACGCTGATGCACGCTGGCGTAGTCTGTACGACAGCTGCGGACGGCGAGCTGCTCCTGGAATTGTATTCGCTTTTAGAATGCCTGGAGCCAGACGAGCACACTGTCGCAGCACGCCTCAGGCAGTTGCGGTTTGTGCCAGCGCGGACTACCGACCTGGGCCTGTACCTGGTCTATATTCCCCTGTCAGACGTACTCACCCACCTAGTACCGGCCAGTACACTTCCCCAGGCCCAGGCGTTGCGTCAATGCTTGGCTACTGCGCTGCATAGGGGTGACCTGCCTTAGCCATATGAGGTGTGGGTAGGCAACCCTTTTACCCCCCTTTGACAAAGGGGGGAACGAAGCTCATCCACCGCAACTGAATGACCTTGCCTGCCTCTAGCTCTCTTGACAACATGTCGCCAATATGCGATACGCCGTATATGGCAGCAACCGCGTTCCTGTGGCTGTTATGCGATGTCACACGCCAGCAGTGGGGCAGGCGCAGGTGCAGCCAAGGCGTCACAACCCTACTCATGAGACATGACGTGAAAATTTGCTCATTACTCCCCAGTGGGACGGAGATCGTGTTTGCCTTGGGCCTCGGCGATCAACTGGTCGGCGTCAGTGACCTCTGTGACTATCCCCCTGAAGCCAAGCACAAACCGGTGTTCAGCCGGAGCCTTATTGATACCACCGTGCTCAGTAGCACCGAGGTGGAGGCCAAAATGCACGCGTTGCGGACTGCCGGTGCGAGCTCATTTCACATCGAGGCAGCTATGCTACGCCAGGAAGCTCCCGACCTGGTGCTGACCCAGGATACCTGTGACATCTGTGATGCCACCGCTGCCGACGTGCAACGCGCCCTCGACGGCATCCGGCCGCCTCCGCAACTGCTCATCCTCCGCCCCCGCACCATCTCAGCGATTCTTGAGAGCATCATGGCTGTCGGGCAAGCTGCTGGGGTGCCGGACCGTGCCTGCACCCTTGTCGCCTCGCTGGAGGCACGCCTGTGCGCCGTGGCTTCAAAAGTCGCGCACGCCCAGCACCGACCACGGCTGGTATCGCTCGAAGGCGTGAACCCGCTGGTGGCAGGTGGCCACTGGATTCCAGAGATGAAAATACTGGCCGGCGGTCGGGACGATCTGTTCAGTCCCGGGTGCCCCGCACAGCGGCTGGCGTGGACGACCATACGCGACTACGACCCGGAAGTCTTGGTGATTACCCCCTGCTCGTCCGGCCTGGAGCGCTCTTTACGCGAGCTCCACTACTTGGTCGAACAAGACGGGTGGTGGGAGCTCCAGGCAGTGCGGGCGCGCGAAGTGTATGTGATCGAGCATGACTACTTCAGCCGGCCTGGTCCGCGCATCGTCATGGGTCTGGAAATCCTGGCCCAGATTGTGCACCCGGAGCTCTTTCACGCGATGATTCCTGCCGCTACAGCGTTGAAGTTGGAGTTGCCCCTGAATCGTACATGCCAGCCGGCAGCACTTGCCGGGTACTTTCGGCCGTATCCGGCGCCGGAGCGCGTATGAAAGCTATCGTTATCGCCGGCGCCGCCAGCGGCGTGGGGAAAACCACGGTTGCTGCCGCCATCATGGGCGCCTTGACCACACGGGGCTACAAGGTTCAACCGTTCAAGGTCGGTCCTGATTACATCGACCCCTCCTACCACAGTGTTATCTGCGGTGTTCCGTGCCGGAACCTCGATAGCTGGCTTCTCACCTCCGAGGCCATCCAGGAACTGTTTCATCGTGCCATGGTCGGCAAGGATGTGGCCGTGATTGAGGGCGTGATGGGGCTGTACGATGGCGCCACGGGGGATGATGAGGCAGGTAGCACGGCCCAGCTCGCCAAGTTGCTCGGTCTGCCGGTGGTGCTGGTAGTCGATGCCTCGAAAGCCTCGCGCAGTGTCGGGGCCATGGCCCTCGGCTTCAAAGCCTTCGACCCTACGCTGTCCCTGGCCGGCGTCATTCTCAATGGCATTGCCGGCGACCTGCATCTCGAACTCGCCAGGCCATCGTTGGACCGTGCCGGGGTGCGTTACTTCGGTTATATGCCAGGCCGTCAAGAGTTCACGCTACCAGAGAGACATCTCGGACTGATTCCAACGGCCGAGGGCCGTGTGGCTGCAGCGTATTACCAACACCTGGCCACCCAAGCCGCGGCAACCGTTGACCTGGACGGCCTGCTGGCTGTTGCGGGAGACGCTGTGGCGCCAGAGACACCCGCGCACACGCTGTTTCCAGCCGTGCCCGTCACACCGCAGGCGGCTATTGCCGTGGCGATGGACCAGGCGTTTAACTTCTACTATCCGGATTCTTTCGATCTCCTGACTGCCTGGGGTGCCGAGCTGGTGCCCTTTCGTCTCCTGGAGGACGCTGCACTACCGCGCAACGCGTGTGGTGTCTATATTGGTGGCGGCTTTCCTGAGATGTTCGCCGAGCCACTTGCCGCCAATGTCGGCATGCGCGCCTCGATCCGGGCGGCGGCCGAGCGCGGGTTGCCCATCTACGCCGAGTGTGGGGGACTGATGTATCTGGGCCAGGGCATTGAGGATCTGGAGGGACGCTATTATGCGATGGCAGGCGTCCTCCCCGGCCGCTCAGTAATCAAGGGCACACGCCTCACCCTGGGCTATCGCACGGTCAGGGCCATGCAGAACAATTGCCTGCTGGCTGCGGGGGAAACGGTAAGAGGCCATGAATTTCATTTCTCATCTATGCAGGACCTCACAGCAACCGTGCCCTCGGCCTACGAGATACTAGGCCAGTTCGGTCAATGTGAAGGGTTCGTTGTGCATAATGTTCTCGCCTCGTACATTCACATCCATATGGGCAGTAAAGCCAGCCTGGCGCCACGCTTCGTCGCCACCTGCGTGCGCGCGCAGTAACTAAAGGGAGGCACAGATGCACACACCACATCGCATTGTCTCGCTGTCGCCAAATGTCTCGATGATTCTGTTTGCGCTGGGTGCAGATGCAGTTGTCGTAGGGCGTACGCAGGACTGTCTGCCGGCGATTCAGCAATATCTGAGGGTGTGGCGCATTCCTGAGCACACCATGGCACAGCGCTTGCAGCATTGGCAAGAATTACCGGTCGTTGGTGCCTGGCCACTGGCAGACGGTGAATCTGTGAAAACTCTCCAACCGGAGGCCATTCTCACCTCTGGGTCGGGACTGTTTGCCGTGCATGATGCTCAGACGTTTGGTGTGGCGGCCGAGGCGTTGTTTCACTTCGATACCCGGACTTTGCACGACCTGGAGCAGCACATCCAGCAGATCGGCGTGCTGCTTGGTAATACGGCGGAAGCCGCACGCGTAACCGCACAGCTAGCGCTCCGGCGTGACGAGGTGCAGGCGCGGCAGCGGGAACGGCCGGTGCCGCCAACCGCCTTCTTGGAGTATTGTGTGTGCATACACTATGATGCTGACCCTGACCGGCGTATCGCCGATCCCGCCCGTACCATTCTGGTCGGCGGGCACTTGGCGCCGGACTTGATCCGGCTCAGTGGCGGCACACCGCTCTTCACCCAGCCTGGGGATACAGCGAAGTGGGTAGCATTTGACGAGATTCGTGCGGCCCAGCTCGATGTGATTCTCCAATTCGATTGCCACGGGTGTCCAACGGCAAGGAAACATCCGATCCCCAGGCGCCCTGGCTGGTCAGAACTGGCTGCGGTCGCCCGCTATGCCGTGTATCCTCTGAGTGCGAACATCAGTGATCCTAATCTCTGTTTTCCAGCGGCCTTAGAGGAACTGGTAAGTACTCTGAACACCTATGCGGCCCAACATCCCACGTTCAAGGGCTGAGGCATGATTGATGTCACAGGCCAGGTTATGGCAGCAATAGCGTTGTTTGCTCGTCTCGGCCTTCCCTCGCTTTGTCACCTGAGCACTCTGACAGTAGAGACAACGGATGGGAATGAGTACCATAGACACGCCCGGCGCGACCTCGCGATCGCGCCGGGCGCTTACCCGAACTGTGGAGGTTGGGCTACAGTGAGCGCAGGAAGTTCAGGAGGTCCTGCTTCTTCTTCTCGTTGAGCTGGTTGAAAGCGTCGATGACCGCGTTCGCCTCTGACCCGGCACTCTTGTGGGCCTGGATCGCCTCGATCAGATCTTTGGTTCGCCCATCGTGGAGGAAGAAGATGCGCTGCCCCAAGCCCCACAAGGGCGCGGTCCGGAACTCGTCGCCCTGTGCCCCTCCCTGGAAGATGTTGTCGGCCAAGCCCGATCCCATGCCATGCACCAAGAGGTCCGAGAAGAGGTTGGCGGGCTGGTCACTCAGCGCTGTCACTGTGGACTTGTTGCTCGTCCTCAGCGTCGGCGTGTGACAGAGAGCGCAGCCGGTGCTCACGAACAAGCTGCGCCCGTTGCTGATCGACGTGGCGCCGCCGGGCGTGTCCGGAGACGGGGTGGGCGGCGCCAGGAAGCGCTGAAAGAAGGCGAATTTCTCGATCGCGCTCAATCCGGCGGGCGTCGTCGTCGTTTCGGTGTCGGTGACGTCGTTGGGGACGGTAGCGAACTGGCAATTCGGGTCTCGCTCGCGTTCTTGCTGGAACAGCTCGTTCGAGATGCCCATCTCGACGTTGTAGGCCTCGCCCGAGAACAGGAGCAGGGTTTGGTTCTGCGCCTTCCATCCGAACCGGGCAATCGTCCCGTCGTTGCCGTTGTTGTTGGTGCTTCCGGTGATTGTCCTCCCCGAGACGTTCAAGTTGGCATGGCCTTTGATGCCAAGCCCTTGCTTAGTGCGGGCATCGGCGGCCTGGTTGGCCAGGATGGCACTGTCAGGAATCTGCTCGATCAGGCCCGCTCCGAAGACCGGCGTAGGAATTCGGAAGATCAGGTTGTTCTTCGCGGCCTGGGCGGCGAAGTCGGGCAGGGCCAGAACGCAGCCAGTGGCTCCCGTCCGCCCCGTGATCGTGGCGGTGTTGTGCACACCCCCATCCCGGGTGGTCCCGTCCGGGTTAAACTTGAACCGGGCTTCGCGCACCGGCCCGTTCACTTTGATGAAGTCTGGGACCTTGTCGGTGCCGCCGCCTTTGTTGGCGAACGCAACTTGTGGGTTCACGGCCGGGCTAGTGCCGCCTGTGGCCGGCTGCGCGTGGCACCCGGCGCAGCTATCGAGGTTCATCCGCGGGCCGAGCCCCTCCTCCACGACCTCGGCTTCCTCGAATTCAGCCTTGCCGGCGTTGAAGAATACCAACTCCCTGGCTGTCAACCCGGGGATCTCTCCGCCCGCTCCAGCGGCTCCGCCGCGGACCCCCGGGTCCGTCGCCACAGACGACTGGGTCACGGCCACCTGGGCGTCAGGAACTCCAGTACCGCCAAGGGCCATACACAGCGCAGAAACCGCAAGCCATACTTGAACCTTCAATGTCATAGTACGCATCGCTCCCCTCCTTCCTTCGAAAATGGCTTTGTATTACCTATACTCGCCAACTTCTTCTGTTTACAGGTCGGCATGGGCATTTGCGAGTGGGTCTGCCATTGCGGCAACAGCAGGACGAAAATACCTGTTGCCGCGATAAACATGAACGTTGCCTTGCGTACTGTCCGTTGCATGGGCTCTCCTTCGACGCCTCACGTCTCTGAGTCCGCTTTCCCACATAGCCCTTCCCGAGACCTTCCCCCGTGAGCCATCTGTGAGCCCTACCCGGAGTTGCATGAGACTGAAGGGCACGCGCCAGCAGGGCCTTCCCATAAAAAAAGACGCACGCAGCCCCGGCTGATGCCACCAAGCCGGAGCTGCGTGCGCCTTCCCTCAGCCACATACAGTGGTTTCCGCTGTGAAGACACACTATAATTAGATAGTCCATGAGCTTACGCCTCGTGGAAGGGGGGCCAGCGGTGACTGCCGTCCAAAGCTACATCGCTGGCCCTGCAGTATGCTTTACCTCATGTCATGTTCAATTCCTCTGTGGGCCTCACCTCTCTTTCTCCAGAAGAAATACCAAAAAATGAGCCCCTCGACGCGTGCACAGAAGGATCGCTGCGGTTGTGAGTGAGGGTTATCATATGCTTCAGAGGCTCTCACGTCAAGCAAAAATTGTAACTTCTATACGAGGTTTCAAAACGATTAAATGCATGAAAAAAATAAGGTTTAAAGCATGAAAAATAAAGTATAAAAAAATTTCTAGGGTAACAAAAAGGTACATTAAAAGATACATTTTGTTACTTTTGTACGTTTAGCACTCTACTTTAAGCGTCGGGTTCTCTTCTGGCTGGCTTTGCCGGCGATCATAGAGCCGTGATGTACCATTATTTTGTGTCCGTGCCATCCTGCCTTCGTTTCACCCCTGCTTAGCCAGACACGCCTTCCGCTCGTTTTGTCATGCCATCCGTCGCATTGAGGTGGCCCACATCCCACCATATGAGCGAGGGCCGGCCTTAGTCCATCCGCAAAGGCCGGTGACAGCAGGACGCAATACCAATATGTCTGCCTGTATGGCGCGGGCGACGGTGCCGGAGTCATCTTTGCATGGCAGCCCCATGTCAGGTGGACTCCGCTCAGCTACGGGTGAGGTCTGCGACAACGCACTGACGATGAGGTGCCACGCGTGATTCCGCATGACCGTGCGCCAGCGCTACGACTCATAGGAGCAAGAAAAACACATTGACCCAGCATGATTGCGAAAGGAGCAAATGTCAGGACTTGCTGTAGGTATGGCATATGCGATATTCTCACCCCCTGAACATGCATACCCAGCATAACTCTGCAGAGTGAGGAGGAGTAATGCCACCTCTTGAAGTGCACAACCCGGGACTCCACGATCTCATTGCCCCTGACGCCCCCATCGAGCGCATCGCTGGCGGGCTGGGGTTTACCGAAGGGCCGGTGTGGCGGGGCACCTCCCTGCTCTTCAGCGACATTCCGAACAAACGTATTGTGTGCTGGCGCCGCCTGCCGGAGGGCCCGGAGTTGACGACCTACGCCACGGGCATGTCCAATGGTCTGACCCTGGACCGTCAGGGCCAGGTGCTGGCGGCGGGGCACGACGGCCGCTGCGTGAGTCGTGTCGCGGACAACGGCACGCGTACGGTCCTGGTAGAACGCTTCCAGGGCAAGCGACTCAATAGCCCCAATGACATCGTGGTCAAGTCCGATGGCTCCATCTACTTCACTGATCCGCCTTACGCTATCCAGCCCAGCACGCCAGGCATGGCGCGACCAGCGGGCTGGTGGACCGCGCCCATCCCAGGCAAAGAGTTGCCTTACAATGGCGTGTACCGCCTCACCCCGGATGGGACTCTGCACCTACTGGTGGAGGACTTTGCGCTGCCGAACGGCCTGGCTTTTTCACCCGACGAGTCGGTCCTGTACATCGACGATTCGGCCCACAAGCATATCCGGGCGTTTGACGTGCGTCCGGATGGCACGCTGGTCCACAGTCGTATCCTGTTGGACATGGCCTCGGATGACCCTGGTGTGCCTGACGGCTTCAAGGTGGACGTGCACGGCAACGTGTTCTGCACCGGGCCAGGCGGGGTGTGGGTGTGCCGCCCCAATGGGGAACTGCTGGGGCGCATTGTCCTGCCGGAACTGCCCGCGAACCTGGCCTGGGGCGAGGATGGGAGCGTCCTCTTCCTCACCGCACGCACTAGCGTCTACCGGCTGCCAACCAAGACACGCGGCACACTGCTGGTCTAGCCAGCGAGCGCGCCGGGCAGAAGTTGACAATGCCCATCTAGAGCGTATGGTGTAGACAGTTTCTGGCGCACATGGCAACACGCTGAGCCAGCTCGGCAGGCTTACGGGAGGTGGAAAGGGTATGAAAGTAGCACAACTGGTAGGTCCCAAGCTCTTCGAGTTCATCGATGTGGAGATGCCGACTATCAAGGATGGTGAGTGCCTCATCAAGCTGGAGCGGGTGTCGATCTGCGGCAGTGACATCAGGCATGGGTACGGGCCAAAGTACTCCCAGGATCATTACCCCCTGGAGGTCGGCAGGCCGTGCCACGAATGTGCCGGTGTGATCGTGCAAAGCCGCACGGATGCGTTCCATGAGGGACAGCGCGTCATCGTCCTGCCCGGCGCCGGCATGGGGGGCCTGACCCAGTACATCGCCTCCAACCCGGGCCGCATGATCGCGTTGCCAGACCACGGCGACCTGACGGAGTGGGTGATGTGCCAGCCTTCCGGCACCGTACTCTACTCCTGCCAGCGCATGGGTAGCGTCCTGGGCAAGAGTGTCTTGATTATGGGCCAGGGGGCGATTGGCCAGTCGTTCACCATGCTCACCGCCATGCAAGGGGCCCGCCAGGTGATCGCCGTAGACCTGCTCGATTACCGCTTGCAGAAGTCCAAAGAGTTTGGGGCTACCCATACCATCAATCCTGACAAAGAGAACCTGGCGGAGGCGGTGCGCGAGATCACGGGCGGTGTGGGGCCAGATGTCACGGTAGAGGCAGCGGGCTACCCGGAGACGCTGGACGCCGTCTTCCGACTGATACGCCAGTTTGGCACAGTCGTTATATTTGGGGTCCAGGGCGGTGACATCGTCCCGGTGGACACCCGTACCTGGATGGATAATCAGCCGACGATCATCCCGACCACGGGCGCTCGCAGCGGCGATCCGATCACGCACATCAAGAATATGGTCGCACTGAAAGAGCGCGGGCAAGTGGATCCTGGCCGTATGGTGACTCACCTGCTGAACTTCGATGTTGAAGACGTGAATAAGGCGTACCAGATGTACGAACAGCGCCTGGATAACGTGCTCAAGGTGGTGATGAGCGTCGGGGCGTAACCCGCACGTGGGACGAGCATTGTACGGCCTGGAGTACAGGAGAAGTTATGATGAATGCCGCGACGTCCTCGGCCGAGGAGCGGCTGTCGGTCGGAGATATCGAACTGGAAGTGATCCGCCGGGGTGCGGGTCGGCCCATCCTGCTCCTGCACGGCATGCACAATATCGATCCGCGGGCGCGTTTTCTCGATCTACTCGGCGGGCGGGCGGAGATTATTGCCCCCTCGCACCCCGGCTTTGGCCACTCGGCGCGCCCGGCGGATTTCGACTCGGTCTACGACCTGGTCCATCTCTATCTCGATGCCCTTGAGGCGCTGCCGTACGAGAGGGTGACACTCGTGGGGTTGTCCTTCGGCGGCTGGCTCGCAGCGGAAATCGCGGTGAAGTGCTGCCACCGCGTCGACCGGCTCGTCCTCGTGGACGCGTTCGGTATTAAGATCAGCGATCGCGAGACGCCAGACATTCTGGACGTTTTCAACACCTCGCCCCAGGAGGTACAGCGGCGGAGCTGGCATGACCCCGAGACATGGGCGCTGGATTTCAACACCATGTCGGACAACGAGCTAGTGGTCCGCGCCCGTAACTGGGAGGCGCTGTGCCTCTACGGCTGGCATCCCTACATGTACAACCCCCCGCTGAAACGCTGGCTGCGCCGCATCACGCGGCCGACGCTTGTGCTCTGGGGCGCCAGCGACGGGATCGTGCAGCCGTCCTACGGACGGGCCTATAGTGCCTTGATCCCCGGCGCACGCTTTGAACTCATTGCCGAGGCGGGACACCATCCCGAGATCGAGCAGCCCGAAGCCTTCGTCGATCGTGTCACAGCATTTTTGGACGAATAGTTCTTTGAGAGACTTGGAAGGAAGAGGCCATGGATGTCTGGTTCCACCACGAAAATCCGTATCCCTTCGTGCCGCAAGAGGTCCTTGAGCGGGCGGATTCTGTCCGCGCCAGCCTGCCGAACAAGTACTGCGATCCGCACATCGCTGCCGACCTGTTCGAGGAGGCCCTGGACGAGTTTCTGCTCTGCGATGATCAGGGGCTGAATGTCGTGGCCATCGAGCATCATGCCGGGATCAACTCCCTCTTCGGGGCCAACCCGCTCATTCTCGGCATCCTGGCGCGTCAGACGCGGAAGGCCCGCATCCTGAGCCTGGGGACACTGGTCTCACTGCGGCCGGACCCCGTCCGGATAGCGGAAGAGTATGCCACGGCGGATGTCATCTCCCGCGGGCGCCTTGAGATCGGCTTTGTCAAATCAGGCGGCAGTGAGATGGCGTCCAACAACGCCAATCCAGTTACCAACATCGAGCGCTACTGGGAAGCCATCGATCTCATCACCAAGGCGTTAACCTATCAGGAGGGGCCGTTTCGCTGGGAGGGGAAGCACTACACGCATCGGCACGTCAACATCTGGCCGCGCCCGTGGCAGCAACCGCATCCGCGCATGTGGGCGGCGACCGGTGATCCGACGACAGCGCGCGAGGTCGGCCGGCGGGGCATGGTCAACGTCCTGGTCCTGCGCGGTGACGTGGAGACCAGGCGTGCCTGGGCAGCGTATCGCCAGGCGCGGGAGGAGGCCGGCCTGCCCACAGTCAGCACCGACCACTTCGCGTATGCGGCCTTTGTCTATGTCGGCGACACGCACGAGGAGGGCGTCCAGGTGGGTAGTCAGCTCCTGTGGTTCGTCAACACCAGCCTCAGGTCGGCACCCCAGTATGCAAAGTTTTTACCTGGCGCCGTGCCGCCGCAATTCGCGCCACAGGTCTATCGCACGGCCCTGCAGCCGACTGTCCAGGCTGGTGGGTCAGGCGGGAATGGCGCGCCGGCGGCAAACACTGCGCAGACCGCCGCCTCCGCCGGTCAGAACGCTGCGACTCTCGTTGGCATCAACGCAGAGCAAGCGATGGCGCGCGGGCTTCTGTTCGCCGGCAGTCCTGACACCGTCTACCAGCAGATCATGAATTTTTACGACAAGGTCGGCGGCTTTGGCCATCTGGTGATGATCGGGCGGTCGGGATTTATGACGCATGCCGAGGCCGAGAAGAGCATTAAACTCTTCGGGCAGGAGGTGCTGTCCCGACTCAAGGAGATCGCGCCCGTCACCGTAGGCTGAGACGGCGTGGCCGAAAGCCGCACACTGCAGTAGCAATTGCACGTCATTTCTAAGGCGTTTCTGTGGATGGAGAAGACCGGTATCTCGGGTTGGATCGACCCATCAGTCGTCGTGACATGCTGAACGGGGCCGTGCTTGGGGTTGGTGGCAGCCTGGCTAGCTCGTGGCTCACGGCGTGTGGTCAGTCGTTGGGGACTGCAGGGCTGCCGGCCCAGGATCGTCCTACGTACTATCCTCCTGCCCTCACAGGCCTGCGCGGCAGTCACGACGGCTCGTGGGAGTTAGCACACGCGCTGCGGGACGGCACGTTTTGGCAGCAGGCTGGCGCCGTCACTGACACGCATGAGACGTACGATCTGGTTGTGGTGGGCTGCGGCATCAGCGGGCTCGCCGCCGCGTACTTCTTCCGCCAGCAGACGGGCAATGACGCGCGCATCCTGCTCCTCGACAACCACGACGACTTCGGCGGTCACGCGACGCGCAACGAGTTCAGCGCTGGCGGACAGCTGTTGCTTGGCAACGGCGGCACGCACGCAATTGCGACGCCAACGCCGTACAGCTCGCAGGCACGCGACCTCCTGACGGCGCTGGGCATCGACCCGCCAGCATTGGCAGCACAATGCCTCGACCAGCAGCTCTTTGCCGGGCTCAAGCCGGCGGTGTTCTTCAACCAGCAGACGTTCGGCGAGGACCGGCTCGTAGCCCGCGATCCGGCGCGACCCTGGGTAGAGTTTCTCGCCCGCACACCGCTGTCGCACGTGGCCCAGCGCGATATTGAGCGCATCCAGGAAGCGCGCCTCGACTACCTGCCAGGATTGTCATCAGATGCCAAGAAGGATCGCCTGTCGCGCCTCAGCTACCAGGACTTTCTGCTGCAGATCGTCCGGGCGCATCCCGACGTCATTCCCTTCTACCAGACACGCACGCACGGGCTCTACGGGGTCGGGATCGACGCCGTGCCGGCCCTCGACTGCTGGGGGATCGGGCTGCCTGGCTTCCAGGGCCTGGGCCTCGAGCCGGGCCCGGCACCGCGCATGAGCCGCACGGCGGCGGGTGCGGCTACGCCAAATCGCACGCCGTATCACTTTCACTTCCCGGACGGCAACGCCTCAATCGCGCGCCTTCTCGTGCGCACGCTCGTGCCGGAGGCGGTTCCCGGACAGACGGTCGAAGACAGCGTCACCGCGCGGATCAATTATGCGCAGCTAGATCGGCCTGGCGCCACGGTGCGGATCAGGCTGGGTAGTCTCGCGGTGCGAGCGCGGCAGGTAGGCGATCCCGGGTCAGCACGCGAGGTTGTAGTGTACTACGCCCGAGCGCAGCGGGTGTATGCTGTCCGTGCGCGTGGGTGTATCCTGGCCTGCTGGAATATGATCATCCCGTCCCTGTGTCCGGAGCTGCCCGAGCAGCAAAAAGCGGCGCTGGTGTACGGTGCGAAGGTGCCACTCGTCTATACCAATGTCGCGCTGCGGAATTGGACAGCGTTCCATCAGCTCGGTGTCCGCAGCATCGCCGCGCCAGGCTGCTTTCACCACGCGGTCAGCCTGCACGAACCGATCAATATCGGTACCTACCGGTATGCCCACACGCCTGAGGCTCCCGTGCTGCTCCGGCTGGTGCGCACGCCCTGCCAGCCTGGCCACCCGGCGCGCGAGCAGCATCGGCTCGGCCGTCTGGAGCTGCTGACCACGCCCTTTGCCACGTTCGAGCGGCACATCCGCGACGAACTCGGTCGCATGCTGGCGCCAGCAGGTTTCGATCCAGCGCACGATATTGTTGCCATCACCGTCAACCGATGGCCACACGGGTATGCCTACGAGTACAATCCCCTGTGGGATCCCGAGTGGACCCCGGAAGCCGAGCCCTGCGTCATCGCGCGACAACCGTTCGGGCGGATTACCATCGCCAACTCAGACGCGGCGGCGTACGCTTACACCGACGCGGCAATCGATCAGGGATATCGCGCCGTGCAAGAGCTGTGTATGGCCTGAAGCATGAGCACGAATGCTGGAAGCGAGCCGCGACCAGAAGCGGGAGCATAGCGGGTTCATTCCCCCCTTTACGAAAGGGGGGCGAGGGGAGATTTGCCTGGCACCGGAGCTTGAGAAATCCCCCCCGCCCCCCTTTTTTAAAGGGAGGCGGGAAGACCCACGCTCTCCGTCCATACTACATTGAGAACTGCATTACCCTGGGTACCCTAGGAGTGCTTACCACGCTTCCTCAGGTCCACCAGCTCTCCCAGGCCCATCACGATGTCCCATTCCTCTGAGGTCACCGGCTGCACCGAGAGGCGGCTACCGCGTTGAATGACCAGCATCTTTTCCAGCTTGGGAGTCTGTTTGAGAGTCGCCAGCGTGATGGGGTCTTTGAAGGTTCCGACATAGCCCACATCGACCATCATCCAGGTCGGATTGGCAGGGTCACTTTTGGGATCAAAGTGTTTGTCGGATGGATCAAAAGCGGTGTGGTCTGGGTACGCCTCCCGGACCACTTTGGCCACACCATAGATGCCCATGGGCTGCGCATTACTGTGGTAAAAAAAGATCTCATCACCCACCCGCATGTCGTCCCGCATGAAGTTGCGGGCTTGATAATTGCGGATGCCGTCCCAATACGTCCACCCATCAGGCTCACGCTGCAGATCGGCGATAGAGTAGACGTTTGGTTCTGATTTTATCAACCAGTAACGTTTTGCTCGTGCCATATGTTGTCGTTTCAGTCACCTTGTCCAGTATGCGCACGCACTTCCTGCACAGCTTGCGCGATGTCTCCCGCTTCCAGCACCATCTCCATCAAAGCGACGTGCTCTTCATACACCTCCGGAGCCACCTGGGTTTTCACGGCTTCTTCCATAACGTGGTACACGGGTAACCCCAGCGCCACGCCCGCCAGGGCGCCAGCCCAGGAGGGGTCACCTTCAGTAACCGTCATGGCATACAGGCGACTGCTTTCCGCATTCGGCGTGCCCAGGAGCACCATGATCTCGTCCGGCTTGTAACGCTCGGCAACGCGTTTGATCTCTTCCTGACCTTCCAGGTCAAGGGCACCAGCAGCCGTTCAGACAAAGCAGTAGGTGGTCTCCAGTACCACGTCTGCCCCAGCGCTCTGCGCACAGGCAGCAATAGCACTGCCCTGCACGCCGTCACGCTCTCCCAACGCAATCACTTTTTTCCCCTGTAATTTCACTGCTTCCTCTCCTCACTGCTGCCTGCTGCATTGCGCTCCAGCAGCAACGACATACCATCAGCCATCTGCGTCATGCGTCCGAGAAACAGGCTACCCTTGGCCAACAACATGACACGTTGCATACTGCCGTCTCGCAGGCCGTCTACCGCATGCCCCAGGAAGGGCACGGCAGAGGCAATATGGCCTTGTGTGGGTGCAAAGCCCGGCATGCCGTGCGTGGCCACAAACGCCGGCACCTGGGCCGGGGTAATTTCCTTGCGCATGGCCGCCAGCCCGGCGATGACGCGGTAGTTCAGTTGCGGCACGTTGCCGCTCCCGGCGGGCTCAGTCACCTCGGGGTTATGGAGTTCCGTGGCGTACTTGTCGACATCCGTAAAGTGCAACCCTAAGCGTTCCAGGGGTTGGCTGACCAGGTGCTCAAAAATCGCCTTTTGCGATGCGCCCGCCGCCACGGTGTGCCGTCCCAGCGCATCCAGACGCAGCCTGGGCGACACCCCATCATCAGCACTCACGACGATGGCTACGGCTGCGAGCACGTCTTCCAGGATGGGCTGGTTATGCTGCAGATGACCGCGATATTTCATCCCTAGCTTCGCGAGGGCACAGCCACCCACGACGGCGACCTGCGAGAACACACGCGAACTCACTAAGCTGCCCGCCATCGTCAGGGCATGCACCGGCCCACAGCAGAAGCCTTTAATATCTACCCCAGTAGCGGCCTGGCATCCGCACATCTCCGCAACCGCCTTGGCGAGGTTTCCCCCACCGCGCTGATAGCGGTCACCTACCGCCTCTTCGCCGCTGTTGAGCACGTAGGGAAGCGCCAGAGGATCGAGCTGTTCCTGGGCCAGCAGGGTCCGCATGGCCATCACCGCCGAGGCCTTGCAGGTGAGATTTTCCAGCAGTACATCGGCTGCCAAAGAGGTGTCTTCCTCGTGTGCCGCTTGCATGCAACCGATGAGGCGCCCGTTCCGCAGGTAGAGCGGCAGAGCCGGCGTACTCCCCCCGCACGACCTGACGATGTCAGCTTCTGGAAACCCTGTCCCGAGCCGCTCCAGGTCCGCCGTGGTCAGCAAGGGGTGGGTCGACAGAGCGGCACGTGCTTCCTCGACAAAGCCGGCTTCGAGGTGCACCAGATCAAAGGCATCACAGATCTTCAAGACCCCGTAAAACTCCTCCTCCGGCATGATTTCCCCGTGCCCGCCCCAGCGCGTGCCTGGGGCAACACTGGTAAACCATGGCTGGGGCATGGCGGCGAGTGTGTCGGGATGTATGTGACCGAGAAAAGCGCGGTTGGGAGGATATGACACCGCCGCTTCATAGCCGCGCAGATGCGCGGCTATAGCGTCGGCTATGGTAGCGTCACGGGCAATGTCACGGCTTGGCTTGGAGCCATAGCGCACCAGGCCCGGTGTGTGAGCCAGAAAAAATCGCACCCCGCGAATGACCGGCTGCTCCAGAGTCTGTGTCATGGCTCTTTCCTTACGCATGCGCTCTACACACCCATGAGATCATGTGCCTGTCCCAGGTTGCTAGGTCCGACCATGGCTGGTGTCTTAGAGCTATCCTATACCCAGGCAGACCACCGAGACGACTCTACGCGAAGGGCAACCACAGGTCAAGCGAGAAAGGCTAGGTGATTTTTAGTCATTTACATATCAGTACTGAATTTAGCAAACTCATGTTTTTCCCCCCAAGTTGCCGATAGAGACTGGTGATTAAGAAGTCATACAGGGCAGGGTGCCCATCCTGCCCGCCATCTGAAGGAGAGGCATATGCCTAACATGCAAATTGTTGATGAGCTTGACCGGTGCAAGACGGCACTCCAGGTCGTCGCCGAAATGCAGTCCGGCGGTCTGGAAACGCTCCTCGATCTCCTGATCGAGAACCTGGATAGCGCCATCGGGCAGGTCCAGACGCAGCTGCGGCAGTGCACCTGCCAGGCCCACTCCCGCGACCTGGACGCCCCAGTGCCCCTGCACCGAGGCGCCATCACCGTGTACCAACGGCCACGGCCAGTGCACCCGGAGTCATGATGCCACGGCCCCCGGGGCCGTGTCGCAATGGCGCGGCCCGCACTCCGCACCACCGCCTCCTCAACGGGTCTCCTTGCCCGTACGAATCACCACACCATCTTCCAAAGTGATCAGCGTATCCAGCTCCTGTGAGGGGCCGAGATAGTAATACGTATAGCGGCGTTTCTCGTGGAACTCGATGCCCGTAGGGGTAGGAACCTGCACGCGTAAAGGAGGCTGTTCCGTGATCAGTACAGGCGGTCCTAGACGCTGCACAACCTCGGCTTCCGTCATCCCGGGGTGAATCAGGTCGGGCTGGCGCGTGTCAATGGGCTCGGAGCGGCGCGCACAGCAGGTCAGGGTCAGCGTGCTCAGCAACAATGCTAGTAGCAGATAGCGGCAGTCTCGCATAGGTGGCTCCTCAGTCTATGACCATTGTGGCATGCGGCCTCCTTGAAGCATACCGCTACCATCCTTTTTCATCGAGGCTCAATGCTGATCCTGCCAGGGTTACATCCCGCTTTACACCACGAGACTCATCTACGCGTGTAAACGTTGAAATTGGTTGGCTGGATTGTCCAAGAATTGGTATCCTTTAAGCTATAGTGCTATGACAGTAGGGTAATCCTCCGGCACTGGTGGGAGAAGGACATCGTAGTTTCTTCACGATGCTCATGAACGCTATGAGAATCTGCCGCCTGCCATGGCAACGACGACATTGGTTGTTGGCTTTCCTAGACATCCCTTCCACTTATTATAAGCTTGTATGAGCATAATGAAGGTCGTGTCGGCCACCATACATACGAGAGACGCTGTTGTTCGCCCTGCCCCGTCGCGCCAGCGGCGACACTGGCCATGGCGACGTCTCATGCTGGGCAGCCTTGGTATTGTCCTGATAGCGCTGGGAGTGAAGATTTACCTCTTCTTACGTGATGAATTGCCCGCCTCGACTCTGCAAGCTCGCTATCTTTCAACGCTCGGTAGGCAACTCTCCTTTGTCGTGGAGCCTGGCCCCAGTCCCTTGAGCCGCTATCCCACCACTGGCCCTTACGATCTGCGTCTCGGCTATGTGGGTCTCCCCAATTTTATCCAGCGTTTACGCGCCCTCGGCTTTGCCATCACCGCCCAGGCCCGTATCTCACCCAAGCTAGCCCAGGTGGTCGATAGAGGCTTTTTTCCTATGTACCACGAGAAGATGCAGGCCGGCCTCCGCCTCTTCGATCAGGCCGGGAAAATGGTGCACAGTACCACCATCCCCGCACACATCTACCGCACGTTTGACGAGATCCCGCCGGTCGTGTTGCAGACGTTGCTGTTTATTGAGAACCGCGAGCTCTTCGATGAACGCTATCCGCAACGCAACCCGGCGGTGGAATGGGACCGTTTTGGGCTGGCAGTAGTCCACACGCTGTTGCGTGTGCTGCCATTCCACATCTCCAGGTCTGGCGGTAGCACCCTGGCGACACAACTCGAGAAATTCCGCCACTCGCCCGATGGACGCACGGGCTCAATCGTGGAGAAATTCCGTCAGATGGGGAGTGCATCCATACGTGCCTATCTGGATGGCCCTAATACCCTCGCGGCGCGCCGCGAGGTCGCCCTGGCGTACCTCAACTCCGTGCCGCTCGGCGCCATACCTGGCTACGGCGAAGTACACAGCCTCGGTGATGGCCTGTGGGCGTGGTATGGTGCGGAGTTGGAGCGGACAAACCACTTATTACGGGCAGATACACTCACTGCAACCAGCCCCGTGAGTGCTGAGCAGGCGGCCGCATATCGGCAGATCCTCTGCTTGCTCATCGCGCAGCGGCGTCCCGCCTGGTACCTCGGCGAGGGCTACGCGGCATTGCAGACTCTGGCTGATGGCTATTTACGTCTCATGGCAGCCCAGGATGCGATCCCAGTCGCCTTACGCGATGCGGCGCTGGACATGCCGATCTCCTTGCGCTCCTCTGGCCTGCAGGCAGAGACCAACACCTTCGCGAGCCATAAGACTGCCAGCACCATACGTGCTCGTCTCGCGCAGGAGCTAGGCGTCGCCAGCCTCTATGACCTCGACCGCCTCGATGCGACCGTCACGAGCACACTTGACACCGCCACGCAACAGGCCGTGACCGAAGCGCTTCAGAAGCTCAGCCAGCCCGAGTACGCGCGTGCTGCTGGCCTCTATGGCGAGCATTTATTTAGCGGTAAGGAGGACTTGAGTCGCATCATCTATAGCTTCACGCTGTACGAGCGCCGTCCACAAGGTAATCTGCTGCGCATCAATACCGACAACTACACGCAGCCCCTCGACATCAATGATGGCATACGCCTGGACCTGGGCTCGACGGCCAAGCTGCGCACTCTGGTGCATTACCTGACCCTCATCGCCGAGCTCCATCAGCGCTATGCCGGCCAATCACCCCAGGAGCTCCGAGCGCTCACGCTTGATCGACGCGATTACCTGTCACGCTGGGTCGCCGAGCGCTTGCAAGTTACCCCGCAACCAGGCCTCTCAGCCCTCCTGGATGCCGCCCTCGAGCGGCGCTATTCTGCCAGCCCAGGGGAGAGCTTTTTTACGGGTGGCGGGGTGCACACGTTTGCCAATTTTAATGACGATGACGACTCCAAAATTATGTCGGTGCGCCAGGCCCTGCGCGATTCCGTCAACCTGGTGTTTATTCGGGTGATGCGCGATGTCGTGTACCACTACCTGTATCGGCCCGGTGCGATCGCCTCCCAGCTCGAGGCCAACGATAGTCCACAGCGCCGCGCCTATCTGGAACGTTTTGCGGATCACGAAGGGCAAGTCTTTCTCCGGCGTTATTATGCTAAATACCGTGGTAAGTCCCCCCAGGAGGCGCTCGAGCTCCTGACCCACAACGCCGAGGAGTACCCCGCGCGTCTCGCCATCATCTATCGCAGCGTCTATCCGGAGCACGACCTGGTCACGTTCACGAACTATATACGTGCCTCTCTCGAGACGCCACGGCTCTCGGAGACGCAGATCGCCGAACTCTATTCCACGTATACGACTGAGCGCTTTGACCTGCACGATCGCGGCTACATCGCCCATCTCCACCCCCTGGAGCTGTGGCTGGTCAGCTATCTCGTGCACCA
>AR_comb_assmDRAFT_10061515_pt1 | contig 21557 bp, 20 predicted proteins | sample ArasoioldDNA_FD_10543 | JGI IMG/M metagenome (IMG submission 10543) | reverse complement strand
TGCAATATCATCATGTGTACATGCAGCCAAATAAGTTATCATGCCTGCAATGAGAGATAAATAAATTTTAGTTTTGATTTTCATGTTATCGATTTTACGTGGTGAATAATTTTTAATCGAATGATTTATGAAATGAACATTATGTTTTATTCTTTGAACTTATCCAATCAAACACTTCTTTATCCGAAGCTCTTTTCAGATCTTTATTTTTTTCAATAACAGACTTATCAACCTCTACTAACTTACCATCCGCCGTAAGCATTTTTATTTTGTTGTTACTTTTTAATTTGGGATTTGTTTTAAATGGAGTTAATAATCCTATCGCGCTTCCGGTAGTTAGAAGGGATTTCAGAAATTGCGCCGATTATTTTTTTCTTTTGATGACATACGGGCAAGATTGAATAATTATAAAAAGGTTTTGCGAAAATCACCTTGCAACTTCCCATCTGAAGTCGTTTATAATATCACGAGTTAATCGACTATGGCTGAGAAATTTTTCTCCGTAAAACTATCATAGGTGATGATAAAAAATAATGACCGTAATTGTGCGTTTATCTGATTTTCATTAGGAAAAGCTTTTTCTTATGTATTATGAAAAATTCCAAATTTATTACCGGAATATATTTGCGACGTATGCTTATTAATAAAGAAGTTTTGCAACAAAAAATAATTATTCAACGATGCTTAAATAATTAGGTTTGACAAAAAGCTAATCGAGATTAAATCATGCATCCCCGATTATCTTCGAAGGAGATTTTTAAAAAGAGTAAATTTTATTTAAACGATATTCTGTTTGCAATACTTTCATTAGACCTGATATCCACAATAAAATTCTTAATACAACGTGAACAAAAAAGTGAACTAATAGAAAGACTTTATCGCAACAGTTTGATAAATATATTATTAAAAACTTTTGGTGCGTTCAGTCCTCCCGACTGAAATAGAGAGTCAGCAATTGACTCTTTTTTTATGTATTTCGTTTACATTCTACATAGCGACAGTGTGAACATCTTTTCAGTATTAATGTATAATCTATGAAAAAATTACTTTATCCCCTCGTAATTATAATTGTTATAACATTGGCGTTTGGTTATTTCGGTTTTTACGCAAGTAATCTTGTGCACGCACTTCTCGTTATTGCCATTATTTCAGTTTTATCCGCATTTATTTTCCCCCGAAAATCAAGAAAAGCAAATTAAACCTTACGAAATCGTTGAATGCATTGAAAAGGTTACCTGCGTTATTAATTGTGCAATAAAACGCAAGACTGGGTCTCATAATTTAAACGAGTTATTTGAATGTTATTTTTCAGAAAAACAGTTACTGCTAAGCGTCAACGTACATCAGAAATGAGAGCAAAATATTCGGAGCTGTATAAAGTTTTTCAAGGGCGTTGCAACACTTTAAAGAATATTAATCATGTCGCAATGCTCTCAAAAAAGTATTATGATAAAATAAAAGCGTAGTATATATGCTTTAGAAAAATTAAATTTGTTATGGTTACACCAAAGTTTGCAACGTCAAGTTTGTCTCTTCACGCTGTGTTAAAAAAGAACGTAAATGAGTATTTTCAACAACGAAAAATGTCGCCTGCCGGGAATTATAAATTATATATCAAAGCGGGTATCCTTTTGATCAGTTATGTATCAATTTATATCCATCTTATATTTTTTACACCAGATGCATTCTTCGCTATTATTGAATGTATCTTATTAGGTATATTAACGGCGTCCATAGGGTTTAATGTAATGCATGATGGGGCTCATGGCAGTTTTAGCAAATATTCCTGGATAAATAAACTGGCAGCTTCAAGCTTAGATTTTTTAGGCGCAAGCAGTTTCATGTGGAATATGAAGCATAACGTGATTCACCATGCTTACACAAACATCGATGGTATAGACGATGATATTAATGCACGCCCTTTTCTTCGTTTATGCGATACACAAAAACTCTATAAAATTCACCGTTATCAGCACATCTATTTCTGGTTGTTATATTGCTTTCTATATTTGTTTTGGGTATTTTTTGCCGATTATAAAAAATACTTTTCACATAAAATAGGTAATGTGCCTTTGCAAAAATTGAAGCTGAAAGATCATATTTTCTTTTGGGGTTTTAAAGCGTTGGTATATTTTTTTATTTATAGGCTTACCAATCTATTTTTGCGGTTTCACTCTATGGTTAATCGGCTTTCTCATTAATGCTGGAGTTGCCGGCTTTTTATTAAGTATAGTTTTTCAACTGGCGCATACCGTTGATGAAACTTCTTTCCCGGTTCCATTACAACCATTCAATAAAATAGAAGATGAATGGGCGTTGCATCAATTAAAAACCACTGCAGATTTTGCTACAAAAAATAAATTTATCAGTTGGTGGCTCGGAGGTTTAAACTTTCAGGTAGAACATCATTTATTCACGAAAATATCACACATCCATTATCCTGTTGTAAGCAATATAGTAAGGAAAACATGTGCTGCATTAGGAGTGCCATATCTTGAACATAGTAAAATGCATTTGGCAATTGCATCACATATATCTTATTTGAAGAAGATGGGGCAAAATTAATACTTCATTGTCCTATTTATTTACTGCTGTACTTTGTAGCAGTAAAAAACCCCGTTAAGAATAGCGAGGTAAGGGTTAAATCAAGTATCTGAAATCGTATTATCAATGATAATTCGAAAGGACTGACAATTGTCAATAAAATCATAGAGCACGGTCAGCATACTTTCCATTTCCAAAACTGGATTTTTATATTAGTTAAGCATTACACAGTTAGAGATTTATATTACACAATTCACAGTTTTATCGATATAAAAAATCAGATGCATTATAAAAAAACTCTCTACAAGCAACAAAGGATATTTTTCTTATATTCTCAAAGGGCAAGGAACAAAAAAGAGGTTTTTTATTTCGTGCTCATAGGTTAGCAATTATAATCATAGAACATTTATTCTTCTTATAAAAAATTAATGGATGATCGCATTGAAACAAGAACTGCTACATCTACGTCATTCATTTCAAAGATTATCAATTTTTTTATGCAATTCAGCTTGTTGACATACTCACTCACCAATGTCTTTAGCGTGGTAATTTTTTTACGTAATAATCGACAGCAGCCTCTTCTTATTTTCAATTGCTTGCTCGCATTTCATTTCTTCCATTCTTATTTCATATTTCAAATCAGAGACATATTTATGCTATATATTTTACACATTTCAATAGGGAATGTAAATAGCATGTTATTTGAGTTAAATTCGTTTTTTCCCAATGGGTAATACGGTGAAGTTCTACATAAAAAATATGGTATGCATACGGTGCAAAATGATTGTGAAGGACGAATTATCAAAACTTGGGCTTCATTATACAAGAGTAGAATTAGGTGAAGCTGAAATTATTGAAAATGTTACAAACGAACAGCACGATAAAATGAAAGCCGCTTTGCAAAAGTGGGGTCTCGAATTAATGGACAGTAAAAAAAGCGTGTTCATCGAGAAAATAAAAAGCACTATTATCGAATTGATTCACTGCTCCGAAGAACCATTGAAAAATAACTTTTCTGCTTATTTGAGCGAAAAATTAAACTACGATTATACTTATCTCTCCAATTTATTTTCGGAAGTGGAAGGCACTACCATAGAACACTTTATGATTACCCATAAAATAGAGCGTGTAAAAGAATTGATAGTGTACGACGAGCTCAATCTCACAGAAATAGCATGGAAACTTCACTACAGCACTGTTGCTCACCTTTCTAATCAATTCAAAAAAATTACAGGTTTAACGCCTACGCACTTCAAACTGCTTAATCGAAAAAGACGCAATAATCTCGAGAATCTGTGAATGATGTAATGTATATCTATAATTGTGTAACGCTTATCAATATAAAATAGTCCACCTTTGAATTTACGTGCAAACGGGTACAAAAAAAGAAATTTAAAAGCTTCCCTCACCCATTATAAGCGGTGCAGTTAAAACACGTGAAACAGGCTGATAATAAATGATAGCAGAAGAAAGGAAAATAAAACCGAATGCAAAAGATACATTCTGTTTTACTTATGGGTATCCATAAGACACTTTTTAAAAAATTCTGAAATTAATCACTACATAAAACAGAAACAAAAACAAGAAAAAAGCAGAAAAAGAGGAAAAAGCAAAAGATGAAAATTTTTCACTTGTTAAGATCACTTCACCATCACAGCAACGTAGCATACGGTGTTTAATTGTACTTAAGGAGTATTTCGAGTAACCTATAAGATGCATAGCCAAAAAATGCAAGTACTTCTCGCAGACGATGATATAGATGATTGCTTACTCTTCAAAGAGGCGTTAAATGAACTACCGGTTTCTTCACATCTCGCTACTGTAAAGAATGGCGAACAGCTTTTACAGTTGCTTGCAAAGGAAACAGGTGATCTTCCGGATGTTCTTTTCCCCGATCTTAATATGCCACGTAAAAACGGAGTAGAATGTCTGGAAGCAATCAAACTTATCGAAAGGCTTAAGATGCTGCCGGAAGTAATTTTCTCTACTTCTTTTGAAGCAGCTATAATAGACCTGCTTTATAAAAAGGGTGCGCAATATTACATTCGCAAACCGGATAATTTTAAAGAGCTTAAAAAAATAATTCATCATGCACTTACACTTTTACAGCAGAAAAAAGATTTACAGCCGTAAAGAGAAAATTTTGTTCTTACTGTTGATTAGTACAAATTTTTAAAGAATCCCTTCATGAAATCCTCTGAAATAACTTTTAAAAAAAAGCTCATTAAAAAAGTAAGCAAAAATACCTCTCCTCCGGTAAAAGAAAATAAAAAGAACCCATTTACAGTGGTTGCCATCGGCGCTTCAGCAGGGGGATTGGAGGCGGTAACACAGCTTTTGCGGTATATTCCCGCCGATACAGGCATGGCGTTTATCTACGTACAACACCTCAGTCCAAACCATAAAAGTTTCCTCACTTCTATTTTATCCAAGATAACTAAAATGAAGGTGCAGGAAATACAAAATATGGAACACATGGCTCCCAATAATTTGTATGTGATCCCAAATAATAAAGAAATTAAAGTGATTGACGGGCACATTCAATTACTGCTGCGCCGTAAAAGTATTCGTACCAATCTTTCAATTGATTTCCTATTCTCATCCCTGGCTGAAACGCATAAAGAAAATGTTATTGGTGTTATTCTTTCGGGCAGCGCCAATGACGGCACACTTGGGTTAAAAGCAATTAAAGATGCGGGAGGTAAAACCTTTGCACAGGATGATTCTGCACAAGCACTCAGCATGCCTAAATCAGCTATTGCTTCGGGCGTGGTTGATTATGTTTTGTCACCTAAAGAAATTGCAGCAGAATTAAGCCGCCTTAGCATGAATAGTTATGTGGGTGCTGATGGTAAACTGATGTTTAAAGCTGATGCAGTTTCAGATGACGATTACGGATTGAAAATTATTTTTGAGCTTTTACACAAAAAAAGGGGTGTGGATTTTAGTCATTATAAAATTCCCACCATTAAGAGGCGGTTGAATAACAGAATGCTTCAGTCTGGTGTAAAAACAATAAAGGAATATGCAGACCTGTTGATAAAGGATAACAAAGCAATAGACCTACTTTACAAAGATTTACTTATTAATGTGACGAGTTTTTTCAGAGACACAGAAGTGTTCGGATATTTAAAAACAAGTTTACTACCCAAGCTTCTTAAGCCTAAAATAAGTAATGAAGAACTGCGAATATGGGTACCTGCCTGTTCCACCGGTGAGGAAGCGCATTCAATTGCAATGCTTATAATAGAATTGCAGTATGATAATCCCTCGAAAATGCCTGTCCGGATTTTTGCAACAGACTTGAGTGAACAGGCAATTCGTGTTGCCCGCATGGGCGAATATCCTGAAAGCTCTATGAAAGGGATTTCCAGAAAAAATATAGAGCGTTTCTTTACAAAAAAGGGCGACAATTACTGCATTAGTAAAGAAGTGCGCGAAATGTGTGTATTCGCGCCGCATAATATTTTGCGTGACCCTCCCTTTTTGCATATTGATTTTATCAGTTGCCGTAACCTTCTTATTTATTTTGACCTAGTTGCTCAAAAAAAAATACTGGCAACACTGCATTATGCTTTGGATGAAGGAAAATATTTAATGCTTGGCAAATCCGAAACCACAGGAGTGTCATCCCCCTTTTTTACCTAGGTAAATAAAAAAATTAAGATATACTCGCGAAAGAAAGATCCAGGTATGCGAAAGATACCTGAATTAGCTTCCTATTTTCCGCGTACAGATTTTTATGATAAAAAAATAAATCCTTCTCCAAAAAATATACATGCAATTCCAACCGGTATAGATAGCGCTATTGATTCTCTTCTTCTTTCCAGTTATATGCCTGCATGCGCAGTTATTAATAAAGAGATGGAGATTCTTCAGTTCAGGGGTTTAACTTCGTTATATCTTACGCATCCTCCGGGCAAAGCCAGCCTGAATATCCTAAAGATGACGCGCCCTGAATTTGCTTTCGAATTGCGGGACGCGATTCTTAAAGTAATAAAAACAAATCAGCCGGAATGCAGATCGGGTATTGAAATAAAAGTTGATTCTGTTTTTCGCTTGATGTCTTTGGAAGTGCGCCCTCTTAAAATTGATTGGGACGAACCTTTGCTTTTTATCGTTTTTACATTGCACGAGAAGGTAGAACACTATAGCAAAGATGATAATGACAAAAAAAATAATTCAGCCCTCAATAACAGCAGACTGCAAAAGATGACTGAAGAACTGAATAGTTTACGAGAAGCAATGAATTCAGTTATCGAATCACAGGAGATAGCTTTCCAGGAATTACAGGCAAGCAATGAAGAAATCGTTTCAAACAATGAAGAATTTCAAACATTGAATGAAGAGCTTGAAACATCAAAAGAAGAAACTGAAGCGACTAATGAAGAGCTTATTGCTACGAACCAGGAATTAAAAACACACAACCAATTGCTGGCAGAATCTTATAATTATTCTCAAACCATTATTGCTACTATTCATGAACCACTGATAATTCTTGATAGCAATCTTCATGTAAAATCTGCCAACCAGGCATTCTATAAAAAATTCATTCTTAATAAGGAAGATATAGAAGGGAAGCCTTTTTTTGAATTGAGTAGTAAACAATGGAAAATTCCGAAGCTACACGAGCTGCTTAACAATATTCTTTCTAAAAATTCTCATTTCGAAAATTTTGAAGTTACACATGTATTTTCTCATGTCGGCAAAAAAACGATGTTGCTTAACGCAAGTCGTATCGTCCAAAAAACTCATAAGGAAAAATTAATTCTTCTTGCCATAGAAGACATCACCGAGCTTTTCATCCGTCAGCAAAAAGAAAAGGAATTGCTTGAAGAAAATATTCAAAAGACCAACTTACAAAATGAGAAACTGGAAAAAGTTGTTGAAGAAAGAACAGAAAAAATAACAGAGATAAATGAATCTCTCCGGAAAAAAAATGAAGAGCTCGAAAGAAGCAACAAAGAACTTCAATCATTTGCTTACGTTTCAGGACACGATTTGCAGGAGCCACTTAGAAAAATGGGATTGTTTGCTTCGCGCATACTCGAAAAAGAATATCAAAACTTATCTGCCGAAGGCAAAGATAATTTTAACAGGATACAGTCTTCTGCACAACGAATGAAAACACTTATAGAAGACTTGCTCTTGTACTCGCAAACGAGCGGCGATGAGTGCAGATTTGAAAAGACTGACCTGTTAAATATTGTAAAAGCAGTAAAAGCAGAACTTGCAGATGCCATTAGAGAGAAACATGCCATTATACACACAAGGATAATGTGCAAAACAAGAATCATCCCCTTTCAGTTTCGCCAGCTTATGCTTAACCTAATTAGTAACGCGCTTAAATTTTCAAATCCCGAACATCCGCCACAAATATTTATAAAAAGCAAAGTAGGTAATGGCAGTAAACTAAGTAAGGAAAACACTGCTTTGTTAGCAGAAAAGATTTCACCACAAAAAAAATATTGCCATATCAGCATCGCAGATAACGGCATAGGTTTCGAACCTCATTTCAGTGAAAGGATATTTGAAGTGTTTCAAAGACTTCATGGGAAAGAAGAATATACAGGAACAGGAATAGGACTGGCAATTGTAAAAAAAATAATTGACATCCATCATGGAATTATAACCGCAACCAGTGAATTAAATAAAGGCGCAACCTTCGATATTTATATTCCTGTTTCGTGAATTATGTTTTGTGTGTCTGGGTTGCAGCGATTGTTTATTTCATATTTTAAATGTGAGATGTTATAACCGATCTATTGGCTTGTCTTTCCATACTTAATAAAGGAGTACAGTAGTTATATCATGTTAATGAATTGCCTTAAAGAATGGCATGAAAACCTGTATTATAGCAATGTTGCACGTCTTTGCAACTTATTAAAAAACTACGGGCCCATACCCCAACAGAATTAAACATGTTAAACCAAAAAAGACATATATACTTGAGAATCTGTGAATGATGTAATGTATATCTTTAATTATGTAACACTTACAATATAAAATAATCCATCTTTAAATTTACATGCAAACGGGTACAAGAGAGTACTAAAGAATTAAATCGAAATAACATTCACAGAGAGGGTAATAATAATTATTTCTAAATGTATCAGGTTCCAACCACCGAATAATTTAAAAGAAAGTGTTTGATACAATATGTGAATCATGTAACCTATTTCTTCAATTGTATAACATTTCCGTGGTATAGCAACTTACCTTTGTAGATTAGTTATCCCGCGTACTATGCAGTAAATAACTACAAATCATCATTTCGGTAAAAGAATACTTTCCCTTCCTTGCTAACATTTAAAGTGTTTCATTGCTGAATTATAAAAACTGACACGACAAGAAATAATTTGGCAAGGAAAATTTTTATTGTCGCCGATTTAAAAACAAAAATATTATGTATAACACAGAAGTTGAAAAATCAAAAGTGCACATTACTGTAGAAATAACTGAATACATGTCTCATTCCATTGTTAGCAAAACAATCATAAAAAAATTAACAGGAGATATTAGTGTAATGTCTTTTGATAGCGGCGAAGGATTAAGTGAAAAAATTTCTCCCTTCGACACATACCTTCAAATTATTGATGGAAATGCAGAGATAGTGATTGATTCAAAATCGCATTTACTTGAAACGGGCCAGTCAATTATAATACCCGCACACACAAGCAATTTAATAAAACCAAACGAGCGGTTTAAAATGATGTCTACTGTTATAAAAAGCGGGTATGAATAATCATAAGCTTAATAAGATGAATGAAACATATTAATACTTAATCAACCAGTATAGCTTAATAGGAAAAATTAGTAAAATTCGGAACGTCTAAAACAGAAAGAAGTATGGAAAACATAAATAATATTGTCATCAAAAAATTGAATCATCTTATAGCAGTTGCTGCATACAGCCAAAACAATTATATAGCTGCTGCCGCAAATGTGAAAAATGAACTGATAAAAAAATCGTTACTGCAGAATGCAAAGGAAAGAACAGCAGATATTGCTGAACTGAACTCAATTATCAGAAGTTTAGGTGGCTTTGATAATGAAACCAACCAAATTGTAAAGGATACCGATGATATAGAGAAAAATGTTAAATCAAGTTTCACATTAGTTGATGAGGATACGCTTATTAACGAATGTATTATAAAAGATAATGCTGTCGCAAACGCTTACGCCGAAGCGCTTGCGGACAATAAGATTTTTGGAAGCATAAGAGATATATTAGGCTATCAATTAAGCGGTATCAGAAATAGCGTGAAATCAATTCGGTTTTACTTAAGAAAAGTTTTCATAAATATTGAAGGGTACTCAATTCAAAATCGTGATGCGCAAGATCAAATGGAGTCATCCATTCTTCGGATACCGTAATGATGAAGAATTAGTTTTAAATACACCCTTAGTAACCACAGGCAAATGCTTGTGGTTTTTTTGTGTGAGTGCCTCTGGTTAATGAGAGTAGTAGCTGTTAAGCGATTTTTCTCTTATTTGTTCCCTTCTAGTTTTTAGCAGTACTATAAATATTTGCAGAAGATTTAATTCTGCTTCCTGTTCAGTTTTACCTTTAGCAATAGCGTTCGAAAACCCCTTGTAATGCACCTTGCAATAATCAGCATTTTTATCTTTCTTAAATATAGGCGTAAACTTAACCTCATTTTTTAGATCAGCTTTAATTTTCATAATTCTCCAGGTTTCATTTCAAAATTCATTCAATAATTTAAATTCAAAGGATGAGGTTGCAACGGTTTAGAAAGAAAGGATAGGTAGATTCGGAAACACCACGAATACATACAATGTTGTAAAGAACTCTTGCAAAAAAGATTGCAAATAGAATCAAAGAAAGAAGCTTAATACTTATTTTTTATTTCAAAATCATCAATGATTTTTTTCGCGTAAAAAATTACCTGCTTTGAAATGGAAGGTTCAGTTGGGGAAGTATCTATCCATTGTTTTGTTGTATAATTCTTAAAAAGCGTAAAAGGTAAATAACCTCTCAACAGCATGTAATATTGATAAACAGAGTCTTGTATCTTTTTTGGATTTGCACCCACAGGAAAATGAATTTCTGTTCTTTCTGCTGCTCCGCAAAATTCACCCCAGTGTATATTGATGGTCATTTGTACAAGGTAGCCTTAATTTAACCATTAACCACAAAAAGAAAATGATAAGTATTTTATTTAACAAAGGATAGAAGCTACAAGAATAAATACGTTACTGCTATTATACAGTTTAAAATTTTATAGGCATTAATTAAGCGAGCCTTTATAACAAGAGCCTTTTAAAAACGCCATTGGAAAATAGAGCGGTGAATATGTGATTTATGTAATTTTTTCACCAGTTTATGTAACGCTTGCCCCGACAACATTACTCAATTTTGTAAAGCTGTTTCATTAACCAAACAATTTCCGGCAAACCGCATAGTGATAAGAAAAAGTATTTTTTGGGTTGAAGACAATGAAGATAATCAACGATTTTTTGTTGAAGCTGTAAAAGAAATTGATCAATCTATATGCATTTACATGGCAAAAAACGGAAGAGAAGCTCTTGACCAACTTGGTAGTATGAGCCCTCTCCGCGACATTATTTTTATGGATATTAACATGTCTCTTATGAATGGCTTTGGATACCTTACACTTTTGAAAAAGCATGTTCATTTAAAAATTATTCCCGTTGTTATTTTAACTAGATCGAATAACCCTGCGGAAACTGAAGTTGCAAGAGAGCTTGGTGCAATTTTTCTTCTTATTAAACCCTCTGATCCGCGTTTATTAAAAAATAATATTAGGGACATACTGAATCTTTATCAAAAGAACTATGTGCATGTGGTTATTCCTTTTTTACAAGAAAGCATGGGACCACATATTATTCCTTTGCTTAAGGAAAGATATAATTGAATAATAGATTGAATTTGTCTTTATTCCATCCGCCACCTTGCTTAATACTTTTTAATCCTATCCTACTGCAACTTGCAGAAAAATAAAGCACCAGATTAAAGTCGGTGCTTTTATTTGTCACTCACTTGTGCAGTTGAATTTGTGAGTAGCAGGTTCTGCTTAACGAAGGCACAAGTACTATTCATTGGTTAAAATAACTTTCAATGCTTTCATGATAAACTAATGCTTTCATTACTATAAGTTTTTTCTTTAGCTGTATGCTAAAAAGTATATAAAGCTATTCGATTTGTACCGTTATAATTTTTAATGTAAAGACGTGCTCCTTTTATTCTCTTTTCTGCTCGCCTCAATACTACTAATGTGTGAATCATGTAACTTATTTCTAAAGTTGTGTAATGTTTACCTGTGGCAATGTTCATACCTTTCAGTTTATGATATTTTGTACAATGTCTTACTTTATGACTTGATGGAAAGAATAACTTAAAAAGTTAAGGGAACACAATCCGTACAAATAAAGCTTGCGTTTTAACCAACTGATACTTTTTATTTACGAAATAAGCACTCGATTGCTTACTCAAACTTCTTTACTTCCCGTTCAGGCAAGAAATACATAACAAAACAAGTATAATCGCGTAAATTGAATATGCTAATCTCACTCCTTATAATGTATCGCTAAAAGGCTTACCATGACTAAATTTTACAAACAAACACTTGCAATTAATTTAAGTTTTTTTCTATTTCTGCAAACTACCCCTGCTCAAACAACATTCACTAAAAAAGATAAATCCTATGGAGGCTCCTGTTCAGACAATGCCACTTCTATTAAGAAAGTAAAGAATGGCAACTACTTTGTTGCAGGACAAACTATTTCTAACGATGGTCAGGTAACGGGCTTTCATGGAGGTCTTGGATTTCTAAGTGATTTCTGGATCATCAAAACAAATTCAACGGGTAAATTACTTTGGCAGAAAACGCTTGGCGGTGTTAAAGAAGATGTTCCGTTCGATATTGCGCTAAGTGCAGATGGTGGTTATGTAATTGCAGGTGAACCAGGTTCGATTGATGGTGATGTAACAAACAATCACAGTCAAACTGATTTTTGGATTGTAAAGCTAAATACTGCGGGCTCTCTTGTATGGCAACATACCTATGGTGGCATACGCGAAGACGCTCCCCATTCTATTATTGCAAGTGCTGACGGTGGATTTTTAGTAGCAGGTAAATACACACAAAGCGACGGTACTACTGATATGTGGGTAATAAAAATTAACAGTGACGGAACTATGCTGTGGCAAAAATTTTATGGAAATATATTCTCTGATGAGGCTTATTCTATTGCTCCCACTACAGACGGCGGGTTTATAACTGCAGGCACAACTATGGGCATTGATGGTGACCTTAATGAGTATAACGGGCTCACGGATTACATGGTGGTAAAGGCAGATGTAAATGGCAACGTACAATGGCAAAAAGCTATTATGTCACTATAACGTTTACCTCACTCATTCGCGCATCCGCTGAAATAATTATTACTGACCTGCAGGGAAAAGTATCGCTAAAGAAAAGTATAACAGCGAATGTAGGTATCAACAACATCGGTCTTGATATAAGAAATATTCCAAAAGGAATTCATGCGATAACAGTGCAAAATAATAATGCACCTAAAATAGTAAAGAGTAAAACACTGATTAAGGAAGAATAATTTTTTTGATACCAGCAGCCATTCATGAAAAGGCTTTCGTTGTGTCACTCACTTGTGCTTCCTGAACTTTTCTGAACAGATACGATCTTCTTAAATGACCTAAATCATAACTATCAATGACAGTCATCAGAGGTTAAAAACTCACTTATTTATAATTTTCATGTAACTACAAATAATATCCACCCTATAAATAATTTATTATGAAAACTTTTATTAGCTATCTAACATGCTTATTCATCATCATGAATATTCTGCCCAAAGCTGCTTTCTCACAATCAAATTCTCTTTTTTTCAACAATTCATGGTATGGTTTTACAACCGGCATGTATCCGAATGGACAAAGTCCTTCACAAGTAAGATCTGCAGATCTTGACAATGATGGAGATTCTGATATAGTTGTATCCCAGGAGAATTTTTCCAATGGGTTTGTGGTTTTAAAAAACCAGGGTAACTTTTTATTTTCTGCACCTGTTAAATACAATTCAGCGAAGGCTTCTAAAGACATTGTAGTTGCAGACCTTAATAACGATGGAAAAAAAGATGTGGCGCTTACTAACTCAGGGACAAACTTTGACGGGAAAACTATTTCCGTTTATTTTAATCAGGGCAACGGAATATTTGGAAGTGCAACAAACTATACGGTTGGCGCTAACCCCATAGGAATCGCTGCTGCTGATTTTGACAATGACGGTGATATTGATCTTGCCGTTGCAAATAACCGTGCGCCCGGCGGCAGTATTTCTATTTTAGTAAATAAAGGAAGCGGCGTATTCGCACCAGCTATTAATTTCCCTGCGGGGCAAACTCCTTATAAAATCACTGTTGCAAAAATCAATAATGATAATCTGCTAGATATCGTTGTTGCAAATGAAGGTGAGAAAATGAATATTCTCTTCAATGGCGGCAGCAACAATTTTTTCAACCGGGTTGAAACGGTTGTGCAAACCGTAGTATGGGGAGGCGACGCTAATGCAAATGTTGAAGCCGCTGATATTGACAATGATAATGATAACGATATTTTGTACTCAAGCTCGCTTACATGGGATGGCAACACAGCACAAATTGCTCTTTTCAGAAACATGGGAAACGGAACATTTGCAGCAGTGCAATTAATTAACCTCGCTGTATTTACCGGCGGAGCTGTAGATATGGATGTGGCAGACTTAAATGGCGATGGATGGAAGGATATTGTTGCTGCAAATTTCTCAGGAAGAATCGGAGACGGGTACCAGGTAGTTTTAAATAATGGGAGCGGAAATTTTCTTTCCGCAGTTGCAAAGCCTGCAGGTCAAAGCACGTACACCCTTACAACAGCAGATATAAATAATGATCATAAAATTGATGTAATCACTTGCGACTGGTATTCACTGCAGGTAACGATACACAAAAATAATGGCCATGCCGGTTTCCCTATACCTGCCCTGTTTAATAGCAACAACGCAACGGCAGGGTCGCTGGATGCCGCAGATATTGATGGCGATGGAGATTTAGATGTCGTATCATCCGCTTCAAGTATTGCAGCCGTTGGTGTAACCATTACTGTTGAGAAAAATAACGGCAACGGAACTTTCACTAAAGGAGTTGCTTATTCCATAAGAGGCGGTGGAGTGCATGCAAAGTTTCGGGATTTAAATGGTGATGGTAACCCTGACCTTTTATTTGCAACTGCTATATCTTCACCGCCCTACGATTTTCATACAGCAATCAATAATGGCGATGGAACTTTTGGTCTACGCCAAACCTGGAGCATGAATGCATGCGGCTGGAACGATATTGAAGCAGTAGACCTCGATAATGATGGCGATTTAGATGTAGTTATAACGGAATGGCTTGGTTGCCAAAATGTGAGCAATTCAGCACGAAGAATTTTTATTAGTAAGAATAATGGTCATGGAGTTTTTAGTGTACCGCTTATTAAAATTGTAAACCCCTTCCCCGGTTCTATAGCTACCGGAGATTTTAATGAAGATGGAAAAGTTGATTTGGTTACGGGACAATCCCCTGGTATAGATCTTCATCGTGGAACGGGAACCGGCGATTTATTACCTCCTGTATCGTTTCCAACGCAAAAGGCACCCTATACCATTATTGCAAATGATTTTAATAATGATGGACACCTTGATGTAGCTGCATGCACAGAATATAACAGTGAAGGAATGAGTGTTTTGCTTGGAAACGGCAACGGCACTTTTCAACCTGCGCAAAACTATGATGGTGCTTATTCACCTGATCTCAGAAACGAATCGGGTATAACATCAGGCGACGTTGATAATGATGGCGATATTGACATAATGGTTGGCAATGCGGCCTCAAATGATGTTTCCATTTATTTAAATAAGGGCAACGGTACCTTTATCTTTAAAGAAAGAGCAGGCATGTATTGGGGGGTGGCTTCTCCCATTTATGCTGATTTTACAGGCGATGGGAAGAATGATATTATTGCAACCGTATGCATACCGCCAAGCGGCATTGGAAGCCGGCTTGCACTAATTAAAGGCAACGTATTAAATACACGTTCGTTGACAAGCAACAGCATTGCAGACAACAAAAACGTAAAAGTCATTGTACAGCCGGGTAATGGAATGACTGTGATGAATAACCCTTTCATAAATTATCTCGATATCAGATTTGCAAAATTGCCGAGGGGTAAAATTAATATACGACTAACTGATGTTGCCGGTCGACGAATAGTAGCACAAGAATTCGACGTAAACTATCAATCCGTAATAAGATTGAATGTAGGCAACAAAGGGATAAAAAGCGGTATATATATCCTTACTGTTGATGTCAATGGGGAAAAATACTCCACCAGCGTAATGAGGAAATGAGAATTTCAATGATTTAGGAATCATTTCGTCAAACCTGCAATAACATTGATGGTGAGCGCTACAATAATTGTATTAAATCCAAACGATAAAATGCCATGCAGCAATGCTATCCTGCGCAGTCGTTTAGAAGTGATTTGAATATCAGAAACCTGAAACGTCATGCCTAATACAAAGGAGAAATATGCAAAGTCAGAATAACCGGGTTTATCATCATCCGGAAAAACTAACCCACCTGCATGCATATCCGGGTTTGTTTCATGATCTCCATAATAGATATGCGCATACCTCATTGCAAATATTGTATGCACTAAAAACCACGAAAAAAACATTCCTGCAACGGCAACAGGAATGTCAAAAGCCTGGGTCTCTTCTTTTCCGGAAATCACTAAAAGTAACACAGCAAAAAAACTTGCAAATGCCGAAATTAAAACGATTATAAAAATTGCCGCACGGCTTGCATCCTGCACCTGCGCCTGCTTGCGTATTTCATCCGGAGTTGTTATTTTAAAAGTGATCCACTCCATAATTATCATACTCAAACTGAACGTATTCCATCCAATCATAAGACGGGTAAGAGCATTGTCTTTTATATCTGCAATAAAGTACGCAACTATAGCTAAGACAATGCAGATAATAATTTTATGAATAGCATGTAATCTCTCAAAAGCACTATGAGAGTTGTTTGATTTTTCTACAGGCATATTAACCCGTTAATTTATTTTGTTCGTTGCAAGTAATTTTGAAGAGAGGGAAAATTTTTAATATAAATCATCACTTCGTTTCCTCTCCTGTTGAAAATGCATTAAACGCTGACAGTTTTAACGCTCTGAAATAATACATCTAATAATCAATCGGATCTTTTTTCCTGTCGATTCTTTTCTGTTCTTCATCCCTGCTGTCATTTTTTTTAGTATCCATTTTTTGAAAACAATTTTCTGGTTTCTTGTCGCAATTCTCATTGGCGTTATCAGCGCTTTTCACAGGTATATCGTTTGCCAAATCTTTGTTTCTATTCTCCATGATATTTGTTTAATTAATAACTGAAAAATTGATGCCAGAATAACAAACATTTTTCTTCCTAAATCATCGAACGTAATAATTAAAAAAGCGATTTTATTTTTGGTATCCTTTAACTCTTCTATTCTCTTATTTACGCTGCTGTCCTGTTGCAAATAAAAAAACGAAGCTGTTAACTTCGTTTTTACTATAAATATTTGTCTATATAGGAAATAATTATTTTGATCTGGTTTTCGATGAAATTTTTCGCTGCTCTTCCTCTTCCCCGGTATCATCAACGGCTGCTTCAATATTAATAGATGACTCTGCAACTTCAGTCAATTTTTCGTCTGCTTCTTTTTCTTCATTTAATATTTCTTCCAAAAGAGAAACCGCGTCATCTTCGCCTAAAATTTTTGCAAAAGCGCGAAGCGTACCGTAAGTGGCAATTTCATAATGCTCCACTTTTTGTCCGGCTGAAATTATTCCGGCATCGCGTACAACTCCTTTTTCGGTTGATTCCATAATTTCTTCTGCTTCTTTGATTAATCCTTCCATTGCTTCACATTTCTTCGCCTGCGCTTTTGTACCTATATATTCAAACACTTGCTCGCCTTACCTGTTCCTCGGTAATTGCAAGATGTTCTTTTAAGGCAGTTGCCAACTCTTCTGATGTAGTATTTTTAATCATTTTGGGAAGCGCCTTAATCAAAGCTTTTTCAGCCCAATAAATATCTTTTAACTCATCTTCAAACAAATCACGTAGACCCTGTGCTGCTCCCGGTTTTGCTTTTATCGTTTTATCAGTTTGCTTTTTTGTTCCGTTTTCGGATTTTGAGGTAGTTGCCATTTTATTTTTTTAAATTTTATTTATACCCTTTTAGAGAAAGAAACATGTCACGAATTATAATGAACAGATAGAGCGAAACGAGAAGATGTATAATAGAGATTTTTGTTTACGGGGAATGTTTATTGCATTAATCGTAGATTAACATACTCACTCTTAACGACACCACTTATTGTAATGTTACGCTCATATTTATAGTCGTCAACGACACCACCCGAGCAAAAACTTGGCCCAATCTTATGAGTTTTATTTCTATGCCTGTATTGCAGATTAATCGTTGTTATTAAATTCGGAATAACAGAAATGTTTCTTTGCTTTGACGCAGATTTATTTTAAATGGAAAATTTCACAGTCGTAATATTTATAATGGCTATTCTTATTGCATTGTCTGCTATTGCAGACAAGAGCAAGCTTCCGTATCCCGTTCTTTTAGTAGTGGTGGGGTTGGTTATTGGTTTTATTCCTGCATTGCCGGATTTATCAATGGATCCGGATGTAGTGTTTCTTATTTTTTTGCCACCACTTTTATATGATGCTGCTTCTAAGACTTCATGGCACGAATTGAGAACATCAATAAGACCTATTTCTGCACTTGCCTTTACACTCGTAATCTTTACAACTTTGGCTGTTGCAGTTTGTGCACATTATCTTATTCCTGGTTTTACATGGCCATTATCTTTTTTATTGGGAGCTATAGTTTCTCCGCCTGATGCTGTCGCCGCAACATCTATTACCAAAGGATTAGGCTTGAATAAAAAAGTAATCACAATATTGGAAGGGGAGAGTCTCTTAAATGATGCTTCTGCTTTAATCGCTTATCGCTACGCAATAGTTGCGGTCACCACCGGATCATTTATACTGTGGCAAGCAGCATTGCAATTTTTTTTGGTGGCCGGAGGCGGCATTCTTATCGGAATTGCCAGCGGTTATTTATTTGTATTTGCTCATAAAAAAATATATAATAATGCGATTGTTGAAACAAGCCTAACGCTGCTTTCCCCATTTATAGCTTACCTGCTTGCAGAACATTTTCATGTTTCCGGAATATTGGCTGTTGTAAGTGCGGGGTTAATTATTTCCTGGCGAGCACCTGAAATTTTTTCCTATCATGTTCGCATGCGTTCACGCGTTGTTTGGGATTCACTGATTTTTTTATTGAATGGTTTTATTTTCATACTCATTGGTCTTCAGTTACCCTCCATTATAAAAGATTTGGGCGATTATCCTTTCATGAAGTTATTGGGCAATGGATTGTTAATGAGCCTTGCAACAATAGTTGTTCGTATCATTTGGGTTTTTGCAGGTGCTTATTGGCAAAACGTCTTTAGCAGCGCGAAAACCGTTGTTGTAACGGGTGAAGATGTGAATGACTCAGATACATGGAAGAATGTTTTGATAGTCGCCTGGACAGGAACACGTGGTATTATATCACTTGCAGCTGCACTTGCATTGCCTTTAACAATGGAGAATGGAGATGCTTTTCCTAAAAGATATTCTATTATATTCCTTGCTTTTATTGTAATTTTTGTTACGCTTGTGGCGCAGGGATTGTCGTTACCCTTATTGATACGCTTTCTCCGCGTAAAGCCGGAACGCAATCAAGAGAGGGAAGAAAAAGAATTGAAGTTATATCTTGCAATCAACACACTTCACTATATAGATCATGATTTTCCCATTTCTCTCGAAAGCAAATTAAAAGAACAATTAAAGAGAAAATATGAAACATTGGTGAACAATCTCACAAAAGAAATACGTGCTGATAAAAAAAGACGAATAAATGACGAATCTATACAAGCTCCTGTTACACCACTCTTAAATGCGCAGGTAGAAGTTAGCCGATTTCAGCGTGATCTGCTTATTAAACTGCATAAAGAAGGTACATTTAGTGACGATGCATTAAGACATGTGGAATTAGAAAGAGATGTGGACGACCTGAAATTAGATATGCAATTACCAAGAGAAGAATAAAACTGCTCTTTATTCTAACTCATTCTAAATGTGTGAATCATGTAACATATATCTTAAGTTCTGTAACAATCCCGAAGCCCATTAGCGTATCTTTGCAGTTCTTCCTCCTTATTCTTCCTCTTATTTAAATCAAATAAAAAAAATAAAATGAAAAAAATTAGCGCACTTACTCTGGTGCTAGCTGGCTGTGTAATTACTGCCACCGCACAATCAACATTTACAACGATTACCTATAAAGAAAAGCTTCAGCCGGCACTTACCATACAGCTTCCCAATACAACCGACGTTGCACAGGGCACCATATTACAAAAATTAAAAGAAACCGGTTATAATCCAGAAACAAAAGGAATGCTTTTCTGGAAAACGAACAAGCTAAATGATTTTTACGTGTTTGATAATGTGCAGCTACCCGAATTGAACAACCAGAAACTGGATATGTATTTTAAAGTTGCAAAAGCAACAAGCGGAGATAAAGAACAATCAACCGTTTACCTTATGGTGAGCAAAGGATATGATAATTTTGTTTCTCCCCAAACGGACACTGCTACATTTTATGCAGCACAAAAATTTCTCGATGGATTTGTTGTTGGTACCAATACTTTCAAACATAATTCTGATGTTGGAACACAAGAGTCAAATATTGCAAGTGCAGAAAAGAAGTTGGGCGATCTGCAGAAGAAAGAAAAAGATCTAAGTAGTAAGATAGCGGAGCTGCAAGCGGAGATAGCCAGTCAAAAAGCCAGCTTAGAACTTTTGAAAGCAAAACCAATTAATAACTGATTTAAAACGTCAATATTCATCCTAGGCGCTCTAAGCACCTAATTCTAATGCCGGAATCCGCCGGCATTTTTATTCGCATCATTTTTTTTAGCGCAGAAATTTTAAATGTCTGCCCCAGAAACATCATTAAGAATAAAACTTATGAATCAATCATGGCCATTTTATGCAAGGTTTAGCTTGATTTTATTAATAACATGGTTACTTTTTTATGGAATATATATTGGTCAGGATATTCTATTGCCTTTAGGTTTTGCTTTTCTTATCGCAGTACTGCTTCGTCCGATTGAAAAATTTTTTACTCGTTTAAAGATTCCTCGGATACTATCTATTCTGATAACTTTATTAATTACATTTATTTTCATTTTTGCGTTACTCACTTTTCTTTCTTATCAAATAGGCTCTCTAGCAAATGATATTCCAGCGATAGAAAAAAATCTCTCCCAGTTTTTTGAAAAAAGCCAGATATGGATAAGTGAAACTTTTCACTTTAGTAAACAACAGCAGCAACAGGTTATTGAACAAGCGAGAAGTGACAATATGAACAATGCTAAAGCAATTGCTACCGGAACACTCGGATTTCTAACAGCATCGTTAGCTACTCTTTTACTCATTTCTATTTATGTGTTCTTATTTCTTTATTACCGCAATCATTTATTGATGTTTACTATCCGGGTATTTGAAGAGAAATATTCTTCAAATGTTATAAAAGCAATTAACGAAATCAGGTCAGTAGTACAGCGCTATATCACAGGCTTGCTGGTTGAAACATCATGTGTTGCTTTTTTGAACTGCATTGGATTATTACTGGTTGGAGTTCCCTATGCGATTCTTTTAGGTTTAATCGGCGCCATTTTGAATTTAATTCCTTATATAGGTGGTTTGATTGCCGTTGCCGTAACGGGCATTATAACTTTAAGCAACACGGGAAGCATTTATAAAACTGTAGCTTCAATCGGTGTTTATTTGATCGTGCAAGTTGTTGATAACAATTT
>AR_comb_assmDRAFT_10402767_pt1 | contig 21561 bp, 15 predicted proteins | sample ArasoioldDNA_FD_10543 | JGI IMG/M metagenome (IMG submission 10543) | reverse complement strand
ATTTTTTAATTTTTACCTTTTATACTATTAAACGAACACTTGTTTATTTATTAATAAAAAAATTTGTGCGCATATACATTCTGATTATTTTTGAAGCCTCATGAATTCAAAGAGCTTATACAACTTTTATTTTTTCTTTTATTTCTACTTTACAAAAGCAGAACCGGGTTGTATTTGCTAAAGCATAAGTTTAAGAAACAATCAGCATACAGTCCCGGTCTAAACGACCGGGATTTTTGTTATACACCGTGAATGCTTGGATAAAATATTATGGAGAAGATAAAAAAATACAGAGAACACAATAACGTACATGTTGCGCAGGAAAAAAGATTTGCCATACAAGGGTATGAAGGAAGTTTTCACCAGGTTGCGGCGCAACAATTTTGGGGTAAGGATATTGGAGTAATTTGTTGTGACACTTTCAATGAGGTGATAAAAATTGCTTACGATCCTAATAAAAGCAATGGTGGCGTAATGGCAATTGAAAATTCAATAGCAGGCAGCATTTTAGCAAATTATAACCTCCTTTGGAAAAGCGAATTACGGATTGTTGGTGAAGTGTATTTAGAGATACGACAAAATCTTTTGGTAAATCGCGGAGTGAAGTTGGATGATATTCGTGAGGTACACTCCCACCCTATGGCACTTCAGCAATGCCTGAAGTTTTTAGATATGTATAACTGGAAACTTGTAGAAACAGAAGATACTGCACTAAGTGCAAAAAGTATTCATCATCACAAAAGCAAACATATTGCAGCCATTGCAAGCATACTTGCAGCGGAGCTATATGATCTCGATATTCTTGTTCCTGACATTCAAACGGTAAAAAACAATTACACACGTTTTTTGATTCTTCAAATAAAAGAAGTTGTGCAGGCAGTACCCGATGCGAACAAAGCTACCATTACATTTCATACGGATAATTCAAGAGGAAGTTTAGGAAGAGCGCTGATGAAAATTGCTAATTGCGGAGTTGATCTTTCCAAATTACAAAGTCTTCCTATACCTGAAAAAGCATGGAAATATATGTTTCTCGCTGATATGGAATTTGAATCAATGGATAAGTTTGATTGCGTGATCGATTCTTTAAAGTTAGTGGCACAGGATATAAAAATTTACGGTGTTTATAAAAAAGGAGAAACCATAGAAGTATAAATTTTCAAGCAGCATTTTATGATAACAACAGCAAAACGATTAGAAGGAATTGGTGAATATTATTTTTCTCAAAAGCTGAGAGAGATCGATGAATTGAATAAACAGGGAAAGAACATTATAAACCTCGGTATTGGCAGTCCTGATCTTCCTCCACATCCTGATGTGATAAAAGTATTGCAGGAAGAAAGTGCAAAACCAAATGTGCATGCATACCAGAGTTATAAAGGGTCACCTGTTTTGCGAAAAGCTTTTGCTGATTGGTATAAAAAATGGTACAATGTTGACTTGAATGCTGATACAGAAATTTTGCCGTTGATCGGAAGTAAAGAAGGCATCATACATATTTGCATGACTTATTTGAATGAAGGTGATGAAGTGCTTGTTCCAAATCCCGGTTATCCAACGTACAGAAGTGCAGTTAAGTTAGCAGGTGGTGTTTGTGTAGATTATGAATTGAAGGAAGAAAATAATTATTATCCTGATTTTAATTTGTTGGAAAAGAAAAAAGATTTGTCAAAAGTAAAATTGATGTGGGTGAATTATCCGCAAATGCCAACTGGTCAACCAGCATCAATGGAAGTGTTTGAAAAATTAATTGCATTTGGAAAGAAGCATAATATTCTTATTTGTCACGATAATCCCTACAGTTTTATTTTAAATGAAACACCAAAAAGTTTACTAAGTATTGATGGAGCGAAAGATGTTGCACTTGAATTAAACTCCTTGAGTAAATCAAGCAACATGGCTGGATGGAGAGTCGGTGTATTGTGTGGAGCAAAGCAACGAATTGATGAAGTGCTGCGTTTCAAAAGTAACATGGACAGTGGAATGTTCCTTCCCGTACAACTCTCAGCAGCAAAGGCTTTGACGTTAGGTAAAGAATGGTATGATAGTGTAAATAAAGTATATAAAGCAAGAAGAGAAAAAGTATATGAGTTGCTCGATATTCTAAACTGCAAATATTCAAAAGAACAAGTGGGGATGTTTATGTGGGCAAAAATTCCTGGCGGTTATAAAGATGGTTATGCATTAAGTGATGATGTTTTATACAACAGTAATGTATTCATTACTCCCGGAGGAATTTTTGGAAGCGCAGGGGATCGATATATAAGAGTGAGTTTGTGTGGTTCTATTGAAAGATTTGAAGAAGCGATAAAAAGAATAAAAAAGGTAAAAGAAGAAGTGCATGTTCAATAATGTTACGATAGTAGGCGTTGGCTTGATCAGCGGATCATTTGCGTTGACACTGAAAGAAAAAGGTTTTGCAAAACATGTAATTGGTGTAAGCAGAACGGAAGCGAGTGCTAAGAAAGCATTGGAACTTGGAATTATTGATGAATCACTTCCTTTATGTGAAGCGGTTAAGAAAAGTGATTTTATTTATGTAGCAATACCTGTGGATGCGACAATTCCTGTAATGCAGCAGATCATGGATGTTATCAACGATAAACAAATTGTTGTTGATGCAGGCTCTACAAAATATGCATTGTGCAAAGCTTTGGAAGATCATCCAATGCGCAAACGGTTTGTTGCAACGCATCCGATGTGGGGAACGGAATACAGTGGTCCCGAGGCTGCAGTTAGAAATGCATTTGTTGGTCGTGCATGTGTGATTTGTGATAAAGAAAAATCTGATCCTGAAGCGGAAAAAATTGTTGAGCAGATTTATCATGCACTCGGAATGCACATCGTATATATGGATTCAGAGCCGCATGATGTGCATGTTGCTTATGTAAGTCATATTTCACACATCACTTCGTTTGCATTGGCGAATACAGTTCTTGAAAAAGAAAAGGAAGAAGATGCCATTTTTGAATTAGCGAGTGCAGGTTTTGAAAGTACAGTGCGTTTAGCAAAAAGTAATCCGGGCATGTGGGCGCCGATATTTATGCAGAACCGAGAAAATGTTCTTGATGTTTTGAATGAACATATTTCGCAGTTGCGCAAATTCAAAGCATGTCTGGAAAAAGAGAACATGGATTATTTGTATGAGTTGATGGAGAATGCCAATAAGATAAAGAAGATCATTAAATGATTTTGGAATTTTGGAATTTCGAGATTTTGGAATTGATTGAATGTAGTTAATGTGGAAATGTGAAATGATTTAGGGAAGAAATTTATTGAATAAAATTTCAGGGTAATCAGATTAATCACATTAATGGTAGGTCAGACAGATGAATAAAGTTTAGAACGTACAAGTGAGTGACACAATAGGCGCTGAGTAAGGAACAAAATGCTGATAACAAAAAAATAAAAACAGGTTGCAAAATAAAATACGATATAATCAGAGTAATCAGAATAATCATTGGTTCATTAATCATGGTTACCTTTGCAGCCAAATTTTAAAAATAGATGACAACATTTGAAGGTTTAGGCTTAGAAGAAAGATTGTTGAAAGCTGTATCAGAACTGGGTTTTGAAGAACCTACAACGATCCAGGAAAAAGCAATTCCTGTTTTATTGAGCGGCACGAAAGACTTTGTAGGATTGGCGCAAACGGGAACGGGAAAGACCGCAGCATTTGGTTTGCCTTTGCTGCAGTTGATTAGTGTAGAAAAAAAATATCCGCAGGCATTAGTGGTGTGCCCGACACGTGAACTGTGCATGCAGATAGTAAACGAAATAGAGCTCTTTAAAAAACATATTCGCGGTGCGCATGTTGTGGCGGTGTATGGTGGTGCATCGATTGGTGCACAGATAAGAGATTTGAAACGAGGTGTGCAAATTGTTGTTGCAACACCCGGAAGATTAATTGATTTGATCGAACGCAAAGCAATCAACCTTGAACAAATCGAATACGTTGTTCTTGACGAAGCAGATGAAATGCTTAACATGGGTTTCCAGGAAGACATTGAATTTATTTTGCAGAATACGCCGAAACGTGAAAGCACATGGTTGTTCAGTGCGACAATGCCTCCTGAAATTCGCAAAGTGAGCAGGCGTTACATGAAAGAACCTGTTGAAGTAACGGTTGGAAAAGTGAACACAGGCAATGTAAACATCGATCATCAATATTATGTAACGCAGGCGCAGCATCGTTATGAAACGCTGAAGCGTTTGATAGATTTCAATCCCGGCATTTATGGAATTATTTTTACGCGAACAAAAGCTGATGCGCAAGAAATAACCGAAAAGCTTACACGTGAAGGTTACGACATCGATGCATTGCATGGAGATCTTACACAACAGCAGCGCGATAAAGTGATGGGTCAGTTTCGTGAAAAGACTTTGCAATTATTAATCGCAACTGATGTCGCAGCAAGAGGAATTGATGTACAGGGAATCACGCATGTTATAAATTATGAATTGCCTGATGATGTAGAAGTGTACACACACAGAAGCGGGAGAACGGGTCGAGCGGGGAATACAGGAATTTGCATGAGCATTGTGCATACAAGAGAGTTGTACAAGCTGAAACAAATTCAATCAATGGTGCAGGCGCCGTTTCACAAGCTGGAAATTCCGGGTGGTAAAGATGTATGCAGAAAACAGTTTTTTGGTTTCATGGATAAGTTGCTGCAAACTGATATTAGTCATGGTGATTATGAAACGTATGTTCCGATGCTCGAAGAAAAGTTTGAAAGCATGAGTAAAGAAGAAGTGTTGAAAAGAGTTGCTGCACTTGAGTTTGACAGGTTCTTAAAATATTATGAAAATGCAGAAGACCTGAATGTGCGTGAAGAAAGAGGAAGAAGAACGGGTGAAACAAGGTTACAAGGTTCAAAAGTGCAAGGTACAAGAGATCAAAGCAGAAGAAGAGATGAAAGAGATTTTGGTGGCAATGGAAATTATACAAGACTTTTTGTGAATCTTGGAACAAAGGATGGTTTTTATAAAGCAAGTTTTCTGCAATTCATTTTAGATATGAGTGATCTTCGAAAAGATGTGTTGGGAAGAATTGATATGAAAGAAATGAATAGTTGGGTTGAAGTTGATAGCGATGCAGCAAAACAAATGATACAATCGCTTGACGGAAAAAATTATAGGGGGAGAAGGATAAGGATGAATGAAGCGAACAGCAGGTAATGCCCCTATCCCTAAAGGGAAGCTATTAATTTGATCAGAAATTAAATGTGAATGTTAGTGCGAAAGACGATAAAAAATTTAAAGCTTGGTCTCCCTCTCTCTTCAGGAGAGGGATTAAGGGTGAGGTAACATGGGAAGAACTTTTGCGATAGGAGATATTCATGGATGCGCGAAAACAGCAAAGAAATTATTGCTGGATGAATTGAAGATAACAAAAGAAGACACGATTTATTTTTTAGGTGATTATATAGATCGTGGAAGCGGAAGTAAGGAAGCGATTGATTTTATACTTCAGTTGAAAAATGAAAATTATAACATCAACACTTTGAGAGGAAATCACGAACAGCTCTTTATGGATTCGGATAACAATTTTACAGATTTTCAAAACTGGATTGCGAATGGTGGTGTTGCAACATTGGAAAGTTTTGAAATATCACGATATGCAGACCTCGAAGATGTTTACAAAAGCTTTTTCAGTGAAACGAAATTTTATTTTGAAAAGGATGGTTTCATTTTCGTCCATGCAGGATTTGATTTCAGCAATGAAAATTTTTTAGAAGATTTTGATTCAATGATATGGATCCGCAACATGAAAGTTGATAGAAAGAAGATCGGAAATAGAATTATTATTCATGGTCATACGCCAACACCATTGGAAAAAGTAAAAAAGAATTTGTCATCAGTAAAGGAAAAGAGTTCTTTAAATATTGATACAGGTTGTGTTTTGAAAGATTATAATGGGCTTGGGTTTTTAACGGCGCTGGAAACAAACACGATGACGTTATATAATGTGAAGAATGTGGACTAATGTGGAAATGTGAAGATGTGATAAATGTGAAAATGAAATTTGAAGATTTGAAAATGATTTGAGTGAATCAGTACAATCAGATGAATAAGGATAAAATCGTGGTTCAGACAAGATGAATAAAGTTCCGAACGTACAAGTGAGTGACACAACACGCGATGAGTATAGTTCGACAAGCTCACTACCAAAAGCTCGTCAACAAAAAATAAAAAATGAAAAAATATAAATACAACTTTACTTACAACTAAACTTAGCGATATGCAAGCAACACAAACATCGAAAGAATTGGTGCAGTCAACATGGAACAAACGCCCATTGATAATTGCCGGTCCTTGCAGTGCGGAGACCGAAGAGCAGGTACTAGAAACTGCTGTGCGTTTACACAAAACCGGTAAGGTTGATATGATGCGTGCCGGCATTTGGAAACCTCGTACGAGACCGGGAAGCTTTGAAGGCATTGGCACGAAAGGCTTGCCGTGGCTGCAACAGGCGCGCAAACTTACGGGCATGCCGATGACCGTTGAAGTTGCGACTGCAAAACAAGTTGAAAATGCTTTGCATTTTGAAATTGATGTGTTGTGGATCGGTGCACGCACAACGGTGAATCCTTTCAGTGTGCAGGAAGTTGCCGATGCATTGCGTGGCGTTGATGTTCCTGTGCTGATAAAAAATCCGATCAATCCTGATCTTGAATTGTGGATCGGTGCTGTTGAACGTGTTGCGAAAGCAGGCATCAAACAAATTGGTTTGATTCATCGCGGATTTTCTTCTTACGGCAACACCGAATATCGCAATGCGCCGATGTGGCATCTCGCGATCGAGATGAAGCGTCGTAATCCTGAAATGATGATGATCAATGATCCTTCGCACATTTGCGGCCGCTGCGACATTTTGCAGGATGTTGCGCAGAAAGCGATAGACCTCGATTACGATGGCTTGATCATAGAAAGTCATATCAATCCAGATAAAGCATGGAGCGATGCAAAGCAGCAAATCACTCCCGAACGTTTGGCTGAAATGCTTGACAACCTTGTGTGGAGAAAGGAAAACAATGCTTCGCCTGAATATCATGCCGCGCTTGAAAAGTTGCGTCAGCAAATCAATCATCTTGATGATGAGTTGTTGCAGGTTGTTGGTCAGCGTATGAAAATTGCCGAGAAGATTGGTCAGTACAAGAAGGAAAACAACATCACGATTTTGCAAACAAATCGCTGGAATGAAATTCTTGAAAGAGCATTTCAAAAAGGCGACAAGCTTGGATTAAGCAAAGAGTTCATCACGAAATATTTTGATGCAATGCACATGGAGAGCATTAATCATCAGAATAAGATTATGAATTCGTAATGTGAAAATGTGCAGGTGTGGAAATGAATTCGAAAAATGTGATGATGAACTTTATGAACCAATCTGCATTGCTACTATGATGCTTTCGTTGCGTCGCACTCTTGTACGGTTTAATCTTTATTCAACAAGTATTCACCACATAGAAACATAGGCACATAGTTACACATAGTATTCGAAATTTTTTTCTATGTGATGCTATGTTTCTAATGTGCCTATGTGGTAAAAAATATTGCAATCACCTTTCTGCTGAAATGACAAAAAAAGAAATTAAGTTTCATCATCAACAACTACTTTTATTTCGATGCATCTGTTGCGTATCTTGAAAAACTGACATCAAAGGATAACACGGTTATCATTACACATGAAAATGTATCTTTAATAATAATGAAACATAAAACTAAAATTGCAAACGATCGTTCTTTTCTTTTTACATTAGCTGATCAAAATATTTTTTATGAAAAACTCAGCATAAAAAACCAAATGTACTTTTAGTAGTGGCTTATCAATGCCGTCTGGCTATTTAACTCATATACTTTCATTTCCCATCAAAAAACCGCTTATGAAAAGAATCACAATTTTATTTACCGTCATTCTGTTTACTGCAATTACTTATGCTCAAAACGCAAAAACTGTTACCGGTACAGTTACAAGCGCCGACACTAACAAACCACTCGAAGGAGTTGCTGTTACTGAAAAAGGCACAAGAAACGGAGGGCTTACTGATGCGTCGGGAAATTACTCTATCACTTTAAGAACAAATAATGCCACGCTTGTTTTTTCTTTCGTTGGTTATGCCACGCAGGAGAAATCAGTTGGTGATAATTCAACCATAAACATTTCTTTAAGTCAGGAATTATCAAATTTAAATACTGTTGTTGTTACAGCTTTAGGCATTAAACGTGAAGTGCGCACTTTAGGTTATGCATCTCAACAAGTAACCGCTACAGAAATAGCAGAATCAAAGCAATCAAACTTAATAAATGCTTTGCAAGGGAAAGTTGCCGGCGTAACTATTAATGGTTCTGGTGGCGGCCCGGGGCAAGGCGCCAGCATTTTAATACGTGGTGTAAATTCATTGAATCCATCACGCAGTAATCAGCCTTTGTTTGTAATTGATGGACTGCCTGTTGATAACAGCACATTTACAACAGGCACTACAGGCGACCGTGGTGCCTCATTGCCAAACCGCATGTCTGATATAAATCCAAATGACATTGAAACCATAAACGTTTTAAAGGGCGGCGCAGCTACAGCGTTATACGGATTACGCGGAGCAAATGGTGTGATTGTAATAACCACAAAATCTGGGCAAGCCGGAAAGCTGAACGTAAACTTTAATTCATCTTACAGTATTGATGATATAGATAAGTTGCCCGATCTGCAGTTGACGTATTCACAAGGTTTCGGCGGCGAATATGATTCTACCAGCTTTTGGCCCGCGTGGGGACCAACTGTTGAAGATGCAAAAAAAATTGATCCAACTCATCCTGCACAGCTATTTAATAACTGGAAACGGGCTTATAATACGGGACATCAATACAAATCAGGAATTACATTTTCTGGCGGCAGCGATAAAGCAACTTTTTCTTCATCACTTTCTTATCTGCGACAAGAGGGTCTTATTCCATCTACTTATTACCAGGATATAAGTGTAAGAGTAAATGGTCAGCTAAAGTTTAGTGATAAATTCAAAATGGGTACTTCTCTTTATTACATCAATACAAACGGGAATTTTTATGATGCCAACCGTTATAACGAACAGTTGGTTTATTGGGCGCCGCGTTGGGATGTACGTGATTACTTAACACCGCAAGGCACCATGAAAACTTATGGTAATGATAACCCGGTATATGTTGCATCTACCAATAAATTTAAGTCACAGGTAAATCATGTAATTGGAAGTGTAAATTTTGCTTACACTCCCGTAAGCTGGTTTACGGCAACTTATTTGTTTGGGGCAGATGAATATGGCGATGCACGTACCGCAACAGCGCCGGGTCTCGTTGGCTTTGAAGGTGAATTTTTAACTGCCGATAATCAGGATTATGATGGAAAATATGGAACCGGTTTTGTGCATGAATATCAATTAAATTACCGTCAACTTAATTCAAACCTGTTACTCACTTTCGATCATACATGGGCAAATAAATTTCAAACCACATTGCGTTTGGGCAATGATGTTTTAGACAGGAATTTAAAACGCACCAGTGCAGAAGGCAGTGGACTTGATTTATACAATTTATATACATTGGACAATGCTCATCATGTTACAAATAGTACATACATGGAAAATTATCGCATCATTGGTTTATATGGCGATCTTACATTAGGCTATAATAATTATTTGTACTTAACGCTCACAGGAAGAAACGACTGGACTTCTTCTCTTGAAAAAAATCATCGCTCATTCTTTTATCCATCCGCCAGCTTAAGTTATATTTTCTCACAACATTTTACAATGCCTTCATGGTTTAGTTATGGAAAGTTCCGTACTTCATTAGCAGGTATTGGAAAAGATGCAGATCCTTACAGTACAAGCATCACTTATGTTCCGGCAGGACCACCTATTTCAAATAATGGAACTGATGTAATTCCGTGGAGCCTCAACGGCGCATCAGGCATTCCTGATCTATTGCCTGAAAAAACAACCACTTTTGAAATAGGAGCTGATTTAAGTTTTTTGAACAACCGTTTAGGATTAAATTTTACATGGTATAAATCAAACAGTAAAGATCAGATAATACCTATATCCACATCATACACTACAGGCTTTAGTTCCATTACATTAAACGCAGGTGAAATAGAAAACAAAGGAGTTGAAATTTCCGTGAATGCAACGCCTGTAAAATCTAAAGATTTCAATTGGAATGTGTCCGCTAATTTTTCAGCAAACCGAAATAAAATTATCTCCATTTATGCAGGTTCACAAAGTCTCTTTATCAACAGCGTGTTTGGATACGGACGATCTACTGTAAGCAGCTTTTACATTCCGGGCGAATCTGCCGGAGCTATTTTCGGAACACCGATTGTTCGCTACGGTGATAACGATTTATCGTTGCACATAAATAAAAGTTTGCCTATGCTTATTGATGAAGATGGATTTCCTGTTTATCCCGATGCAACCAATCAAAAAATTCTCGGCAATGCTTATCCGAAATGGATTGGCGGCTTAAGCAATACACTTACTTACAAAAACTGGAGCTTGTATTTTATGTGGGATATGCAGGCAGGCGTGCAGAAATATGATCAGTTTGCAGATTTTCTTGCTGCTTTTGGAGAATCTGCTCTCACCGCAAACCGTAATGAAACCATCGTTTTTGATGGAGTAACAGCAGATGGCAAACAGAATACAAAACCTGTATGGCTTGGTCAGGGTGTAGGGCCGGATGGTGTTGATTATGGTAGTGGATATTACAGAAATATTTATCGCGGCATATCAGAAAATTTTGTGGAAGATGCATCGTGGGTTCGCTTGCGCACCGCCACTTTATCTTATTCATTGCCGAAGAAAATATTTACACACTCCATTTTAAGCAACGCCACCGTTTCATTTACAGGCACAAATTTGCTTCTCTTTACAAAATATACCGGCTTTGATCCTGAAACAAGAAGCGATGCGGCAGCAGGCAGCAATTTTGTTATAAGTTCCGGCTTCAGCTATCCTGCATTACGCAGCTATATTTTTTCTTTAAATCTTACTTTTTAAAAATTTTATTCGCTAAATCCAATTCAGAAGAAATGAATCATAAAAAATTTTCATGTTAGCATTTGAAACGATGAAAATTTTTTATGAAGTTGATGAACTAAAATTTTGTCACTTCTACGTAACAACTAAAAAACAAAAATTATTCAAGATGAAATCAATTAAAATATATCAGCAACTAATGATTCTTACAGGTTTTATAATTGTCTTAAGCAGTTGCAAAAAATATCTTGATATAAATCAAAACCCAAATGCCGGGGATGAGCCGCCTATTAACGGCTTACTCGCAAACGTTACCAATACATCAGCGCTAAATGTTTTTAGAATAGCTGACTGGACAAGTTATTACACACAATATCTTGCTTCGCCAAGCACAGCAAGCACGGTAGATACTTATGATGATGTAGATGCAAGCGGCGCATGGAATGGTTGTTATAATATTATGACGGATTTGTATCACATGAAAATTTTTGCTGCTGAAAAAGGATTGAATGCTTACATCGGTGTTTCAGATATTTTGATGGCTTTGCACATAAATATGCTTTCAAACGTTTGGGGTAATGTTCCATATTCAGCATCGTTTTTAGGAGCAGAAAATCTTCATCCGCAATTTGAAGATCAAAAAGCATTGTATGATACTTGTCTTGCTTTGCTCGACGCAGGCATAGCGGCGCTGCAACAACCCGATGCTACAGATGAATTAGATGCCAGCAGTGATTTCATTCATGCCGGTGATGCAGCAGCATGGATAAAAACGGCACATGCATTAAAAGCACGCATGTTAAACCAGGTTTCCAAAACTGCATCTTACAATGCCGATGCAGTGTTAAGTGAATTGGCACAAGCTTATACAAGCAATGCAGATGACGCGCAAATAACCACTTTTGACGGATTTAATCCGTGGGCGCAAGAAGCTTACAATAATGCAAGTTTGCTTTTGGACGGATGGCTTTCTGCTTATTTTATTAATGCTACCAATGGAAATATTTATGGTGTGTTTGATCCGCGGTTGCCGCATATTACAGATACAACAAAATATGGTGATTATCGCGGTACAGTAAATGGTGCCGGTGGTGAAGGTGATCCAACTGATCCGAGCGAATGTTATCTTACTGTTGGCAAATGGTACTCCAGTGATAACTCGCCTCTGCAAATAATAACTTATGCCGAATGTAAATTTATGGAAGCCGAAGCTCAATTCAGAAAGAGCAATACTACAGATGCTTACAACGCTTACATCGCAGGCATTACAGCTAATATGCAAAAAATAAGCGTGGAAGATACCGCAATACAACGCTACACAACCGAGCCAACAGTTGCCGTAGGCGCACAAAATTTAACGCTGCCGCTTATTATGAAAGAAAAATATGTGGCTTTATTTTTAAGTCCTGTTACATGGGATGATATGCGTCGCACAGATTATAACTATAAAGATTTTATGTTACCCGAAAATGCTGTGTTAAGTACATTCATCAGGAGATTGAACTATCCGCCTTATGAAATTTCAACAAATGGCGAAAATGTTCCGACTGTGCAAATGACAGATCATCTTTGGTGGGATCAATAATATTATTCATCAAAATTGTAATTTCGCCGCTTCATTTATAAAGTAATTCTGCGATGCAGATATTTTTTTCATGATTAAAAAAGTTTTTCAATTTTCCAATTCATCTACTACATATTATTTCGATACGTCTTTTGATCATCTCGAAAAGTTAACATCAAAGGATAATACAGTTATCATTACAGATGAAAATATTTTTCAGAAGAATCAAAAGAAATTCAAAGGTTGGAAGACGATAGTTATTAAAGCAGGCGAACAACACAAACATCAGCGAACAGTTGATTCAATTATTGAGCAATTGATTACGCATGGTGCGGACAGAAAATCTTTTATCGTTGGAGTTGGCGGCGGTGTTGTAACAGATATTGCAGGATATGTTGCAGGTGTCTATATGCGTGGTGTTAAGTTTGGTTTTGTTCCAACATCTATCCTTGCAATGGTGGACGCAGCAATCGGTGGCAAGAACGGAATTGATGTTGGTGTTTATAAAAATATGGTTGGATTGATTCGTCAGCCTGCATTTTTGTTATATGATTATTCTTTTTTGAAATCGCTTCCAAATAAAGAATGGATAAATGGCTTTGCAGAGATCATTAAACATGCATGTATAAAAGATGCGGCGATGTTTAAGTCGCTTGAACAGCATAAGCTAAGAGACTTTCAAAAAGATAATGAGTTGCTGAATAAATTGATTCAACGTAATACATTGATAAAATCAAAAGTTGTTCAGCAGGATGAATTTGAACAAGGTGATAGAAAGTTGTTGAATTATGGTCACACACTCGGGCATGCAATTGAAAACACTTATCACCTTCCACACGGATATGCGGTGACAATCGGAATGGTCGTTGCAGCATATTTAAGCGAAAATTTAGTCGGATTTAAAGATGTGAAGAGAGTTGCATCTTTAATCGTTCAATATGATTTACCTGCTTTTTATAAGTTTGATACAGAAAAAGCAATAGAAGTAATGCAAGCAGATAAAAAGAGAGTAAAAGATGTGATCAATTATATATTGCTGGAGAAAATCGGAAAAGGAATTGTGAAGCCGTTGAGAGTAGAAGAGATAAAACCAACGTTAGAACAATTATCAAAATAATAATCCCCTTAATCAGGGTTTATGCAAGTAACAATACAGCCATCTCAAATTTCAGGAAATATTTATGCGCCTGCATCGAAGAGTTCAATGCAAAGAGCGTGTGCAGCAGCTTTGGTGAGAAAAGGAGACACAATTATTCACAATCCGGGAATATCAAGTGATGATAAAGCGGCATTGAATGTGATACAAGCATTAGGTGCAACTGTTGAAAATTTGAAAGATGGTTCTTTGAAAATTATCAGCTACGGAGTAAAACCCATTTCTGATACAGTGAATTGCGGAGAAAGCGGTTTAGGCATTCGCATGTTTGCACCAATTGTTGCATTGAGTGAAAAAGAAATTACCATACAAGGTGAAGGAAGTTTGTTAAACAGACCCATGGATTTCTTTGATGAAGTGTTGCCGCAATTGGGTGTTCAAATAATATCTAATAACGGAAAGCTTCCATTGAAATTAAAGGGTCCCTTGCAACCAAAAAATATTACGATTGATGGATCATTGAGCTCACAATTCCTAACAGGATTGCTTTTAGCTTATGCAGCTTTAGATGCGAAAGACGTGACTATAACAGTAAATAATTTGAAAAGCAAACCTTACGTTGATCTTACTTTGGCCGTAATGGAAGAATTCAATTTGAAAGAACCGGAAAATAAAAACTATGAAGCATTTTATTTTGGTTCTGAAACTTCTAATTACGAACCGATCTTTAATGATTATACAATCGAAGGTGATTGGAGTGGAGGCGCATTTCTTTTGGTTGCAGGAGCAATAGCTGGCGATATAAAAATTGAGGGTTTGGATATTGCATCAACACAGGCTGACAAAGAAGTGTTGAAAGCTTTGATGGATTGCGGTTGCAAAATTTTGATTGAAGAAAAACAAATCGAAATTAGTTCCGGTGAACTAAAAGCTTTTCAATTTGATGCAACAGACTGCCCAGATCTTTTTCCCCCGCTTGTTGCCTTAGCCTCTTATTGCGAAGGAACAACAGAGATTGAAGGTGTTCATCGCTTAACACACAAAGAAAGCAATCGTGCATTAACCTTACAGGAAGAATTTGAAAAGATGGGAATTGAAATCGAACTGCAAGGAAACAAAATGCTGATCAAAGGAGGAACAGGAGTGAAAGGTGCACACGTACATTCTCGCCATGATCATCGCATTGCAATGGCTTGTGCTGTTGCTGCGTTGAAGGCAGAAAGTGAAACAGTAATTGATGATGCAGAAGCAGTGAATAAATCTTATCCGAATTTTTATGAGCACATTCAATCATTAGGCGCAAAGGTGAATATTCAACATTCAATACTCAATATTCAATAATCATCGTTATTAAACTCCCTTTAGGGATTGGGATATTATGAATTCATTCGGTCGCATATTTTGTGTAAGCATTTTTGGAGAATCACATGGTGAATCTGTTGGCGTTAATATTGATGGTATTCCTGCAGGTTTATCATTAAAGGTTGAAGATTTTTTAGAAGATATTGAAAGAAGAAAAGGCGGAACGCAAAAAGGAACAACACCAAGACAAGAATCTGATCTTCCCATTTTTAAAAGTGGATTGTTTAATAATATAACTACCGGTGCCCCGCTTACTATTCTTTTTGAAAACGCGAATACGCGTTCTTCAGATTATCAAAAACAAAGAGCTGTTCCAAGACCTGGTCATGCGGATTTTGTTGCTCACAAAAAATTTGGAGGCTTTGAAGATTACAGAGGCGGCGGTCATTTCAGCGGAAGACTGACTGTATGCTTAGTGGCTGTTGGTGTGATTGCAAAAAAACTTTTGAAAACTGTTGATGAAGAAACCGGAATTGATGTAAGGGCTTCGATTCTTGAAATTGGCGGCGAAACCGATTTAGAAAAAGGTTTACAAAAAGCTATCGATGCGAAAGATTCCATCGGGGGTATTGTTGAATGCAGAGTGACAGCTTTACCAATTGGTTTGGGAGAACCATTTTTTGATAATGTTGAATCTTTATTGTCACATGCGGTGTTTGCAATTCCTGCAGTACGCGGAGTAGAATTCGGGACCGGTTTTGCGGCGGCAAAAATGTTTGGCAGTGAACACAACGATGCGATTGAAAATGGTAATGGCAAAACCAAAACCAATCACGCAGGTGGTGTTGTAGGAGGAATCACAAATGGAAATGAATTGGTATTTCGCATTGCAATCAAGCCAACTTCTTCAACACCTAAAGAGCAACAAACATGGAATTGGGAAACAAACCAGGTAGAACCATTTTCTGTAAAAGGTCGCCATGATCTTTGTATTGCTTTACGTGTTCCTGTTATCCTGGAAGCAGTGACAGCAATGGTTTTGGCTGATCTGATGTTGATAGAACAAAGAATACCGCGCATTATTCCTCAAAAGAAAATGAGTGATGAAGAAATCGATATAATCTGAATGAAATTATAAGTCCTCCCTTTAGGGAGGATTTAGGAAGGTTATCATGCACAACTATATCATTAACGCTTCGATACAAATTGTTCCAGTCATTCAAGACAAACATCCTTATGAATGGGTAGATGAAGTCATTGCTGTAATTCAGCAATCAGGAGTTAAACATGAAGTTGGTCCGTTTGCAACGGTGATTGAAGGGAAGTATGATGAAGTGATGAAAGTGATCAATGATGTAAATGAATACTTGTACAACAAAGGTTGCAATGAATGGATCAGCAATGTGCAAATACAAATCCGAAGCAAAGGCGATATAACAGGTGATGAAAAAACAGGTAAGTTTAATAAATTGAATCTCTGAATAAATAAAATTTGCTTTAATCTTCAATACTTAATTGTTTCTTCCTCCCTTTCAAAAACTTCTCTCTTCTCACCTCCTGCACAGATACATTTCTTATTTTACTTTCTAACCACCCAATAATATCAAGATACATAAACGATCTTGTTTCAAGAGGATTTCCTTCTAACCGTTCTAATTTTTCTTTAAGATTTTTAAAAGCAGGAATTATTTTATCCGGCGCAAGCGAAAATGATTTTCTCAAAAATTTAAATATCTCTTCTTCCACCACACTTAGGTTTTTCATCTTCGCCATAAAACGATATACAGATTTTATCAGGTATTCCAGCAATTGGTAATTGCCCAACTCGTAATGGGCAATTAAATGTAAAAGTCTCGCATAACATTGCAGGTCTGTTCTCAAATCAACTTTCCAATTAATAATTTTATTGAGATATTTAATTGCTTTTTCATTATCATCGCTGCCAAAATATAAGCAGGCGATCTTGTAATAAAATATTAGTATCCGATGTCTGTCAAGATTTATATTATACTCTTCTAATTTTCTTTCAATGCATGGAACTAATTCCAATCCTTCCGTAAATGTCCCTTCTAAAAAATGTTTGTTTATTTTTTCAGTGTATAGATACACAAAGGTTTGAATTCTTGCATTCACGTTCATTGTTCCATGATAAGAATCTTCAAACTCTTCAAACTTCTTTAACGCTTCGTCAAACTTTTCAAAATTGTTCAGGCTAAAATGTGCACTTAAGAGATTATGCATGCCTTTTATGTATTGCACGGTTTCAATCGTTTTCATAAAAGGCTCATGTTCGAAAAGATTTACCCACTTTTGCGCATAACGATAAAACATCAATAAGTCTTGTAAAATAAATCCATACCAACAGTAAGCCTGATACAAATACATCTTTTCATAAAACGTCATCTTGCGCACATCATGCAGGGGAAGATTTGCTTCAAAAAACATCTTCACGCCACTTACATCTTTTTTATCTCTTGCATGCCCCATCTTTATATACCAGCTATATAATTGCAAAGCAAGATTGGATAATTTATTCAGCACAGTTAAATGCGCATCTGCATCATCTACTTCATGAGATAATTGCTCTGCTCTATTCTCAATGCTTCTTGTAATATGTAATGCCTCTATCTTTTTTTCAAATATCAATGCCTGCAATTGAAACGTAATCTGGTAATTTTCTTTCGCCAGATTTTTTATTCTATCCAACACTTTCAATGCCTGCAAATACAAACCTTTATTGTATAGTATTCTTGCATAACCCATTTGTTCATGTAACTGCATATCGATGTTATCATCATCTCTCATCAACCTTAGACTCGCTAACAATTGTTTGTAAAGACTTGCCTTCATATTTGAAAGCTGTTCCTTCTTTATGCCTTTATTTTTTTCAAGTAGAACCTTTTCATCATACTCATTCATCTTATCTAACGCATCAAACAATTGTATCATCTTAAGATCAATACTACCGGTTGATCGTTTTATATACAACTTAAATAACCGCTTTTCACTTGTTTCAAGCGACTTAATTAACTGAAATAACTCGTCTGTACTCCTGTTAGGCATCGTAATTATTATTGTGTGAAATCCTTGCTACAAAAGCGTTTCAATCCTTCTAATGCTGCTCATCAACCGTAAAATCAACATAACTTTGTTTAATACATAAAATGTTGCGATACTATATTTGATTTGCAGGCTGCTTAAATAATAAGGCAGGCAATCAAAATTAAGCAGTCTGCAATTTTCATTTCTAAATATTTGCTATGCCTCAAAAAAAGATAGACATTTTTGACACCACTTTAAGAGACGGCGAACAGGTTCCCGGTTGCAAGTTAAACACCAAAGAAAAAATCGAATTAGCATTAGCATTAGAATATCTTGGTGTTGACATCATTGAAGCGGGCTTTCCGATATCCAGCCCTGGTGATTTCAATTCTGTTCGCGAGATCACAAAAGTTATAAAGAAAGCAACGGTTGCCGGACTTAGCCGTGCAGTGCAAAAAGATATAGAAGTTGCAGCCGATGCCTTACGTTATGCAGCGCGTCCACGTATTCACACAGGGATCGGCACCTCCGATTTTCACATTCAAACAAAATTCAATTCTACACGCGAAGAAATTTTGCAACGCGCTATTCAATGCGTAAAGTGGGCAAAGAATTTTGTGGATGATGTTGAATTTTATGCAGAAGATGCGGGTCGCACCGACAATGATTATCTCGCAAAAGTTATCGAAGCGGTGATCGCTGCAGGTGCAACTGTTGTAAATATTCCTGACACCACAGGCTATTGCCTGCCTCATCAATACGGCGAGAAGATCGCTTATCTTGTAAACAATGTTCCGAACATTGATAAAGCTACGATTTCATGTCATTGCCACAACGATTTGGGTTTGGCAACTGCTAACTCGATCGCAGGAGTAATTGCCGGTGCAGGTCAGATTGAATGTACCATTAACGGTCTTGGCGAACGTGCCGGCAACACATCTCTTGAAGAAGTTGTGATGGTTATCAAACAACATCATTCGCTTGGATTTTATACGAACATAAAAACGCAGCAACTCAATCCCATGAGTCGTTTGGTGAGCGACACGATGCGTATGCCTGTTCAACCGAATAAAGCAATCGTGGGAAGCAATGCATTCGCGCATTCCAGCGGCATTCACCAGGATGGATTTTTAAAGAATGCGCAGAATTATGAGATCATCAATCCAACTGAGGTTGGCGCAGATGATTCAAAAATTGTGCTCACTGCAAGAAGTGGTCGTGCAGCATTAGCGCACCGTTTTCAAAAACTCGGTTATCAGTTCAATCGCAACGATGTAGATGTTTTGTATGAAAAATTTTTAGAAGTTGCTGACCGCAAGAAAGAAATTGATGACAATGACTTGCATGAAATGGCTAAAGCATACAAGCCTGAAGTTATAAGTGTGTAGAAATATTTTTAGGAGCCCAACTGCAGAATATGTGTTAGGCTTTTGTTGCGTCGCACACTTGTACGTTTAGTTCTTTATTCAAGAATATCTGAACCACAATTCTAACCTTATTCAACTTATTATTCTGATTATTGTTTCCTTTCTTTCAGGTTAATCAGAAAAATCAGGTCATAATCTTGGTTCAGATAATCAAAGTTCAGAACGCACAAGTGAGTGACACAACAGACGATGCCATAAAAAACAAAAGTTGGTAACCAAAAATCAGACATCAAAAAATCATACATCAGAAATAAAAAATATGGGTAAAACATTATTCGAAAAAATCTGGGACAAACATGTTGTAAAAAACATTGAAGGCGGACCTTCTGTATTGTACATCGACAGGCACTTCATTCACGAAGTAACCAGCCCGCAGGCATTTGGCGGATTGGAAAAACGCGGATTGAAAGCGTTTCGTCCGAAACAAGTAGTGGCAACCGCAGACCACAATGTGCCAACATTAGACCAACACTTGCCGATAAAAGAAGAGTTATCAAGATTGCAGGTTCAAAAGCTGAAAGAGAACTGCGAAAAATTCGGCATCGAATTATACGGTTTGGGACATCCGTTCCAGGGAATCGTGCACGTGATTGGACCAGAGTTGGGAATTACTCAACCGGGCATGACGATCGTGTGCGGTGACAGTCATACATCAACACACGGTGCATTTGGTTGCATGGCGTTTGGTATTGGTACGAGCGAAGTGGAAATGGTGCTTGCAACACAATGCCTGATGCAGAGCAAACCCAAACTGATGCGCATAAATGTCGAAGGGACACTTAATAAAGGAGTGGTTTCGAAAGACATTGTTTTGTATATCATTTCAAAAATTTCTGCGAGCGGTGCAACAGGTTATGCAGTAGAATTTGCAGGCTCTGCGATTCGTAATTTATCTATGGAAGCACGCATGACGATATGCAATATGAGCATCGAAATGGGCGCACGTTGCGGAATGATTGGTGCAGATGAAACAACTTTCAATTACATCAAAGGAAGATTGTTTGCTCCGCCAGCAGGCGGAGAAGAGTGGGACAAAGCACTTGCATACTGGAAAACGTTGCACACCGATGAAGACGCAGTGTTTGACAAAGAGATCAATATAAAAGCTGAAGATATTGAACCGATGATCACATACGGAACAAACCCGGGAATGGGCATCGGTGTTACAGGACATGTGCCTGCGTTGAATGAGATTGATGAAAAAGAAAAACCATCTTTTCAAAAATCGCTTCAATACATGGGTTTGCAGCCGGGCATCAATATCAAAGGAAAGAAAGTGGATTATGTTTTTATCGGCAGTTGCACTAATAGTCGCATTGAAGATTTGCGCATGGTTGCATCGTTTGTAAAAGGAAAAAAGAAAGCAGACGATGTTGAAGTGTGGATAGTTCCGGGAAGTAAGCAAGTTGAGAAGCAGGCAATGGAAGAGGGCATTCATAAAATATTTGAAGAAGCAGGATTCATGTTGCGTCAACCGGGCTGCTCTGCATGTCTTGCAATGAATGAAGATAAAATTCCTGCAGGAAAATATGCAGTAAGTACGAGCAACAGAAATTTTGAAGGTCGCCAGGGACCCGGCGCAAGAACATTTCTTGCAAGTCCGTTAACTGCTGCTGCTGCTGCAATTACAGGGGAAGTTGCGGATGTGAGAGAGATGATGCCCTAAATCCCTAAGGGGTAAGGCAAAAGTTTCTAACAATTTTAAAAAATCAACTATTAAATAATGAGCGACAACAACAATAAATCTGTTTTTCAAAACACCCCTTCAGGGAATGGCTTCAAATCAACAGTTGTTCCGATTGCAATCGAGAACGTTGACACAGACCAAATAATCCCGGCAAGATTTTTAAAAGCAACAAGTCGTGAAGGTTTTGGAAAAAATCTTTTCCGCGATTGGCGTTATGAAAACGATGATGAAACACAACCAAAGAAAGATTTTGTTTTGAACAATCCAACGTACACCGGAAAGATTTTGGTTGGAGGAAAAAATTTCGGTTCAGGTTCATCAAGAGAACATGCAGCATGGGCAATTAAAGATTACGGATTCGATGTTGTGGTGAGCAGCTTCTTTGCTGACATTTTTAAGAACAATGCACTCAATAATTTCTTACTTCC
>AR_comb_assmDRAFT_10212297_pt1 | contig 21566 bp, 17 predicted proteins | sample ArasoioldDNA_FD_10543 | JGI IMG/M metagenome (IMG submission 10543) | reverse complement strand
CGATCGGCTGCCATGGCCGTGTTCCATTTTTTGCTCGCGTCTAGCGCGCGAGACCTATCTTTGCCCGGATCCTCCGCATGCACTTTTGAGATGCCTGCGACCGCCTTTGCCCCACGCATAAGCGGTGCCGAGGCCGGGAGAACACTATTAGATGGCAGGGAACATGCCGGTGCAAGCAGTTCGCGCAAGCCGCATTAACGTATTGAAACACAAAGATTTTCGGCTCTTGCCACCAATTCACAGAGCCGAGTTTATGAGGCTGCCTTCGGCGTAGCGATGGTAGTCGCGACGCAAGCCTGTCGCGATGAGACCGGGCGCGCCATTGCCGACCGGCCGACCGTTGATGCTCACGACCGGCAGGACGATCTGGCTTGCCGAGGTGATGAACGCCTCGCGAGCGGCGTAAGCTTCATCGACCGTAAATGCACGCTCTTCAAAGGCCAGCCCTTGTTGCTTGATAGCATCGAGGACCACCGAGCGGGTGACTCCGGCCAAGATATCCGAGCCGAGCGGATGCGTAACAAGCTTGCCGTCGCGGCTTACGATCCACGCGTTCGACGACGCACCCTCGGTAACGCGGCCCTGCGGATCCGTGAGCCAGGCTTCCCGCGCGCCCTGGTCTCGTGCGGCCTGTTTGGCCAATACGTTCGGGAGCAACGCCACTGATTTGATATCGACCCTTTGCCAGCGAATGTCGGGCACGGTGATGACGGCAATCCCCTCCGCCGCCACTTGCTCCAAGCGCTCGATATCGCTGCACCGAGCTGTCACAATCAGGGATGGACGCGTATCCGCCGCCGGAAACGGAAAGTCGCGGCGCGCCGCACCCCGCGTGACCTGCACGTAAACAATGCCGTCGCGCACCCTGTTGCGCCGGATTGTCTCGCGCATGACGACACCCAGCGCGGCGGACGACATCGGCCGCCGGATACGCAGCTCTCCGAGTGAACGGTCAAGCCGCGCCATGTGCCGGCGCTCGTCGATCAGACGACCTCCCCTCACCTCGCAGACTTCATAAACGCCATCTGCGAATTGATAGCCTCGATCCTCGACCGAGACCTTGGCGGAGTTTTGCGGCAAATAGCGGCCGTTGACGTAAGCGATGCGCGACATGGATTGCTAGTCGATTCCGAGGGCCTTGAGTTTTCGATGCAGAGCCGAGCGTTCCATGCCGACAAATTCGGCCGTGCGCGAGATATTGCCGCCGAAGCGGCTGATCTGTGCCATCAGATATTCGCGCTCGAATACTTCACGGGCATCGCGCAGCGGCAAGCCCATCAATTGCTCGCCACCATTGCCATTAGGCATGCCAGGTACCATAGAACCAACATCGGGCGGCAGCATGCTGGCATCCATGATCGCGTCCGGATCGCCGCTGGCTAGAATGAGCAGCCGTTCAATGTTGTTGCGCAGCTGTCTTACGTTGCCGGGCCAGTTGTGGGATTGCAGGACAGCCATCGCGTCTTCGCCGATCCGGCGCTTCGGCAGCCCGGTGGCCTGCGAGATTTGATCCATGAAGAATTCCACGAGGTCGGGGACGTCCTCACGGCGTTCCGCCAGCGGCGGCACCCTAATGGGAACTACAGCGAGCCGATGGTAGAGGTCCTCGCGGAATTTGCCTTCGGTAATGAGCATTTCCAGATTGCGCGCCGTTGACGACACGATACGCACGTCGACGGCGATCTTGGCGCTCCCGCCGACGCGCTGGAAGGTCTGGTCGACAAGCACGCGTAAAATCTTGTTTTGCGTTTCGCGCGGCAATTCGGCGATGTCGTCAATAAATAGCGTCCCCCCATGTGCTTCTTCGAGCGCGCCGGGCTTGCGGCCCTCCGATCCATTGGATTGATCGACGCCGAACAATTCGATTTCCATTCGCTCCGGCGTGATCGCTGCAGCATTGATCACCACGAAGGGTCCGTTTACCCGCCCCGAAAGCTGATGGAGCGTCCGCGCCGCCAGCTCTTTACCCGCCCCTGAAGGGCCAACGACGAGCACCCGGCTATTGGTCGGCGCCACGCGTTCAATCGCCTGACGCAATTGCCCGATCGCCGCCGAGCGCCCGATCAGTTTCGACGGCAGCGGCGTCAATTGCTTGAGTTGCCTTACTTCGCGTTTAAGCCGCGAGTTTTCCAGCGCGCGGTCTGCTACCAGCACCAGCCTGTCGGCCTTAAAGGGCTTCTCAATGAAATCGTAAGCGCCGTGTTTGATGGCGGCGACCGCCGTTTCGATGTTGCCGTGCCCGGAGATCATTACGATCGGGAGTTCGGCATGTTCTTGTTTCATGGCGTCCAGGAGTTGCAGGCCGTCGAGCTTGCTGCCTTGCAGCCAGATGTCGAGAAACACGAGGTTTGGCCGGCGCGTCGCGACCGCCGTCAGGGCATCGTCGCTGTTGCGCGCCGTACGCGTGCTGTACCCCTCATCCTGCAGGATACCCGCCACCAAATCGCGGATGTCGGCCTCGTCATCGACAATTAATATTTCCGCGGCCATTTATATCACCCGCTCACGCTCTGCGATTTATCAGCTTCGGCTGCGTCCGCCTTGCCCGCCGCAGTAAATCGAATCCGTATCCAAGCCCCGCGTTGCCCCGGAATCTTGTCGGCGGCGTCACGCAGTTCGATGCTGCCGCCGTGCTCCTCAATAATGCGGCCAACTATGGCCAGCCCGAGGCCGGTGCCCTTTTCTCGCGTCGTCACATAAGGTTCCAGCAGCCGGCTGCGGTTGGTCTTAGGCAAGCCGATACCGTTATCGACAACATCGATGACGATGTCGGCGCCGTCACGCGCCGCATAGACATGAATTGAGCCCTTCCCGAGTTCACCTGGCGGCACTGCGGCAATCGCTTCGGTCGCATTTTTGATCACGTTGGTAAGCGCTTGCGAAATCAGCCGCCGGTCAAATCGGGCGGGCATCGGGTCTTCGGCGATATCGACATTGATCTCAATTTCCGAATTACCGACGCGCATCAGGAACGCCGTCTGCCGCACCGCATCGGCCACATCTTCCGAGGCGATGACCGGCTTTGGCATTCGGGCAAAATGCGAGAACTCGTCCACCATTCGTCGAATATCGTCGACCTGACGAACAATGGTGTCCGTACACTGTTCAAACACGCCGCGATCGTCGCCGATCATTTTTCCATATTTGCGGCGCAACCGCTCGGCCGACAGCTGGATCGGCGTAAGTGGATTCTTGATCTCATGCGCAATCCGCCGCGCCACGTCCGCCCAAGCCGATGTGCGCTGCGCTGATACCAACTCTGTTATGTCGTCGAGCGTTACCACGTATCCGCGGTCGGACTCCCCCGACTGCTCGCTGGTAATCCGTACCGACAGATTGCGTTCTCGTCCGTCTCGGCTGATCGTAATCTGGTCTTGCGTGAGCGTCCCTGATTGGGCTGCAGCCATTATGTCCGCAAGCTCCGGCAGCACTTCGGTCAGCGCATGGCCAAGAACGTCGTTTTCGCTGCGACCGATCAGTTTTTCAGCCGACCTATTGAGAATACTTACGTTACCGTTGCCATCGACGCCGATCACCCCGGCGCTCGCGCCTGCAAGCACGGCTTCGGTAAATCGCCGGCGGCTGTCGATGAGATCGCGCGCGTGCATGATGTCATCGCGCTGCGTACGCAATTCCTGAGTCATTCGATTAAATGTCTCGCCGAGATGGGCGAGATCACCTTCCGCCTGGCGCACAGGCACACGCACATAAAGATTACCCGTAGATATCGCATTCGCGGCGCCTATCAGTCTTCGAATCGGTGCAACGAGACGATTGGCAAAGTTCAAGCCAAGCCAGACGGCCGACAGAAGAACGATCAACGCGATGACCGTGTACATCAATCCAAAGGCCACCTGAACGCCCGCGCGTCGCGATTCGATTGCAGCGTATTCGGTGACACTCGCGCGCGTCGCTTGTAGTTGAGGCACCACACGTGGATCGAGGAGCCGAGTGACATAGAGATAATAATCGTCGTACTGTTCGAGCTTCATAATCGCGACGACGTAGTTGGCATCCGGCAATAGAACGATTTGTGGCTCCTTGGCTGTTATGTGCGCCAAGGCGTCGCGCGGCGGCAGTGCAAAGGTTTGGTTGACGTTCGTGTCCGCGCGCGCAATGACCTTCAAATTCTTGTCAAGCACGATTGCGGCGGCGAGCCCGCGCACGGACGCCTGGAACGTAAGAAACTGCCGAAGCTTGTCGGGATCCTGATCGAACGCTGCCTTACTTCGCGATATGTCGAACGCGATCACCATAGTATCGGAGCGCGCGATCTGGGCATTGTCGCGCAAGTACGCCTCGGCCACGATGAGTGAGTTTTCGATTGCCGCGCGGGTGCGCGTTGAAAACATACGGTCAAGACCACGGTCGAGCGTAACGCTCGCAACAATCGCCACCATGATCGCGGGTGCGGCGGCAATAACCGAGAACAACGCGACGATACGCACGTGCAGACGCGCCGCAGCCCGACCGCTGCGACGTGCTTGGACGATCTGCCAGACCTCCCTCACGATAATGCTCAGCAGCAGCAGCACCGCAGCCGCGTTGCCGAGAAGCAGAGTCACCACGACGTAGTGGGTTGGTGAAATCGGGGTCAGATCGGCGAGAACGACAAAGGTGACGAAGGCCGACAGCAGAGCGAGCCCGACCGCAATCGGGCCGAGAATGCGTATCTCCCCCCGCTTTATGGGTGGTGCAGCAAGCGCAGTCTCGGCGGCGGCCTGTTCTATGGTCATAGACCCTGGGCGGCGAAGGCTCGAATGCGGGGGTTCAGCTCAAAAACTCGGCAAAAGAGCGCCGGCTCCCTGCCCTGATGCTTTTATACAACAATGTTGCTGAATTGCGACAAATCCGCGGCGCAAAACCGCCGTTTAGTCGCTAGTTACCGCCGCGAAACACCTGGATATCAAGGTCGCGGATTTTCTTGCGCAACGTATTCCGGTTGACCCCTAGGAGATCGGCGGCACGAATTTGATTGCCGCGCGTGGCAGCCAGGGCCGCCGTCAGCAAGGGGTGTTCGACCTCGCGCAAAATACGGTGGTAGAGGCCTGCGGGAGGCAAACCATCTTCAAACCCCGCAAAATAAGCAGCTAGGTGACGCTCCACAGCAGCACTGAGATTTTCGTCGCTGCGCGGCTCTTCCCCACCCGCCGGCAACGTTGGGTGCGCCAACTCCGCGTCAATCACGGCGGCAGTGATTGTCTCCTGCGGGTAGAGCGCGGCCAGCCGGCGTGCCAGGTTTTCCAGCTCGCGTACGTTGCCGGGCCAACGATGTCGTTTCAGGCGTTCAACTGCGGCCTGATCGATCTGTTTGGACGGCAGCCCTTCGCGCTGCACCTGCGCGAAGAAATGCCGGATCAGATCGGGAATATCCTCGGTCCGCTCCCGCAGCGGCGGCAATCGCAACGGAACGACGTTCAATCGGAAAAACAAATCTTCCCTGAACAGACCTTGCTGAATTAACAGACGCAGATCCTTGTTTGTCGCCGCGATGATACGGACGTCGCTTTTAATCGGCGTGCGGCCGCCGACTGTCGTGTACTCGCCTTGCTGAAGCACGCGCAGCAAACGAGTCTGTGCTTCCATCGGCATGTCGCCGATCTCGTCCAGAAAAAGCGTGCCCCCTTCCGCTTGTTCGAAGCGGCCGGAGCTGCGGGTGTTTGCGCCGGTAAAAGCGCCCTTCTCGTGCCCGAACAACTCGGACTCGATCAGGTCACGCGGAATGGCGGCCATATTGATGGCAACAAAGGTGCCGGCGCGTCGCTTGCCATAATCATGCAGCGCGCGCGCCACCAGTTCCTTGCCGGTGCCGGACTCGCCGGAGATCATCACCGTAAGGTCGGTTTGCATCAGGCGGGCCAACACGCGGTAGATTTCCTGCATGGCCGCCGAGCGGCCTACCAGCGGAATGCCCTCGAAATCCTCATTTTTGACATTCGCGGCGCGAGGCTCCTTCGGCTCTGAGAGGGCCCGGCCGACGATCGCAATGAGTTCCTTGAGATCGAAGGGTTTCGGCAGATATTCGTAAGCGCCGCGTTCGGACGCACGAATTGCCGTCATGAAAGTGTTCTGCGCGCTCATAACCACGATCGGCAGATCCGGACGCGCCTTCCGGATACGCGGAATCAGATCAAAGGCGTTCTCGTCAGGCATAACGACGTCGGTGATAACCAAATCACCGTCGCCTTGCGTGACCCAGCGCCAGAGCGTTGCGGCATTGCCGGTCGAGCGCACCTCATAACCAGCGCGGGAGAGAGCCTGATTGAGAACAGTGCGGATCGCCGCATCGTCATCAGCAACTAAAATGCTTCCCGTCGGCATGTTCGTGATCTCACGGGCCTTGCATGGATGGCGCCTCGTCAGCGAGGTCGCCATCACCGCTGTAGATGGGCATCAACACACGAAAAACAGTTCGCCGCGGCTGTGACTCACACTCGATGATGCCGCCATGATCGCCGACAATCTTTGCCGCCAGAGCAAGGCCGAGGCCGCTCCCGCTTTGCTTGGTGGTGACAAAGGGATCAAACAAATGCGGCATCAGGTCTTCGGGCACACCTGGCCCGTTGTCCTTCACGCAGAATTCGAGTGGTAACGAAACGCGCGCTTTGCTTCCGGGCACGGAAAGTCTGACACCAGGGCGAAAAGCGGTGGTCAGCTGTATTTCGCCGTCGGCTGCCGCTTCCCCGATCGCTTCGGCGGCGTTCTTGAGAAGATTGAGGAATACCTGAACAAGCTGGTCGCGATTGGCGAGCACCGGTGGCAGCGACGGGTCATAATCTTCAACGAATTTGACGTGGCGGGCAAAACCCGACTGTGCCAGCCGCTTCACGTGATCGAGGACGACGTGAATATTCACCGGTTCCCGGTCGATCGGCCGTTCGTCGGCGAATACTTCCATGCGATCGACCAGCTTCACGATCCGGTCGGTCTCATCGCAAATCAGCTTGGTGAGAGGGCGATCTTCGTCTCCTGCGGACTGCTCGAGCAATTGCGCCGCGCCACGGATGCCCGACAGCGGATTCTTTATTTCGTGCGCAAGCATGGCAGCCAAAGCAATCACCGAGCGCGCCGCGCCGCGATGCGTGAGTTGGCGATCCATCTTCGCGGCGATAGTTCGTTCTTGCAGCATCACCACAACGTGAGCTGGATACTCGGGCAGCGGCGCCACATAGAGGTCGACAAGCCTCTCTCCCGGATTGCGTGGAGTCGCCAGATCGACCTTGTATTCGTTTACCGCCGCGCCACGTTGCCTGACCTGCTCGATTAGTGTGAGCAGCGGTGAGCCGAACGGCACCAGCTCGCGCAGCATGTACCGCCGCAGCATGGGGATCGATGCTTCGAAAAACTGTTCCGCGGCAACATTGGCGTCGGCAATCTTGCCGTCCGGCGACACCATGATCACCGGATGCGGCAATGCATGCAGCATTGAATCAGTTGGCGTACTGACAACGGTCGAGACGGCTTGCGCGCGTGTCATGCGGCAGCCCTCCACGCAAAATCGTCGTAGGCTTCGGCAAGAAGTTTGCGCGCCTGCGCCGGCGCCTCGGCAGTCAGCACCCGGCTGCGATGTGTCTTCAGTATTTCAATCGGTGCGCCGGCGGTTGCAGCGGCGGAATCAAGGGCCCAACCGAGGTGTTTGCGCGCATGGCGGCGGCCGATGGCCAAACCATGGTGGTTCAGCATTTCCTCGTAGAGGGTCTCGATGAGGCTGAATTGCTCTGTGAGCGCGGGCGCCCGTTCGCACGAGCCGGTCGCGAGATAGCGCGCAACCTGCCCTGGCAGCCAAGGCCGGCCCTGCGCTGCCCGGCCGATCATGATTGCATCGGCGCCGGAAGCGACGAGAGCGTGTGTGGCGTCCGCGAAGGAGCGGATATCGCCGTTGACGACGACGGGAATTGACACGGCTTGCTTGACCGCACGAACCGCCTGCCAGTCAGCGCTTCCGTCATAGAACTGGCACCGGGTGCGACCGTGCACCGTAATGAGTTTGATTCCGGCCGTTTCGGCGCAACGGGCGAGATCGGGGGCGTTCATTGTGGAGGCATCCCAGCCCAGCCGCATTTTGAGCGTCACCGGGATGCGCACCGCGGCCACCGTTGCCTCGATGAGGGTCAGCGCGTGATCGATGTCGCGCATGAGCGCGGAGCCGGCAGTCCCATTGGTGACCTGCTTGGAAGGGCAACCCATGTTGATGTCGATGATGTGCGCGCCTTGCGCTTCAGCAATGCGCGCACCCTCTGCCATCCATTGTGGCTCGCAGCCGGCAAGCTGCACCACGTGGATACCCACGCCCTGCCCCTCGCTCCGCACGGCGGCCTCGCGCTCACCACGCACAAGCCCAGCGCAGGCGGTCATTTCGGAAACCACCAGTCCCGCGCCAAGCCGCTCCGCCAGGCGGCGGAACGGTGTGTCGGTAATTCCCGACATGGGGGCCAAGATCACCCGGTTCGGTATTATTGTAGGGCCGACCGCGAGCATAGAGTCCTGAAAATCCTGGTGTTTTTGCCCCAAAGTCCTGCTGCCTACCATTTAGGCTGCCCCTATTACTGCCTAGAGTTTAGCCAGATTGAACGAGAGCGCAAGTGCTGCACTGCAAAATAATTGTTTATTCTTAAGGCCCAGGCACGGACAGACGCGTTTTCAACGGCGGCAAGAACGCGCTAAAGGCAAACCGGGATTGATGGAGCCAAGTCATGCATGTCGCAGCCGTCGTGGTGGCCGCCGGTCGCGGCGTGCGCGCGGGCGGCGAATTGCCCAAGCAGTTCCGCCAGATTAGCGGGGATACTCTGCTCCGCCGCGCTCTCCTGAGTTTCGTTCAAGCTTCCGATGTCGATTTCGTGCAGCCCGTTATACGGGCCGAGGATGTCGATATCGTCCGCGCGTTAACGCACGGCATGGATGTCCTCGCGCCGGTATTTGGTGGCGCAACCCGCCAGGCCTCGGTGCGCGCCGGCCTGGACGCGCTGGAATCACGCCGACCCGACGTCGTGCTCGTTCACGATGCCGCGCGACCGTTTGCCACCGCGGCGTTGATATCGCGGGCGATTAGTGCAGCCCAACAAACGGGCGCGGCGATCCCGGCTTTACCAGTCACCGACACAATCAAACGCATCGACAGCGCCGGCACGGTTGAAGCAACGCTCGACCGAAGTTCCCTTCGATTGGTGCAGACGCCGCAGGCCTTTGCCTATCCTGCCCTGCTCGAGGCGCACCGCCGCGCTGCCGCGCAGAAACGTGACGATTTCACCGACGACGCCGCGCTCGCGGAATGGGCCGGCCTGAAGGTCGCCGTCTTTGCGGGCGAACCTGGCAACGTCAAGCTTACGACAGCGGATGATTTCGTGCGCGCGGAGGCAATCCAATCCGCGACGCTTGGCGACGTCCGCACCGGATCTGGCCTCGATGTGCATGCTTTCGGGCCCGGCGACCACGTTACGCTCGGCGGCATCCATATCCCGCACAACCACGCGCTTACAGGCCATTCTGATGCCGATGTCGCGCTTCATGCACTCACCGATGCACTTCTCGGCGCGCTCGCCGAAGGCGATATTGGCGCGCATTTCCCGCCGACTGACCCGCAATGGCGGGGCGCGTCATCCGACCGTTTTTTCACGTTTGCTGTTGACCGGGTGCGATCACGCCGCGGGCGCATCGCGCACCTCGATCTGACGATTGTATGCGAAGCCCCGCGCATCGGCGGGCATCGGGACAGCATGCGTGCCAATATCGCGCGACTCGCCGGCATCGATATTGAGCGGGTGGCGGTAAAGGCCACGACCAGCGAGAAGCTTGGTTTCACCGGCCGCGGTGAAGGCATCGTCGCATACGCGACTGCAACTGTTCGCCTGCCCTGGGAATGATCGAATGGCGCAGCCGTCTGCAATCGATGCAGCAAGGACCCTGCTCGATATTTGCACTAAAAAACAATTGACGCTGGCAACCGCCGAGTCATGCACCGGCGGATTGGTTGCTGCCACAATCAGCGAAATTTCCGGGTCCTCGGCCGTCCTCGATCGCGGCTTTGTGACTTACTCAAACACGGCGAAGCAGCAGATGCTCGGCGTTACGCCGGCCACGATCGACGTTTATGGCGCTGTTAGCCGCGAGTGTGCCGAGGAGATGGCAAAAGGCGCGCTCGCGCATGCCTCCGTTGATCTTGCTGTGTCCATTACCGGCATCGCAGGTCCGACTGGCGCAGTGCCGGGCAAACCGATCGGCCTTGTATTTTTTTGCGCCGCTTCGCGCAGCGGCCGCGTGATCACGCATGACCGCAAATATGGCGACATCGGACGGAGCAAAGTGCGTGAACTGTCGGTGTTGCAGGCACTCGGCATGCTGCAAGAACTGGCGGAAAAGGAAGAGCCCAGCCCGCCCGCGGGAGAAAGCAAGCAAAGGTAGGCTCAAAATGGGGGCTTTTGCTTTGGCTCTATTGGCGTAAGATCAACCGGTCGGTCGCCGATACGGCGCGCTTCTGACAAAAACTTCCCCGGTCGGCGGGCCGACGTCAACGAGGGGAAACGCCATGAAACGTCGTCAATTCCTGAAAGCCGCCGGCGTCGGGCTCGCCGCGTCGGCCGTTGCCGCGCCCGCAATTGCGCAATCGTCTCCGGAAATAAAGTGGCGGCTGACCGCGAGCTGGCCGAAGTCGCTCGATACGCTTTATGGCGGCTGCGAGTATTTTTCGAAACGCATTGCCGAAATCACCGACAACAAGTTTCAGCTTCAGGTATTCGCGGCCGGCGAAATCGTTCCCGGTCTGCAGGTACTCGATGCCGTGCAAAGCGGCACGGTCGAGATGGGCAACACAGCGATGTATTACTACTGGGGCAAGGACCCGGCGTTTACGTTCGGCACGGCGCTCCCCTTCGGGTTGAATACCCGACAGATGATTTCATGGATACGTCATGGCGGCGGTGAAGAGCTGCTCAACGGCCTTTTGAAAGACTACAATTGCATCGGCTTCGCCGGAGCGAACACGGGCGCCCAGATGGGCGGCTGGTTCCGCAAGGAAATCAAGACGACGGACGATCTCAAAGGACTCAAATTCCGTGTCGGCGGTTTTGCCGGCACGATCCTGTCGAGACTCGGCACGGTGCCGCAGCAACTTGCCGCCGGAGACATCTACCCTGCGTTGGAAAAGGGCACGATCGACGCAGCCGAGTGGGTCGGTCCCTACGACGATGAGAAGCTCGGCTTCGCGAAGATCGCCAACTATTACTACTATCCCGGTTGGTGGGAGGGTTGCGGGCAAGCCCACTACATCATCAACCTTCCGAAGTGGAACGAGCTGCCAAAGAATTACCAGTCGGCAATCATCACGGCATCTAACGACGCATGGGTGTGGACGCTTTCGAAATATGACTTCGTCAATCCGCCAGCGCTGATCAGACTGGCGGCAACGGGTGTACAGCTACGGGCATTCCCGCAGCCGGTACTTGAAGATTGCTACAAGGCAGCCAACACGATCTACGGCGAGCTTTCGCAGACAAAGCCGCATTTCAAGAAGATGTATGACAGTCTGGTGCCATATCGCAGCGGCGCCTATGCGTGGCTGCAGGTTGCCGAACTCGGCTTCGACAGCTTCCAGATCCGCATGCGTGCGCGGACTTGAGCTAAGCCCACAACAGAAAACCCCGGAGCTTGCGCTCCGGGGTTTTTTACGCGCTATACGCCCTATCGAATGACGTCGAGCACGCGACGTTCGCCGGGATCGACGATGACAACGTCATCATCGTTCCGGTAGTACCGGTATCCCCTCATAGAGGGCAACTCACGCACCACGGGTTCGTCGAACTCCTCGAGCTCAACGGAGGAAGGCACCTCTTCCTCGATCGTCACTTCGCGACGAACGCTGCTTCCAGTGGTCGTACGCCGCGCGGGATGCGCGCTCTTCCGGATGACTTCGCGCTGTTCGTTCGTGAGGTTGAGGTTGCTTCGGCGCGAGGTGCTCGTGGAAGCTGCACGGCCGCTGCCCCCGTATGGCATCAGGTAAACAATTTGATGCGTCCGAGGCTCAACAATCACGATCCGATCGGCCGTGACGAAATAGCTATAGCCTCTGTATTGCGGAACGATTTCCACAATGTCGGCAGGCACGGCATGGAGATGAACGCTTGCAGGAACCGCAACGCCAACGTTGATTGAGAAGTTGACCCTGGTTACCGGCTCAACTTTCTGTTTGCTGATGATCGAGCTGACGCGGGTCTGCTGCTGGCTCGTCAGCTGAGGTGCCTGTCCTTGAGCCGCCCTGCTCTGAGAAGGCTGTGCCGCCTGGTTCTGCGCGGGCTGCCCGCTTTGGCCGCTCTGTTGATTTTGATTCGGCTGCGCCGGCGCCGTCTGTGCAGAAGACGGCTGATTTGCGGGTGGGTTCTGGGTCGACTGCTGTGACGGCGGCTGCTGAGGCGGGCTTTGGGTCGACTGCTGAGAGGGCGACTGCTGCGGAGCTGCACCGGTCTGCGAGTTCTGGCTGCTAGGCTGCTGGCTATTTTGACCCGTCATCGGCTGCGTAGTCTGACCCTGCGGCTGCGTGGTCTGGCCCTGCGCCTGTCCCTGACCTGTCGTATTGCGTGATGGTGTTACGTCGCGGATGCGATCACGGCCTTGTTCCGTCTTACTTGGCGTTTGTTCCGCGGCACCTGGCGTCTCTCGCCGCTGCTGATCGTATGTTTGGGCAGTAGCAGCAGACGTCGCGATTGCGGCCGCCGCAACTGTTGTCATTAATGTCCAAGTCTTCAATGTCTGAGTCTTCATGCGCTTTCTCCCAATAGTTCCCCGGGAGCGCGTTTGGCTCCTCCCTTCCGAGCGGCAACGGAGTGGCCAAATGATTGTTCCAAATGGAACTTGGGAGGGCGAGCGACTAGTGTCTGTGTGCGCCAATGAATTGCACTAGCTCATCGCGAACTTGCGTCACCACGCTGTTCCATGAGCGTGTCTCATCCTGACGAAACAAGCGCGCCGTCGGATACCAGGGGCTGGTGTCGCGATCGAGCAACCATCGCCAATCAGGCAGGTACGGCAGCAGAATCCAGACGGGACGCCCCAGTGCGCCCGCGAGATGCGCCGTGCTTGTGTCCACTGTTACAACTAGGTCGAGCTGCGCCATCAGTGCCGCGGTTTCGGAAAAATCCACAAGGCTGTCGGAGAGGCGGACAATGTCGCTGCGCTCTCCGAGCACTACGGCGTCGGCCGGCCGAACATCCTTTTGCAGACTGATAAACATCGCGCCTGTGTCCAAGAGCGGCAGGAGCGCATTCAGACCAACAGAGCGATTTTGGTCCCTCTTATGCGCCGGATTGCCCGACCAGATAAGCCCGACCCGGCATTGGTTTTTTGCACCAAGGCGAACGCCCCAATCCGCTAATTTTTGCGCAGGCGCACTGAGGTACGAGATCGATGCGGGGATCGTCTCAAGCCGTGTTTCAAAGGCAAGCGGCAGGCTCAATAAAGGGCAATGCCAGTCGAAATTTGGCAGCGCATCCCCCCTGGACACAACGTCCGTTACGCCTGGCACGCTGGCCACCAGTTCGCGCAGCTGCCTATGAACCTCCAGGATGACCCTGCCGCCCCGCGCGGCCACTAGAGGCGCGTAACGGCAAAACTGAATGGCGTCGCCGAGTCCCTGCTCGGCATGCAGCAAAATGGTCTGGCCATTAAGCGCTTCACCCCGCCAGAGCGGCTGCGCGAAGCCGCGCTTGGCAATCGCCATCGCTTGGTATTTCCAGCGCCATTCGTACTCAGCCCAGCCGCGGGCGAAATCGCCGGTGAGAAGGCGCAGCGAGGCAGCATTCCAGTGCGCTTCCGGAAAATCCGGTTGCAGGGCGATCGCGCGATCATAGCTTGCCAGCGCCTCGTCGTGGCGCCTGAGCTCATACAATGTCGCCCCCCGGTTCGATAACGCTTGCGGAAAACTAGGCTGCAAAGCCAGCGCGCGGTCGTAGCTCATCAAAGCTTCTTCATACCGCCCGGTTTCATGCAGCGTGGTACCCCGATTGTACTGTGCGCCGGCATGCCCAGACTGGAGTGCTAGCGTGCGGTCGTAAGCCGCCAAGGCCTCATCGTAGCGCTTCAAGCTATTGAGCGTATTGCCGCGATTGAAAATCGCTTCGATGAGATTTGGCCTTAGAGCGAGCGCCCGGTCGAAACCGGTAAGCGCCTCGTCAAACCGTTTCATTTCATTGAGAGCGTTGGCGCGGTTCGCATGCGCTTCAGCAAGATCTGGTCGCAGGGCGAGCGCGCGATCATAGCTTGCGATTGCATCATCGTAACGCTTCAACTCATGCAGTACGCCACCCCGATTGTAGAGCGCGTCAACAGCGTCCGGTCGAAGTGCGAGGGCGCGATCATAACTTTCCAACGCCTCGTCATAACGCTTGAGATCATACAAAGCTGCGCCACGGTTTATGAGGGCGGCCGCATAATTGGGCTGCAGGGAAAGCGCGCGCGTGTAGCTGTCCAACGCTTCGTCGTAACGTTTTAACGCTTTCAAGGTGTTGCCGCGGTTCGACAGAGCTTCGGCATGTTCGGGCCGCAGCGCGAGCGCGCGATCATAGTGCGTCAGAGCAAGATCGTGCTTGCCCAGCATGGCCTGAACGACGGCCAGGACATAAATCGCGTCAAAGAACTCGTGCTGCCTGTCGGCAATTTGCTGGCAAATTTTCTCGGCTTCAACAAAGTGGCCCGCACGGTAGGCCGCAAGCGCCTGATCGAGCGTCTGCGGCAATTTAACTGCGGGGCTCGCCATTGCAGCGGTTGGATGCAGCGGTTGGATGCAGCGGGTGGATGGTCTCGCGCAATTCGGGAATGAGAATCACCCGATTGCCTTATCTCGACGCTATAGTCGGCGACTACAGTGTCAAGAAGGCGGGCTTCGCTTCCGACCGTAGATTGCATCGGCGCGCTGCTCGAAGGCACTGGCAAACCGTCGAAAGGCCGCATCAAACATCGCGCCCATCAGCAGGGCAAATGTACGGCTTCTGAATTCGTAGTTGATAAAAAACTCAACGTCGCAGACCTTTTCTCCGACGGGCTGAAACGTCCAGCGATTCTCCATGTGCTTGAACGGGCCGTCGAGATATTCCACCAGGATTTTCAGGCGCGGCTTATCGAGCGTAACGCGGCTGGTGAACGTCTGGTGGATCATTTTGTAGGCGACCGTCATAGCCGCCACGATCATGCTGACATTGTCTTCTTTTTGCACGCGGCTGCGCACTTCCATTGCGCTACAGAGAGGAACAAAATCGGGATATTTGTCGACGTCAGCGACGAGGTCGAACATGTCAGCGGCGGCGTGTTGGACGCGGCGGTTCGTCGAAAAATACGGCATTGAATGCTAGGTACAGGCGGCGCGCGCCGCTTTGAGGCGAGCGAAATCCTCACCTGCGTGGTGCGATGAGCGTGTGAGCGGCGAAGCTGCCACCATCAGGAAGCCTTTTGAATAGGCGATCGCTTCGAGTGCTTTGAATTCGTGCGGCGGCAAAAAGTGTTTGACTTCGTGGTGCTTGCGGGTCGGCTGCAGGTACTGCCCAATAGTGAGAAAATCCACGTGCGCTGATCGCAGGTCGTCCATGACCTGCAGTACTTCGTTTCGCTCTTCCCCAAGTCCGACCATGATACCCGACTTGGTAAATGTCCTCGGATCAAGCTCCTTCACTCTCTGCAGCAGACGCAAGGAGTGGAAATATCGCGCTCCCGGCCGCACTGTCAGATAGAGCGACGGCACGGTCTCGAGGTTGTGGTTGAACACGTCAGGCTTGGCCACAACGACTTTCTCCAGCGCGCCGTCCTTCCGCAAAAAATCAGGCGTCAGCACCTCGATCGTCGTCCGCGGACAGCGCGCACGAATGGCGCGGATGGTATCGGCGAAGTGCTGAGCCCCGCCATCGGCGAGATCGTCACGGTCGACCGACGTTACGACAATGTGCGCAAGACCGAGCTTGGCAGTGGCATCCGCAACCTTTGCGGGCTCACCGGGGTCGAGCGCGCCGGGCAATCCGGTTTTCACGTTGCAGAAGGCGCACGCCCGGGTGCAGGTGTCGCCCATGATCATGAAGGTGGCGTGTTTCTTCTCCCAGCATTCTCCAATATTCGGACAACCGGCCTCCTCGCAGACCGTGTGAAGCCCATTGTCCCGCATAATCTTCCGAGTCGAGAAGTAACCCGGCGAGACCGGAGCCTTCACGCGAATCCAGTCCGGCTTTTTCAGCTGAGGCGAATCCGGCCGATGCGCCTTTTCCGGATGGCGCGGCCGCGGACTCTTTGTGAGGTCAAAAACAACCGCCATGAACCCTACTTACGGCTGCCGCTCCATCCCCGCAAGATCGAGGCCGTCATGCCTGCCGGATCGCCCGCCAAATCAAGAGAAATACGACGGCGCCAACGGTTGCACTGATGAGTCCGCCAAGAAAGCCGGGTTTTACGGCCAATCCTATTTGATCAAAAAGGATGCCGCCGACGATGGCGCCGACCAGACCGACGGCGAGATTGTACAGGAGACCGCCGCGGCCGCCCAGAATTTGCGTTGCGAGCCAGCCGGCGATCAGGCCGACGACAATCCACATAAGAATTCCCATAGCCCTCTCCTGATTTAGAATGCGGCACGCTGGCGGAATCTATACAACAGTCTGCGGAATGCGAATGGGGCTATGGCCTCCCCGCCAAACCGCTTTGCATGGCAAAAAAACCTCAACGATCTTCCAGGGTGCGGACACACGTCCTCATCCTTAGCGCCTACACCGCAGCAGTCTTTCTCAGCGCGCTGCTTCTGTTTGGCGTGCAACCGATGTTTACCCGAATGGTGCTGCCGCGTTTCGGTGGATCACCGTCGGTTTGGTCAGTGGCCATGGTTTTCTTTCAATCAATGTTGCTGGCTGGCTATGCCTATGCGCATGTGCTGACCACGTTGCGGCAACGCTATCTGCCGGTCGCAATCCATCTTCTTGTTATGATCGCCGCCGCATTTACGTTGCCGCTGGCAGTTGCGCAGGCATGGGCCACACCATCAGGAACCGTCGCGGCCGCCTTCTGGCTGCTCGGCCTCTTTGTCGTTTCGATCGGATTGCCGTTCTTCGCTCTTGCCGCCAACAATCCGCTGCTGCAGTCCTGGTTCGTCGCCACCGGTCATCATGACGCGCGCGATCCATATTTTCTCTACGCCGCTTCAAATGTAGGCAGTTTTATTGCGCTGCTGTCTTATCCGGCACTGTTCGAGCCGGTTTTCAGTTTGCAGACCCAGACTCGACTATGGAGCGCCGGTTTCCTGCTCTTGATTATATTGGTTGCCGGCTGCGGTGCGTTGATGCTTCGCGTGCCGCAGGCGCGCTCGCGCGCGAAAGTCCGGACCAAGCAGGGTCCTGACTGGATAACAATCGGCCGCTGGGTTTTCATCTCAGCAGTGCCCTCCGGACTGCTGATCGCGATTACCGCTTACATTTCGACGGACGTGGCAGCCGCACCACTCCTCTGGGTCATTCCACTCTCGCTGTATCTGCTGACCTGGGTTCTGGTCTTCCAGCGCCGACCTTTGGTTTCGCACAGCATTATCTTGATGCTTCAGCCGTTCGCGATCGCCGGAATTGTTCTGCTCGTCTTCTACGCCGGATGGATCGCGTTGTTTCTCAACCTGACGCTGCATCTGTTAGCTTTTTTCGTTATCGCCATGGGCTGTCATGGCGAACTCGCTCGCACTCGCCCGGCCGCACAACATCTCACGACGTTCTACGTGTCGCTCTCGTTCGGCGGCATGGTTGGGGGGATTTTCTCAGGCTTGATCGCGCCTTACGTGTTCTCGTCAGTTGTGGAGTATCCGCTCCTGGTCGTTCTTGCGATCTTATGCCGCCCGTTCACGCAGGAAATCTGGCAACCGCTGAACCGCTGGCTTTGGCCCTTGGCGCCGGCGTATTGGCCGCGGCTTGATCGCTGGTTTTGGCCGGCCGCCGCGACAGTCGCGCTCGCTCTGGCCTTCGTACGCTATGCCGGATTCGATCTCGATGATGACACCGAAACTCTCGAAACTCTTCTCAAGGGCACTATTCTGACCTTGGCAATTGGCTCAATTGTGCTGCTGCGGGACCCGCCAAAGTCGGCATTCGCGATCGCTCTGGCATTTGCCGTGATCCGCATTTACCCCACCTATGGGACGCATGCAGAGACAGTGCGCAGCTTTTTTGGAGTCCATAAAATATACGTGAGCGATGATGGCCGTTACCGCATCCTCATGCACGGGTCGACCATCCACGGCGGGCAAATGATCGAGAACGAGCGCGGCGAACCGGTAACGGGGCCGCCCCGCCCGATCACGTACTACCACGACAAGTCGGCGATGGTTCAGGTGATCCGCGCCATACGCGAGCGCAAGCACACACCGTTGCGCGTCGCCGTCATTGGCCTCGGCACGGGGTCCCTGGCCTGCCACATTGCACAGGGAGAGACATGGCGCTTTTTCGAGATCGATCCGACGGTTGTCGAGATTGCCCGCGATCCTAAACGGTTCTCGTTCGTGTCATCCTGCGCACCAGATGTCCCGATTGTTCTTGGTGACGCGCGGCTGACCTTCGCTCAAGAGCCGGCCCGCGGCTATGATCTCATCATCGTCGATGCATATTCGTCCGACGCAATCCCCGTACATCTGGCAACGGCGGAGGCGATGGCGATCTACAAGTCGAAGCTCGCCCCGCAGGGCGTGGTGATGATGCACATCTCCAACCGGCACCTGGAGTTGCACAGCGTCGTGGAGGGAATTGCCGCCGCTAACGGGCTAAGAACCTGGGTGTGGAGCAACAAGAACGAGCAGTACGACGACGACAACTATGTCTTTACCTCGGATGTCACCGTCTCCGCGGACAGCGCTAACGATCTCGGCGCGCTCGCGCAGGACAAATTCTGGGTTTTGACGCCGCCCAATCCGGCGCTGCGAACCTGGACAGACGACTATTCCAACATCGGCGGCGCTATCTGGCGCAAGTACCACAAAATGAGCGACTGAGTTTGCATTAGGCCGCTTTGGCCGGCATGCGATGGTTCGGCGTCGAATTGGAAATCTTCAGTTCATCGTCGTTCATGTCCACACCGATATCGGCGAACAACGGCGTCGAAAGATAGCGTTCGCCGGTGTCGGGCAGCATGCAGAGCACCGTCGAGCCGGGCGCGGCGCCCTTGCAGACCTCAAGCGCTCCCGCAAACGTGGCTCCCGCGGTGATCCCGACAAAAATCCCTTCTTTCTGCGCGAGCTCGCGGCTCCATTTCATGGCATCCGGCGCTGCAATGGTGATGATACGGCTGATCACACCCATATCGACCGCATCACCGGTGATCTTCGGAATGAAGTCGGGGCTCCATCCCTGCATCGGATGCGGTTTGAACACCGGATTGGCTTTCGCCGGGGACCCGTCCGGATTGCGTTCCTGCTTCGATCCGCTGGACAACATCGGCGCATCGGCCGGCTCGCACACCACGATCTTGGTGTCCGGTCGCTCTTTCGCCAGCACGCGGGCGACGCCCTTGAGTGTCCCGCCGGTGCCGAAGCCGGTGACCCAGTAGTCGAGCTTTTCACCCTTAAAGTCGTCGACGATCTCCCGCGCGGTTGTTCGTGAATGCATTTCCGGATTGGCCTCATTCTCGAATTGTCGCGTGAGGAACCATCCGTGGGTCTTGGCGAGTTCGATCGCCTTGTTCACCATGCCCAGGCCGCGCTCGGCAGCAGGCGTAAGAACGACTTTTGCGCCAAGAAAGCGCATTAGCTTGCGCCGTTCGACGCTGAACGTTTCCGCCATCGTGACCACCAGCGGGTAGCCTTTCGCGGCGCAAACCATCGCAAGACCGATGCCGGTGTTGCCCGAAGTCGCCTCAATTACGGTCTGGCCTGGCTTGAGCTCGCCGGATTTTTCCGCTGCCTCGATCACCCCGAGCGCCAGCCGGTCCTTGACCGAGCCAAGCGGGTTGAATGCCTCGATCTTCACAAACAGGTTGATGCCCTTGGGAGCGAGCTTGTTGATCCTGACCACGGGTGTGCGGCCGACGGTTTCAAGAATATTCGCGAACTTCGACATAGCCTCTCCTTCCAACGCCCCCGAGAAATCACATGTTCAGCACGCGACCATAAGCATCGAGCACCGCTTCCTTCATCATCTCTGACAGGGTCGGATGCGGGAAAACGGTGTGCATGAGTTCTTCCTCTGTCGTTTCGAGATTCATCGCAACCACATAGCCCTGAATTAGTTCGGTCACCTCAGCGCCAACCATGTGCGCCCCCAATAGCTGACCGGTTTTTTTGTCGAAAATGACTTTGACGAGGCCCTGATCTTCTCCCAGCGCAATGGCCTTGCCGTTGCCGATGAAGGGGAATCGTCCGACCCGCACATCAAGCTTTTTTTCCTTCGCAGCCTGTTCGGTAATGCCGACAGAGGCCACTTGTGGCGAGCAATAGGTGCAGCCGGGAATCATGGATTTGTTCATAGGGTGAGGATTGAGCCCCTTAATCGCCTCGATGCAGACGACGCCCTCGTGCTCGGCTTTGTGAGCCAGCATCGGCGGTCCGGAGACGTCACCGATCGCGTAGATGCCCGGGACATTCGTCTTGTTGAACTGGTCGACCACAATGATGCTGCGGTCGGTTTTCACTCCGAGCTTTTCCAACCCGAGATTTTCAATGTTGCCAACTACGCCGACCGCCGAGATCACGCGCTCGACCGTTATTGTTTGTGATTTGCCACCCTCCTCTATCGTCGCGGTAACGCTGTCGCCTTTCTTGTCGAGCTTTGTCACTTTGGCATTGGTATGAATTTTGATGCCTTGTTTCTCAAAGCTCTTGCGCGCAAAGGCTTGGATTTCATGATCCTCGACGGGCAGGATTTGCGGCAGCACCTCAACGACTGTGACGTCTGAGCCAAGCGTGCGGTAGAACGAAGCGAATTCGATGCCGATTGCCCCCGAGCCGACGACCAGCAGCGATTTCGGCACGCGATCCGGAATCATCGCCTCGAAATAGGTCCAGATGAGTTTTTTGTCGGGCTCAAGACCGGGCAAAACGCGTGGACGAGCACCGGTGGCGATGATGATGTGTTTGGCCTGGTAGCTGCCGGCCCCCAGTGCGCCTTTCGGCGCTTCGGCTTTCGAAGCCTTTACCGCGACCTTGCCCGGCGCATCGATCGTGGCCTCGCCCCAGATGATCGAGACCTTGTTCTTCTTCATCAGAAAACCGACGCCGTCGTTCAGCCGTTTTGACACGAGGCGAGAGCGCTTCACCACCGCGGCAGGGTCATAACCGACATTGTCGGCTTTCAAGCCGTAATCCTTCGCATGCTGCATGTAGTGGAATATTTCGGCCGAGCGCAGCAGCGCCTTGGTCGGGATGCAGCCCCAGTTCAGGCAAATACCGCCGAGGTAATCCCGCTCGACAATGGCTGTCTTGAAACCAAGCTGGGCCGCGCGGATCGCAGTAACATAGCCGCCCGGGCCGGAGCCGATGATCAGGACATCAAATGAATTATCGGCCACACGCGTCTCCGCTACCGCCGGGTTCGAACTGTTCGTGTCCCACAAGGGACCGCATCAATCAAGCGGCCTATTGAACA
>AR_comb_assmDRAFT_10427505_pt1 | contig 21573 bp, 23 predicted proteins | sample ArasoioldDNA_FD_10543 | JGI IMG/M metagenome (IMG submission 10543) | reverse complement strand
CCGTAGCACGACGGGCCTTGCCCAGCTGAGCCCAGCCAAGCCCCGCCACGCCCCGCCGAACCCAGCCCGGCCATACCTGGCCATGCCCCGCTTTGCCCAGCCCCGCCTAGCCATGCTGCGCTAGGCTGCGCCAGTCCGCGCCATGCCACTCCAAGCTCTGTCGAGTGTGGCCCGCACACTCAGTGTGCATGCTAGCTCAGTACCAGTGCTGGGAGACGACGACGACGATGGCGCCGACGATGGCGACATTGATCGCGAGCCCGACCAGCATGTTGCGGGTGCGATGCCGCCGATCAGACGCGGCGCTCTCGCGCATGCGGCGCATGTCGCGCAGATGCTCCTCTGAGCTTTGGCCGGCGATGTCGTGTGCCAGGCGCGTGGTCTCGGTCTTCTTGCGCGCATCGACCCAGCGCTGAAACAGCAGCAGCCCGCCGAAGACGATGACCACGAAGGCGATGACTTCAGCCTGGCTCATGCCGGCTCAGGCTCGAAGTGGCGCGGATCGAGCAAGCCCTGCTCGATCATCTTCAGGCGCCGTTGATGGTTGCGGTTTTCCTTGGCCGCGCGCAGCTTGCGCACGAGCGTGGCACGTTGCTGCGAGATGGTCTCCAGGGCGAGGTCGGCTGAGCCGGGCATGCGCGAGCGACCGCGCTCCCAATTGGCGACGGTGTGCAGCGTGCAGCCCAGGATCATGGCCAGTTCGGACTGGCTGAGGAACTGCTCAGCCCGCCACTTCTTGAGTTCACGGCCTTTCATGGAACTACTCTCCTAACCGTTTGGTTACCCAGCGGCGCAAGTCCGTTTCGCTGGTGAATACTTCGCTGGTGTACCCGTCATCGATGCACACCACGAAGTCGCGGGTTTCGGGATACCACATGTACTCGCCGACCTCGTGGCCGTTGACAACGATGCCGATGCGGACGTTATCGATGCGCGTGTATTCGATCATCGCAGCACGTCCCGGCCGGTGACGCTCAGCACGGCCGCGCGCAGTGCTACGGCAGCTTCGTCGGTCTTGGCTTGCACGTTGGTGGTGTTGGTGCCGTCGTCGCGCAAGATGATGCGGAACTCCGGGTACTCTTCACACCAGCCGCCGGCCCACCAGTCGTACATGGCTTGCGGCTCGCCAAACGAGCCGGCGTGCGTTTTGTTGATGGCGTGCACGACCTGTAGCCACTCCGGGTAGCCGCAGCAGGTATTCGAGAGCTTGCCGTGCGGGCAGAGGCTCGTGAGGCGGGTAGAAAGCACGATGGCATCGTGCGCATGCGCGGCGCGCTTTTCGGCCGTGGTACGTGTGTCTTTCAAGGAACTACTCTCCTATTGGTTCAAGCTGGCGCCGCAAGCGTTGCAGCGGTACGTGTTGTCGGCCGGCAGTGGGCGGCGCACGTCGTAGTGTCCGCATGGCCCGGTCACGCCATTGATGTTGATGAAGCACTCCGGTTCGTCGGAGTTCGGATCGTTGTCTTCGCCCTGGTAGACGAACACGTTGGGCTTGTGATCCAAGTCATTGGAGCCGGTGGACGGGTTGAAGTAGACGTACGTCTGGCGCTGGCCATCGGTGCTGGCGACGCGATAGCCGACGCGACCGTCATAGACGAACGGCTCGTAGTAGACGCCGGCGTCCGTGTCGTACACGGTCTGCTCGCTGAGCCACTTGGTAGGTGGGTGGAGGCGATGCGGGTTTAGATCGTCAAGCGGGTTCAACTCGGCGGTCATGACGCGACCGCCGGCGTGCTGAACACCCAGAAGTACTCATACCCATAGCCACCACCCACCAATGGTGTGAAGTGGTTATCAGGCTCCGGCGTCCAGCCCATTTTGCGCGTGACAAGCAGCGCCGCGTATGCGTGGTTCTGCTCGCTATTGAGGCTATGGTCGTACTCGAACACCACGCGCGAGGCGCGGTCTCCGGCGTCGGCCACGATGCGCCCGCCGCGCGTGTTGGTTGGACCCACGTAGTGGGTGCGGATGGCACGGTAGCGCGCCTCGGGAAGCGTGCGGGTATCGATACCCTGGCGATTGTCAGTGAACATGGAACTACTCTCCAGTGACCTGTCATCTTCAGACGCCGGCGGTCAACCCGGACGTGACGCGCCGTAGCGCGTTTCGACAGTTACGCGGTGCGGCTGGGTGGCGCGTCGTCCCAACCGATGTCGTACTCAAGCTCAACATCCTCAGCTTGTGAGTCGTCGCGCCCGATGAGTTCGTCTTCGGGTGTGACCCAGTAACGCTCCTCGAATTCGATGCGAGCCGCAACGATGCTCATGGCGTGCTCGTATGTGTCGGTTTCGACGGTTACGAGGAAGGTAAATGTACTCACTGGAACTACTCTCCGTGTGTGGTTTTGCGCTGCTCAAGGATGTGCAGCAAGCGGGTGTAGGCAATCGTGCGCAGCGGATGCGATCCAAAGCGCTTGTTGGTGCGGATGAGGTACTTGACCTCCGCGAGTATCTCGGCGTCCGAGAAGAGGTCCGGGTCGCTTTGTGGTGTGGGCTCGCCAACGCGAGCCCGGCCGGGGATGTAGGTCATGCCAGGACTCCGGCGTACGTGTCGCAGCCCAGGCAGTCCGGCACAGTGCAGACGACTTCCGATAGATCGTCCGCGTGGTGGTAGCTGCGCGCGACCAGCCGCAGCGCGTTGAGCACGGTAATTTCCTGTTGGTAGAGATTCTGCCCGTCGGCGGTGGCGCCGTACGTTCTGAGCGCCGCGATGGCGACGCCGACGGCATGTGCTGGTGATTGCGTGTTACTCACGCGCGGCTCCAATAGGCGATGCTGCCATCGCTGCCGGTGAGGCGGATGAGGTACTGGAACGGGTATGCCCAGTGCGTGCTAGGAACTACGTCAACTTTGCAAGCGACCGGACGGCCGTGCTGCAGTTCGTACTTGCGCATCACGCGGCGCATAGCGCGCTCAGCTGCAGCTTGCGTGCGATAGGCGAGAATCTCGTTTTTACGTGCCATTGTGACTACTCCACTATGGTTTTGACCTGTCATCATCAGTGTGAGGCGGTCAATCCTCACAGACGCGCTACTGGCGCGTTTCGACACCCTGTCAGCCGGGCTTGCGCCTGGTGACGGGTAGATATCAATCCGTGTACGGTGCCTTGCCGCACGTCTCGCAACGATTCGCCCAGAGTGGTGTATTCGGGCAAAAGCAGTAGCGCTCAGTGATCGGCCGTTCGACCGGGCGAGGCCGGCGCGCCTCCCGTTCGCGACGTTCGCGCCAGTACTCGCTAGCGGACTGCCGGGTCATGACTCCGGCTCCGCATAGGCACTCTCGATACGCTCGCCGTGCTCGCAGTACAGAGAGTCATCTTCCCAATTGACGTCAACGCCGGTGATGACCTCATCGTTGTACTCGCGCTCCACGCTGGCGTGCTCCGGACAAAGCACGGTGCCCTGGTCTGTCACGTAGTACAGGGGATAGCCACCCGGCCATGCGTAGGCTGGCAGCTTGCCATCCGGGCCGATGTTGACCGGCTGAACACTCGCGATGGCTGGAGACGAGATACGAAAGCCGGGGAAAGTGTGAATATGGCTCATGACTGCGCCTCCAATTCCTGGCTACCCTCATCGCAGTCGCAGCGTTGCGAGACCCAATAGTGGTAGTCCGCGCGACCATCGAAGTTGACCCAATAGTCACCCTGTGAGCCGGACTTGCGCGGCTTCGCGATGCCGTACTGCTTGCGTTCGGCCGGTGTGAGTCCGAGATAGCCATCCCACGCGGAATCTAGATCAAACTTCACGTCGGAAAGCGAAGCGCTCATAGCTTCGCGCAACGTGGCGTAGGTGTACGTGTCGGACTCCGGCATATAACCGGCCATGTTGTGTCCGACGTGATAATGGAACTTCGACATTGTTCTACTCCCAATGTTTGTTTGGTCTGTCTCATCAGTACCGGGCGACCAATCCCGGCAGACACGAGCAGGGTAGGTACAGTGTTCGCGGTCCCGGTTGCCCGGTTGCTCCGCCATGCCACGTAGGTCACTGCCATGCTTACTTACCTGCTCGTGTTATCGACTTGTGAAAGTCATCCCCTGTCAGCCGGGCTTGCGCCCGGTGAGGGATAGATATCCACCGGAGAGCGCCGGTGGTCGTTTGAGTCACGCTTGATCAATTGCATTGAGTGTCTGTCTACACTCGTGACGCGACGTCCGGAGCCTGCCATCCTCGCGAGTCCCGGCGTTTAAGCTTCGCCGCACTTCCCGCAACTAGACACAGTCGGAACGTCTGTAGCAATACAGTCCGTTGAATGACTCGGTGCCAGGGTTCAATCCGCAACTAGGTGCCGGGGTGCTAGCCCGACTAACCGTCGTGGTCACGTCCTACTTCCGTATTCACGCTATGGCTGCTTATCGGGACTCCCGAAGGCGCTCAGCGTCTACTGTTGTGCCAGGGGATAGGGGCGAGACACTCGTGATGCCTGCTAGCCCGACCCTGGTCTTGTGTGCCGCTTGAGCCTCTCGACTTGCGACAACAGCACTATGCGGAATAATTTAGGTGATATCCCTAAATAACGTCTAAGCTATTGTTAAATGATTATTAACGTGGCAGGCGCCTTGATGGGGGAGACTATCCTCACCCTATGCCGCGTGGGCAGTCTAGGTTTGTGGCTGAACTGGCCGGGACTGTGGTCGCGGCTCCGCCACCTAAGTCGAAACGGCGTATCTCGGAAGAGCAGGTACAGGACAGGTATCTGGCCGGCTTGCCTAAGTACTTCACGGTCACGGCTGCGCTCACGGCTGCCGGGGCAAGTGCCTCGCAATTGGCAAGATGGCGTGAGCAGGATGGCAGCTTTCTCGTACGTGAGCAGTACGCCCGAGACCAGCTAGCTGACAGGCTAGAGGCTGAGGCCATCCGCCGGGCGTTCCGTGGAGTCCGGCAGCCTGTCTATCAGGGTGGCCTGCTAGCTGGCTACATCACTCAATACAGTGACCAGCTACTCACCTTGATGCTCAAGGCTATGAGGCCAGAGAAGTACCGGGATCGTAGCGAGGTTAGCGTGACGCCAATTGTCAAGGTGGTCAGCGGATTCACCCCGGCTGACGTCCTGTAAGTACGTAGCCTCAGTACGCGCCAGGCTCGCTTGAGATTGGCGAGCCTACTAGTCACTCTCGACTAGGGGATACCTGCCAAGTAAACACTGGGGGGAGGGTAGCCTCGCGACTCGCCCCGTGCGCCCTAAGGATCGTGCGCGTGAGGGCGGCGGGTACGGGTACCACCATCGGGGCACGCTTCCCGGCCCCCACGTACTACCAGCCCTACCTCTGAAAATTTTCTCTATTCGGGGTAGAGGGGGCGGGACGGTGTGTCACCACCGGCGCCCGCTTGGCTGGTCGGAAGTCCACCCCTCAGCTCCAGGCTAGCAAGACGCCCCTGGCGGTATGCAACGCACCAGGGGCGTGCCTGCCTGTCGGCCGGAGGTAAGTCCGGCCTAGACAGGGTCGGAGGGAGTTGACTACCGACTCCTCGATGGTACGTTTTTTCCTGCCAAAAAGCGCGCGGCTCGAAAGTTTTGCTCTTAATACGCGCGCGCGCGAGGGAAATCGAGTTCAAAGTGACGTCGTTTTGACGCCGAGTGACGTCTAAAATGACGTCAAACGTATGTCACCCCGTGTGTCTTTGCGTGGCTCCAGGCGGGTCACCGTGCGCATGCCGGAGGCGCTCTACGCCGACCTCGCTGACGATGCCGAGCGGCGTGGCACCTCACTCAACCACGAAGTCCTGCGCCGCTGCGTGTCCAAGCGCTGGCCCAACCAGGCCGACTACTCTCGTCGCCAGCAGGCCACTATCCAGCCCCTCAACGGGAGCTTGCCCTTCGACTAGGCAACCATTTGTAACGGCGCGCTACACTCCCGTCCCAAGGTGACCACGAGCCTGCGCCCGAGGCGGCACGCTGGGACATCACACCAAGATCACATTTCGGGGCTCTCACCCGAGATTGTGAGTGTCCGGCCGCAGCAGTCTGCGTATAGGCCGTTTGGGGCCGCTTCGGACCTGATGCGCTATCGCGGACGGGAAGTCGTGCTCGCCGGACCGGCGGGCACGGGCAAAAGCCGGGCGGCCTTGGAGAAGCTGTCGTTCATCGCCTACCACGCGCCCATCCGTGCCGCGATCGTCAGGAAGGTCAGGAAGTCGCTCACCCAGGCGGCGCTGGTGACCTACGAGAAGAAGGTGCTGCCCGAGCCGTCAGGCGTGCGCTTCTGGACCGAGGATCAGGAGTACCGCTACCCGAACGGGGCGATCATCGCCCTGGCCGGGCTGGACGATCCCGAGAAGGTCAAAAGCACCGAGTTCGATCTGATCTACGTGCAGGAGGCGACCGAGCTTGACCAACTGGACTGGGAGCTTCTGGTGTCCCGATTGCGCAACGGCGTGCTCAGCTACCAGCAACTCATCGCCGACTGTAACCCGGCAGACCCCTATCACTGGCTCAAGCAGCGCTGCGACCGTGGTGAGTGTCTTCTGCTCGATACACGGCATGAAGACAACCCCCTTCTGTATGACCACGCCACCTCCGAGTGGACCGAGTTCGGCGAGCAGTACCTGAAGACCCTGGACACCCTGACCGGGTATCTGTATCAGCGGCTCAGGTTGGGTCTGTGGGTCGCCCCTGACGGGATGTTCTTCGAGGATTGGAATCCCGAGGTGCACGTCGTGGAGCCATTCGAGATACCCGAGCACTGGCCTCGCTGGCTCAGCGTGGACTACGGCTACGCGGCGCCGTTCTGCGCACTCTGGTTCGCGCGTGACCCCGAGGGCGAGCGGCCGATCTACGTGTATAGAGAAAGGTATGGCGCCGGGCTCAGGGACGAGGAGCAGGCCAAGGTCATCGTGGACGCCTCCGAGGACGAGCGCATCGTCGCCAGGGTGCTCGATCCGTCGATGTTTAACGCCAGGACCGAGTCGGGGCGGCCGTCGATCGCCCAGGTGTACGCCGACGCCGGGGTGTGGCCGGTGATTCCGGGGCACAACAACCGCAGGACTGGCTGGGCGGTGTGCCGCCGCACGATGGCCTGGACGCCGGAGCAGGCGCCGCGCCTGCGCATCTTCAAGGACCGCTGCCCGAACCTCGTGCGCACCCTGCCGGCGATGGTGCACGACCCGCTCGATCCCGAGGACGTCGCCGACAAGCTGCACGGCACCAAGACCGAGGACCACGCCCCGGACGCCTTGAGGTACGGGCTGTCGATCGAAGCGGCACCGGAGCCGGAGCAGAACGTGGTGGGCATCAGCTGGGGATGACGTTCTCCAATCCGCCCAGCTTCCTGCCGCCGGTGCTGGCCACCGGCCAGGGGCAGAGCGCCAACGGGCGCCAGCAGCTCGGCAGTGGTCTGGTCACGCATCGCGGCATCATTGACGCCAACTCACTCCGAGTGCAAGGCTGGCTCTACCCACAGAGTGGCGCCGGGCTGGAGTTGGCCTACGACCAGACCTCGAAGGCAGGCTACATCCAGAGCTACAACCGCGACACCGCTCAGTGGACCGACCTCGCCATTAACGCCAAGAACATCACCCTGAGTGCCAACGGTGGTGGCAAGGTCAGCCTGCCGGCGGGCGCGGCGCAGTCACACGTCGTCAGCTACGTGAACGGACTTTCCTGGGCGACGCCTGCTGCCGCTACGTGGTACGAGACGCCAGTCGGCGGTTCGTTCACCAGTACTGGTGTGGAGGTGCGCATCGAGGCCTCCGCTTCGGTGTACTGCAACACGCTGAGTGCCAACGTCTACATCGGTTGGGGATATGACGGCACCCTGCAGCAACTTGGTACGGCAGCCGCCGAACCAGCGGTCAGTTATCAGCTGGCCCTGAGCTTCGTCACCTACGGGACGCTGCCTGCTGGCGTCCGCAGAGTTGCGATGTTCATGTACGTCAATACAGGTGTGGCCACAATCTGGAACGGCTCGCCAGTCAACTTCCACGTCACGGAGCAGCGCGCCTGATGCCTACACGCCCGGCCGGCACGCTGCCGATCAAGAAGATTCCGCCGTCCGTGCCCTATCCCGAAAACAAGAGTGACTGCCCATGACGATGTACGCCTCGCCGCCCGCCAACTGGTTCAAGGGCAGCGGCAAGAGCGCCGACGAGGAGGCCGCCGAGCGCGCGGTGATGGAGCTGGCCGGCGACCTCAAGCGCCAGTTCCGCGACCGCGACGAGCTGTACGCCGACATCGACGCGGTGCTCTTTGGGGAATTACCAATAGAGATTCCCGAGGCGTATCGGAAAACCGCCATCGAGGTGCGCTCGCCCATCGCGCTGCACATCGCCACGACGGTCACCGCCGCCCTGTCGGTCAACCCGGTGACGACCGTCTTCAAGCCCATCGGCTTCGGCGACATCTACCAGCAAAACAGCACGCTCAGGGAGAACTTCTTCGAGGCGTCATGGAAGCGCCAGGAGGCCGAGGCCAGGCGCCAGTTGCTGCGGCTGTTCATGTGGAGCCTGGCGGTCAAGGGCGAGGGTGTCCTGAAGACCCTGGAGCGCACGCGCACGGCGTGGGGCGAGTACTCGGACAAGAGCAGCAACCTGCAGAAAGAGCTTGACCAAGTCAAGGAATACGATCAGGACGCCAAGGATCGGCTGTACGACCACGAGACCGAGAACTACAAGCTGAGCTTGCCGTACCCGATCGCGACCACCGACGTGCCGCCCGAGACCTTCTACTACACCAAGAACGAAAACGGCTTCACCAGCGTGGTCGAGATCAAGGAGCTGCCCTACGTCGAGGCCTTGGAGCGCTTCGGCGCCGGCCTGGATAGCTCGGGCAACGTGGTCTCGCCCAAGTCGTGGAGCGGCCTGGACCCGAGGGCCGCCGAGCTGGCCAGGGCCGAGTGGAGCCACGTCATGGGCAGTGGCAAGAGCGAGCAGACCATCCGCTGCATCGAGGCCTGGGACTACCAGACCCAGGTGATCATGCTCAGCGGCCCCAACCAGCGCCGCAAGGGTCCCACCGGCTCGCTCGGCGAGGGCACCCTGTGCCGCGTGCTGCGGCATAGCTACGGCGACCCGCTGCTGCGCACCCTCAAAGGCCCGTACTTCCACGCGCTGGGCATCACCACCGCCAGCCGCTTGCCCGAGCACGCCGGGCTGAGCATCTTGTTCGGGTTTTTGAGGCTCTTTCCTCTCTTAGATGCACTGCTCACGATGCAGGGCAACGCGGCGTACATGACCGGCTACCCGGCCTTCAAGAAGACCACCCCGCCGGGCGTGCTGCCGGGCCTGCCGGCGATGCCCTACGGCACCGACGCGCGCGAGGCCAACTCGAAGGCGCAGACGATCGAGCCCGGCAAGCTGTTTCCGTTCGACGTGGCGCCCATCGACCAGCCCAGGAGCGGCATCGACAGCGACAAGCTCATCGAAAACATCCAGAAGATGCTGGAGTGGGCGCTGCCCAGCGTAGTGCAGGGCATGGTCGCCTCAGACCAGAGCGGCTACGCGCTCAACCAGGCGGCGTACCTGGCCCGACTCGGCTGGGATCCCATCGTCAGCAATGCCGAGGTGGCGCTCGGCGAACGCACCGGCTTCGAGAGTTGGCTGGTCGAAAACCGGATCGGCGAGAAGGTCTATGCCTGGGGCGAGATCGAGGCCAAGAAGGGCAAAAAAACGATCAGCGGCACCAGCAAGGCGACCTGGCTGGGCGTCGGGCCAGACGACCTCAAGGGCGTACACAGGTATGAGACGAAGCTGGCACCCTCCACACCCTCGAACGAAATCATCGAGACGCGCGCGATCGGCGAGAAGATGCAGCTCAAGCTGATCACCTACGAGGACGCCGTCGAGCGCAGTGGTGCCAATCCCGACGAGGTCGAGAAGAGCTGGCTGCTGCACGATCTGAAGAGTAGCCAGGAAATCCAGGCCAAGTTAAAGGAGAGCATCTTGCAGAAGATCGGCACCCTGGAGGCGAGCAGGATGCAGCAGGCCGGCGTGCCGCCACCGGGCATGCCCGGCATGGGTAGCGCGGGTCTGCCTGGGGGCACGCCAGGCGCCCCACCCATGCCCGGCCCCGGTGGCATGCCTCCAAACCCCGTCCCGTCGCCAGGCCAGGGTTTGCCGATCGCTCCACCCCCTCCCGGCGGAGCCGGTCCGGGGGGTATGCCGCCGGGTGGCGTGCCAGGTACGCCGGTGGTGCCCGGCCCACCGCGTGGCGCGATGCCCATGCCGGGAGGCTAAATGCCCGGTCGCACGCATCCGCTGGACGAGATCGCTAACGACCTGGCCATCTGGCTGGATCAGACCTCGACCGAGATCGCCCTGGCCTTCGCGCCCGGCCGCGCGCCGTTTTCGGCCAACGTCACCGAGGACCAGAAGCTGGAGTACTACAAGGCCAGGCTGTTCAACCCGGACGGCTCGCCCAATCCGGTCGGACGCGAGGCCGAGCTGCAGCGGCTGGGCATCAGCGGCTTCACCCAGGTGTATCGGGCGCTGATTGCGCGCTATCCGGAGCTGCGCGTGCCGGCCCCGCCGCCGATTGAGGTGCCCGAGCAGTGGCCAGCTCCGCTGCAACTCGGTCCTCCAGGCGCTCCAGGCGCGCCGCCAGGTCTTCCAGGCGGGTTACCGCCAGGGCCAGGCGCCCCAGGACCACCGTTGCCGCGTCCGCAGGGCGCCGCTCCACCGCCACCCATGATGCCACCCCCGCCAAGGAGCTAAGCCATGCCCTACTCCATGTCGTCGCCGACGGATTTGGCCAATACGGCCGCACAGAGCGCGTACTACAAGGCGCTGGCCAACAACCAGGGCGCCAACCAGGCGCTCCAGCAGGCGATGTTCGAGTGGCAGAAGAAGCTCGATGAAGCCACCCAGACAGGCATGTGGAACGGCCAGTGGAACAACCCCCAGGAGCAGTGGTTCACCGGCCAGTTCGGGCAGTGGTTTGGCGCCGGCGGCGCGCCCCAGGTCGGCCAGAAGACACTCACCGCCGAGGAGCAGGCGCAGCAGAACGCCCAGGCGTGGAGCGGCATGTTTGGCCAGTACCTGGCGCCCGGCACCGCGCCGACGCAGGGCCAGCAGACCTTCGAGGCGCAGCAGGCGCAGCTCCAGAACGCCAACCAGTTGGCCCAGATTTACGGCAGCTACTACGCCCCCGGCCAGGCGCCCGGCGCCGGCACCCAGACCCAGTCCGCGCAGCAGCAGGCCTGGCAGCAGGGCTTTTCGCAGCAGCAGTTCCAGGCGCAGCAGGCGCAGCTCGCGCAGCAGAACGCCCAACAGTACCTGCAGTTGCTCAGCAGCCTGCGCGGCCCGGCCGACTGGGCCAAATACCAGCAGGTACTCGGCTCGACCCCCGGCGGTATGCGCGACCTGTACGCGGCGGCGATGGGCCAGTACACGCCCGGCGGCGGCGCGACGACTGGCATGCAGCCCCAGGCGGCCGATCTGAACACCATGCAGCAGCAAATCGCGGGCGGCCCGGCGTGGGGCAGCGGCATCGGCGTCGGGCAGCAGGGCGCGAGCCCCGACCAGGCCGTGCAGGCCACCGGCAACGGCACGAATATGTACGGCGGCCAGCAACAGCAGTACAACCTGCCCGCGCCCAACCAGATCGCGCCCCAGAGCTGGAACAACTTCACGCCCAGCCAGCAGCAGCTCATGCTCGGCAACTACGAGGCGGCCGGCTACGACAAGAACGACGTGATGGCGCTCTACAACCAGGGGCTGCCCAAGTACGGCAGCAACAACGCCACGGCCGGCACCTGGCGACTGCAATGAGACGCGGGCGCCGCTACACCTTTGCCCAATATTTAGTCTGGGTGGGCACTGGCTGGTGCGGCTGCCGGCACTTTAGTCACTTCCCCTGGAGACGCCTGCCGTGACGATGCTGCCGGACATTGACGAGCAAGACTGGGACATCTTTTCGCGCGAGCGCATCGGGCGCGAGATCGACAGCAAGATTTCGGGCATCGGCCTGGGCGCGGCCATCGGCGACAAGATCAGCGGCCTGCAGAGCCTCGTCCAGCAGCCCCCACCGCCGCCGCCCGCCCCAGAGCCACCTCCGCCGCCACCGACTCCACCGCCGCCTCCACCGCCGCCTCCCGAGCCACCGCCTGCTCCCGAACCGCCACCGCCCCCGCCTGCCCCGACGTTCCAGCCCGAGAGCAGCCCTGGCCCGGCACCCATGCCGCAGCCGACGCCCGCAGACATCCAGCCGCCGGCTCCACCCCCGCCGGCGCCAACCCCCACGCCCGTAGCGGCACCCATCGCGGCCGCACCGGCCACAAGCTCGAACACCGACTGGATCGCCAGCGCACTCGGCGCGGTCTCGCGCGCGGGTGGTGACGTGCAGGCCTTCGCCTCGTCGTTCGATCCCGGTGCCGGCAATCTGGTCGGCAGTGCGCTAGGTGCCGCGAGTCGTGCGGGTGCCGACCTCCAGCAGTTTGCCGCCAACCTGCCGCCCGCCCCCGTCCCGACCGCGCCCGACCTTACCGCTGGTGGCCCGCGTCCGGCCGGCGCGAGCGTGGGCAGCGTACCGGGCTGGCTGAGCGACCTGATCGCGGCCAACGCGCCTGGAGATTTGGCCAATGACCCCGAGTTCATCCGCACCGTGGCCGCTGGCGCCAAGGCCGAGAGCGGCTGGAACCCCAACGCGGTGCAGCGGGGCGGCGGCGGGCGTGGGCTGTTCCAGTTCGACCTGGGCGGCATGGGTAAGCCGTACGCCGCCAACGAGCAGGTGCTGCTCGGCGAAAGCGGCGCGCAGCTGCAAGCCAGCCAGATCGTGCCGCTGTACGCCAAGGCCTACCAGAACGCGCCGCCCGGCCTGAGCGGCGCCGAGAAAGCGTCGTGGGTGGCGGCCCAGGCTGAGCGCCCGTACCAGTACGACAATCCGCAGTCGTCCGCGCGGCGCAACTACGCCAGCGCCTACAACGACATCGGTGGCGCACTCGGCGCGGCCGGTGAGGCGATCGGCGGCGCGTTCTCGGCGGCCGGCACCGCCGCGCGTGGCGCAGCCAACCAGATCAGCCAGTTCGGCGACCAGCAGCTGAGTTCCGACGAGGCGTACGCGGCGTGCGGCCCGGCGGCAGCGGTGCGCTTCGCGAGCATGTACGGGCGCAACCCCAGCTTGCGCGAGGCGACCGACCTGGCCGCAAGCGTGGGCTGGACCTCAGGCTCGGGCATGGCCGGCCTTTCTTCCGAGAAGTCGCTCATGGACAAGCTCGGCGTGCCCACCAAGATGGTCGGCGGCGCGCAGTGGGACACCTTCGCCCGAGAAGCCCAGAGCGGCAACCCGGTGACCATCTCGACGCCCGGCCACTACTTCTTCGCCGACGGGTACGACCCGTCCACGGGTGCGTTTCACGTCGGACGCAGCGGCACCGACCTGAAGGGTGGCAGCGAGTGGATGACGGCGGCCCAGATGGAAGCCCGCATGGGCGCCGTGCAGGGCGGCCTGCTGGCCGACAACCCGCAAGTGCCGGCGGCCTCCACGGCAGCCTCGCCCAGCTCCCCCAGCCCGACCACCAACCCGGCGGATTGGCTGGCCCAGCGGCGCGATGCGCTGGTCTCGGGCCTGAGCGACCTGGGTTCGACGGGCCAGGGCATCCTGGCGACGATGGGCCTGGCCCAGAAGCCCCAACCGGACACCAGCGTGCAGCAGCTCGACCAGGCAGTGCAGGCCGCCGCGCAGCCCGAGACGCGCCGCTCGCCACTCACGATGGGTGTCCTTGAGGACGCCGGCCAGGGCATCGCCAACGCGCGCGATTACGTGGAAAGCGGCCAGGCCGTGCAGGACATCACCGCGCCGAGCCGCGCCGTCAACCAGGGCGTGACTGATCTGGTGCGCGGCGCAGCCGGCGTGGTGCAGGGCGCCGCCGATGCGGTCTCGCCCGAGTCGCGAGCCAACCTGGCAAAGAACATCACCGAGACGACGCCGACCGATCTCTACCTGGCCTACGGGTTGGACCCCAACAGCGCCGCGACGCAGGCTTTCAGCGGCCTGGCGAATGCTGCGGGCGGCCTGGTTGGTGGGCTGATCTCGGGACCGAGCGCCGTGGATTCGGCCAAAACCATCAGCGACCTGAACGAGAAGTACGCGGGTACGCCGGGGTCGCAGACCATCCCGATGCGCGGCCAGGCACCGCTGACGCTGAGCGTCGATCCGACGGTCATGACGCCCGAGGATCGCAGCGCCTACGAGCAGGCGCGCATGGCCATTGGCGGCATCGAAAATCCCGAGGGGCTCGGCAAGGAGGCGCAGGGCGTGCTGCGCCCGGGTGTCAAAGCGCTGCAGGATCAGATGGACTTCCTGGGCCAGCGGCTGGGCACGACCAGCGGCCAGGCGCGCGAGGCGGTTTTTGCCGAAATGCAAGCCCTGCAGCAGCGCATCCAGGCCGCGGCGCCCGAGGCTCCTGCGGCTACGGCGGTCACGCCCGAGGCGCAGGCGGTCATCGATACCGCCGATGCGGGCGGTGTGCCGGGCTTCATCTCCAACAACCTGCGGCGCATCGCCGACGACAACGGCGTCGCGGTAACCCCGGACATGCAGCCCAATCAGGTCATCGACGCGCTGCGTACCAAGGCCAACGGTGTCGCCCAGGATGTGGGTGCGGCTGTGCAGGACGTGGGTGCGGCTGTGCAGGACGTGGGTGCGGCCGTCGAGAGCGCCACGGCGCCCGTTCGTCAGGCACTCAGCGACATCCCCTGGAGCGAGCAATCGCGCGCCGCGTTGGAACAACGCCGACCAGGCGAGGCCGCCGCCGAAGTGGTGCGCGCCGCACGCGAGCGGCTGAACATGAGCGACATCCCGCAGAGCGAGGCGTACCAGCGCCTGCTGCAGCGCGGGCCAGAGCCGACCAGCCTGCCCAAGGGTGCGGAGCCGATCACCGCCTCGACGGAAGCGGAGCGCGCCCGCCTGCGCCTGGAGGACTACCCCGAGGAAATCCGCGACGTGATCGCCGACCACGCGCAGGGCATCGACTGGGCGCGCCTGCAGCGGCGCGGGGTGATCTCCGACGAGGCCTCGCGGGCGATGGCCGAGCGCTACGCCAAAGACAGCGACCTGTCGCGCACGATCGCCGAGGGCAGGGCCGGCCAGGCGTACAACGCCGAGCAGATTCGGGCCATTCGGAATGCCACGGGCGCCCAGGCGGCCACCCTGCGGGACGCCGCGCAAAAGATCGTGCAGGGCGGCGACGACTCCAGCCAGGCGCTCCAGAACTTTGGCGTGGAGGCCAACCGCCTGGAGCAGCTGCTGCGCGTGGCCGAGGGCGCGCGGGCTGAATCAGGGCGCGGCATGCGCGCCTGGCAAGACCCGGTGCGCCTGGTCAACATGGAGCCCGGCCAGGCCGTGGCCGAGATTACCAAGGCCATCGGTGGCGACCGCGAGCGGCTGCTCACGGCAGTCCGCGACTACCACCAGTTGGCCGAAACCGGCGCTGGCCCAACCAAGATGGCGCGCTTCTGGTCGGGCGTCAAAAACCCACCTCTGAAGTGGTCTCGCCCGCAGGACTGGGCCGAGTGGGTCAAGCTGGTGCGCTACAACTCGATGCTCTCCGGGCCACGCACCTTTGAGGTCAACGGCATCTCAAACTGGCTGGAGATTCCGTGGCGGCTGACACGAGACGTGACCGCGAGCACGCTGCGCGGGCGGCCTGGCGAGGTGGGTGTCGAGCTGAGCGGCGCGTACGCCGGTCTGGCCAAGGGCTACCACGCCTTCATGGACGTGCTGGCCGACGGCGTGACCCGCGAGCAGGCGGCGGCAGGCGAAATGCCGCGCACGCTCACCACCCGCGTCAGCAACCCCGTTGCCAAGGTGGCAGCCAAGGGACTGGAGTATCCGTCGCGCTTGCTGCAAGGCGCTGACGAGTGGTTTCGGGCGATCGACCAGGGTATGTCGATGGGTCGCCTGGCAGCCGTGCAGGCGTCCAAGGAAGGTTTGCGTGGGGATGCCTGGGCGCGGCGCACGGCCGACATCCTGAGCAGCCCCGAGACCTCGCCCGAGCTGCTCAAGCAGGCCGGCCAGATGGCCGAGCGCATGACCTTCAAGGGCGAGATGGGCAACATCGGCCAGGGCATGCAGGCCTTCACCCAGAAGTCGGGGCTGCTCGGCAACCTGATCATGCCGTTTTTGCGCACCACCTATCACATCACCGCGCGCGGCATCGATCGCAGTCCGCTCGGGCTGGTGGGTACGGGCATCGACGTGGCGCGGGGCGCGTACGGCCGCGACCTGGGCGCCGCGCTAGCTGGCGAAGGGCCGCGACCCAGGGGCGTGGCGCCGCTCGGTGAGCGCCTGGGCGACAACCTGATGGGCTCGGCGATCTTCGGCGCGCTGTACATGCAAGCGCAGGGCAACAACATCTCGGGCGCTGGCCCAGACAACGCCCAGGACCGCCAGCTGCTGCAGTCCAAGGGCTGGCAGCCGTACAGCGTGCGCGTCGGCGACAAGTGGGTGAGCTACTCCAACTGGGGGCCAGCCTCGATCCCGTTCGCGATGGCGGCGGCGGCAGCCGAGTCGCAACGGTACGCCAAGCCTGGCGCCGAGACGCTCGATCTGGTGCTCGACGGCACACGCCGCACCGCTCAGATCGCGCAGGAGATGACCTACCTGCAAGCCATCGGCGCCGCCTGGAAGGGCATCACCGATCCGACGCAGTATGGCTCACAGTTCCTCAACGACACGATCACCAGCCTGATCCCGTACGGCAGCACGATCAACACCGTTGCCCAGGCCTTCGACCCCACCGCCAGGCGCCCGGACCGTTTCAACGTGCTGGACGCCATCCAGTCGCGGCTGCCGTCCGGCACGCCGCTGATCGGTGGTCGCAGCGAGGTGCCGGTCTCCCAGGACGTGCTCGGCCGCCCGCTGCCCAACCAGGCCGCCGGGGCGATGGCGCTCTTCCCAGGGCGGGTCAGCACCGAGCGCAACGATCCGGTGTTGAGCGAGTTCGATCGTGTGGGCTACGCGCCCCCAGCGCCGCCAAAGACGCTCACGCGCACCGGGTTCACGTATGAACTCACACCCGACGAGCAGCGCCAGATTTACGAGCAGGCGGGTCAGCTCATCGCGCAGCGCGCCGGCGACGCCCTGAACGATGCCGCCTACCGCAACCTGAGCGACGTGGGCAAAGCCAAGCGCCTGGAGCAGATCGTGACCGCCGCACGGACCCAGACCGAGAATCGCTGGATCAACTCGCTGAGCGACGCGGACCTCCAGGCCCGCCGCGAGCAGTCACGCGCCAGAAAGGAGATAGTGCCTGTCAGCGGGCGCTAAGCAAGCCATGCCCCAAGCCCAGTTCCGCTACAACGGCGAGACCTACCTCGTAGATAGCGACACCAACCAGCTGTATCGCATGTCGCAGCAGGGGCCGGTGCTGATGAGCCAGGCCAACCCTGGCTGGAACACCGCCGAGATGCGCCAGGCGATGAGTCAGGCGCTGAGCGATGCGGCCCAGGGCAGGACGGCGACGCCGCGCAATCCGAGCGCCGGCAGCGGCGGCGGCCTTGGTGGCTTCGGCGATTACGTGGCGCCCGGCGTTGACCAGGCTGCGGCGCCGAGCAGTAGGTCTACGGCGCGTGGTGTAGGCATCAAGCCCGACGGCTCGCTTGGCTGGGTGGATGCGCAGGGCAACGAGGTCAACCCCGACGGCTCGCCCATTGAGGGCGCGCAGCAACTGCGGCCCCTCGCTCCAGCACCGAACACCGCGCCAAGCGGGTCGCAGCAAGTGACAAGCGGCATTCCAGGGATGGGCACCAGTCCCGCCCAGCCGATCCAGCAAACCACGCCGCTGCCCAACGCGGTCGGGCCGTCCACACCTGGCCAGACCGCACCCGACTCGAACGCCGTCGAAAAACGCATCCTGGGTTCGCTTGGACGCAGCGGCTGGACGGTTACCGGCCGCTCCGACGAGATGAAGAACCAGAGCGTGCTCAACAGGGATGGCGTGGCCACCAACCAGCTGACGCCAACCGGCAACGTGGTGTGGGCCATCTCTGGGCCGGGCGGGCGCAACAGCACGATCACCGTGCATCCGTCAGCCACGACCGCCGGCGACTTCGACGTGGTGGAGCCGCCCAAGGACGAGCCGAACGACCCGACCAAGACGATGCAGTTGCTCGTCGGGGGCACGATCTACACGCCCGACCCGAACAACCCCAACGGACCGTTCATCCCGCGTGCGCTTGACGAGACTGCTCAGGCGCAAGCCAGGGCCAACACACAAAAAACCCTCTCAGATATCGGCTACACGAGCGCGCAGATCGACGCGCTGTCGCGCAAGACCGGCCCTGAAATCCAGCAGATTCTGGCGCAGGCCGGCCTCTCGACCGCCAACGCCCAGAAAGTCCAGCAGGACATGGCGATCGCCCAGGCCGAGCTGCCTGGCAAGCTGGCGCAGCAGGGGGCAACGCTGGCCGGCACGACGGCGACCACGGCCAGGACCGGCGCCGAGACGCAGCAGATTCAGACGGCGACCGGCATCGCTCAGGCCAAGGCGCCGGCCGAGATCGCTGAGCTGGAGGCGCGCACTAAGCAGGCGCTGGCTGCGGCGGGGGCTTCCGATGCCACGGTCCAGAAAGTCCTGCAGGAGATCAGGCAGGGCAACGCGCCCACCACCCAGGCGACCACGCTGGGGGCTGGCAATCAGTTTGTCGCCAAGACCGACCCGAACACGGGCGAGATCACCTGGCAGGACAACCGCAACTTCCAGCCCAAGACGATGGCCGACGTTGCCGCGCGAGCTGGTCAGCTCGATTCCCTGGCGCGTGCCAAAAAGGACGAGGTCTTCGGCAAGGTCAACGGCAGCACGTACACCGCCGACGACGCTGGCAAGGAGTTCATGGCCTGGTGGGAGCAGAAGATTCAGCCCAACATGGGCCAGCTGCAGGCCGCCCAGGACGAGGCCGCGCGCAAGGCCGCCCAGGACCAGATGGCGGCGCGCACGAACGCCTACACGGCGGCGAACGCGGCCGGCAGCCAGCAACTGACGGCCATCAAGGACTACGCGGCGATGCACCCGGTCAAAGACCCGGCGGCGTTCGCGAGCGTGGTCGGCAGCCTCTCGCAGGGCAACGTGCCGTCAGACCTGAGCGGCATCATGTACGAGGCGCCCGACCCGATGGAGGCCGCGCGGCAGGGCACCATGAATGCCCTCAAGTACATCGATCCGACGGCTGCGGCGGCCACTGGCGCCCCGCCACCCAACCCACAAGCCGTCGATTGGGCCGGCAAGCTCGGCGCCCAGAACTACCTGGCGCCAGGCGTGCAGCCGCCGCTGCCTCAAGCGCCACCCGCACCCGCGCCTGAACCCGCGCCTGTTGCCGCTGGCATGCCAGTCCCGGCGGCGGCCGGCGCGGACTTTAAACCAGGCTGGGCGGGCTCCGACCCGCGCCTCTCGGGGCAGCTCGATCCGTACGCCAGCGCGATTGCGCCAGCCGCACCAGCCCCCGCCGCGAGCGAGGCCTACTTGCCGCCGGCCCCGCTGGAGCAACCCTTCCAGCAGTGGCTCAGGCAGCGTCAGGCGATGCTGCCCAACTACACCTACAGGTAACGGAGGGTTATGATGCAGCCCGAACAACCAAACACCCCTTCAGTGGACGCCCAGCCGCCCGATGCAGCCGCAGCGGAGCCGACTTCCGACGAGCCAAAGGAAGGGTCTTCACCAGGCTGGTGGCAGCGACTCTTCAATCGCCGCGCGGCCCAGGAGACCGAGTCCGACGGCGGGGAGACAGAATCCAACGCAGGCGCGTCGAAGCCCCTGACGCTGACCCAGGAGGAGTTAGACCGTCGGATTCAGTCCGAGACTGACCGCCGAGAAGCCAAGCGCGCCGCCGAGCAGCGAGCCGCCGAGAGGCGCAAGCTGCGCGACGAAGACCCGTGGGCGTTCGCCGAGCAGGAGCGCCAGGCCGAGAAAACCGTTGAGCAGGACACCCAGCTCACGACCTTCTTTTCGCAGGTAGGCCTGGAGCACGATCGGCACTCCATCGATCCCCTCATGGAGGTTCTGCCCGTCGCAGAACGCCAGCGGATCATGAATCTCGAAGGTGCAGGCAGGGGGCTAGCCGGTCGGAAATTGGTGGTTCAGGAAGCGCTCAAGTCGCTTGAGAAACACTGGAAGAGCCAGGGCGAGCGCGAGGCCGAAAGCAAGCTGCGACGCAACTCCGCGTTCCGCAAGCAGGTTCTCGCCGAGTCACGCGGGATGGCCGTAGAGCCAGAGCTTCTGCCCGCGATTGGAACTTCCGCTGCCGACCGAAAAGTCACGGAGATTCTGAAGGACTACTACGGTCTCCCGAATCCCTCGCGACACAACAACGCGGGCTGACCTGTTGGGTGGCCCGCCATAGAGGGCCACTCCGATTCCGTACAACAGCATCGCCACCCGTGCGACCCCCGGTTCGGGGCCGCTCATTCCCGAGGAAGTCCAGCGGGAAATCGTCCAGTCGATCGAAGTCAAATCGGCTGCGCTGCAGTTGATGCCGCACGTCAGGATGAAGCGTGCCCAGCAGCGCATCCCGGTCATGAGCCAGCTGCCGATCGCCTACTGGGTCGCCGGCGCCAGCCTGGATGCCCGCGATATCGGCATGAAGCAGACCACCAGCCTGCAGTGGGACAACGTCTACCTCAACGCTGAAGAGATGGCCGTCATCGTGCCGATCGCCAAGAACCTGCTCGATGACATGGACTACGACTTCTGGGAGCAGGTACGCCCCAAAGTCACCGAGGCCTTCGGCGTCGCCCTGGACGAGGCAATCTTCTTTGGCGTCAATGCGCCGACCACCTTCCCGTCCAGCATCGTCGCCGGCGCCAACGCAGCAGGCAACCTCGTCCTCGCGGGCGCGTCCACCGTGGACTACCTCGATGATGTCAACAATGCGATGGCCACCGTCGAGGCGGATGGCTTCGATGTGACCGGTTTCTGGGCCAGGCGCCAGGTCAAGGCCAAGCTGCGCGGCCTTCGGGACACGACCAAGGGCTTGCTCTACTACCCCGATTCGCCCCCGTCGGCCGAGGCCAACGTCGGCACCTTGTACGGCGAAAAGATCGTGTTCTCCAACGCGGGCCTGAGCGGCTTCGCGACAGGTGCGGCGAACTACTCGATGATCATGGGCGAATGGGACCAGTCGATGCTCGCCGTCAGAGATGACATCAGCATGGAGATGTTTGACACCGGCGTGATCACCGACAACGGCACCCCGCCAGTCATTCAGTACAACCTGATGCAGCAGGACATGGTCGCGCTGCGCGTGACCGCTCGTTTTGCCTGGGCCATCCCCAATCCGATCAACCGTCAGCAATCGACCAAGGCCAGCCGCTTTCCCTTCGCGGTCGTGCAGCAAAAGGCCAGCACCGGCGGCGAGGGTTAGAGCCATGCGGGAAGACCCCAGACCACCAGACCCGCCGGCTGAACCCGACGACGACGACCAGCCCGAAGCACCGCATCCTGAACCGCAGCCGACACCGGCTCCAGCCCCAGGCGCCTGATGCCCGGCGGGCGCCCCTACAAGAAGCCCGTGTCGAAGGCCCAGGCGCGTTTCTTTGGTGCTGCGGCTGGAGGCAACGTGCCCGGCTTTTCCGCCGACGAGGCGCAGAAGAAGCTCAAGGGCGTCAAGGAAAGCAAGCTGCCCGAGCGCAAGAAAGGCAAGAAGTA
>AR_comb_assmDRAFT_10050270_pt1 | contig 21573 bp, 16 predicted proteins | sample ArasoioldDNA_FD_10543 | JGI IMG/M metagenome (IMG submission 10543) | reverse complement strand
GCCGCCGTAGCTGTGGCCGCGGATGCCGAGGCGGCTGGGGTCGATGGGATACTGCTTCGAGATTGCATCGACTCCGGCCATGATGTCGCGGAAATCGCCGCCGCCGAAATCCTTGACGTTGCCCTGCGTGAAAGCCTCACCCTGTCCGTAACTCCCGCGCGGGTTGGGGCAGAAAGCGAAGTAGCCCATGGCGGACTGGGGCCCCATAATTTGCACGTCCCAGTGAGCTCGACATGCGGCGGAAGGGCCGCCATGCACATTTACCACGAGCGGATACCTCTTGCCGGGAGCGTAGTTGAGGGGAAGCATCAGCCAGCCTTGCAGCGGTAGTTTTCCATTGGTCCAGTGGAAGTTCACCGTCTCGCCCCACGCGGGCTTGATACCGGCGTTGAGCGACGTCAGTTGCTTCCAGTTCCCAATCGGACCCGTCCAGAGTTCGGGTGGAGTGCTGGCTGACTGCCGGATCACTGCCGAGACCGATCCGTCGCGGGAGACAGCGCCGTTTAGAGACGACTGGGCGCTGACAGATTCTTCGCCTGACCAGATCTTCTGCACGGCGCCACCAGAGGCGGAGACGCTCGCGAATCCAGACTTGCCGTCGACGTTTTCGCCAAAGAGGATGCGGTCGGGGGAAGTCCAGACCAATGTTGATGGCGAGCTGTTGATCTTGGGAGTGAGATTTCGGACCGTGCCACCCATCAGCGGGACGGTGAAGATTTCGCCGCCGACCGAGCCTTCATCGCTCATCAGACCTTCGATAAATGCGACTTGCTTGCCGTCGGGTGAAACATGGGGCTCAGCGATCTGCCGCTTGGGCACATAGATCTCATGCATGTCATGCGATCGAGCGTCGATGTGATAAAGATGGGCGACATACCAGTTGGCATCACCCGAGCCATGAGCGGCGATGGCAGCCCAGCCTTGACTGTCGGGCGTCCAGTCGTACTCGTAGACGTAAACATCGGGCGGAGTAATCGCGGTTAGCACATTGGTCGACAGGTCGATAGCCGTCAGCCGCTGCTCATAGATTTGATCGTCGATGACTCCCGCGAGCGGCAGCATCGGCTGTAGCGGGCCCGCATTCCGGGGAATGCCCTCGATGAAGAGCAGGGCGAGTCTCGAATTGTCGGGAGAAAAACTGGGAGCCGCAGCGTAGCCTTTCAAGTCGGCTCGCTTCACGGGCGCGCTGCCATCTAGAGCCGCGGTCCAGAGCTGTGCAGCAGGCACATCGCCGGGTAGGTCAGCGAGAAAAACTATCTGTTTGGAATCGGGCGACCACGCCACATCACGAGCCGGGAGCTTGCCTTCTGCTGAGATCGTGCGAACGGTTCCGCCGCTGGCGGGAATCAGGGAGATCTCGCCGCCCACGACATAAGCGATCTGGCTTCCATCGTGGGAGATTGCAGCCTGGCTGATGCTCTTCGCGTGCGGCATGGAGTCCAGAACGGCGGCCGCGTGAGACGCCGGCTCTGCATGCGCAGTGAGAGTCAGGAAAACACAAGAAACCGTAATCACTCCGATCGACCGGAGAGAAGAAGAATTCATAACTGGCACCCTTTAGAGAGGCTCGATTTGGCGACTAACGGCTAGAACCCCATGATGTTGTACCCGCAATCCACGTAGATCACTTCGCCGGTGATGCCGCTGCTGGCGTCGGACGCAAGGAAGACTCCTGTGGAGCCCACCTCTTCGATTTCCACGCGGCGGCCTAGCGGGGCGCGCTCTTCGTGTTCGCGGAGCATGTCGCCGAAGCCGGCGATGCCGCGGGCGGCCAAGGTTTTAATCGGTCCTGCGGAGATGGCGTTCACACGGATTCTGTCTTTCCCCAGTTCGTAGGCCAGATATCTCACGGAACATTCCAGGGCGGCTTTGGCTACGGCCATCACGTTGTAGCGCGGGACGACTTTTTCGGAGGCGTAGTACGTCATCGTGATCATGGCGCCGCCCTCGGTCATGAGTGGAGCGGCCGCGCGGGCCAAAGCAACCAGGGAATAAACACTCACGTCGAGCGCAACGCGGAAGCCTTCGCGCGAAGTATCGAAGAAATTGCCTTTGAGTTCGTCGGCGGGGGCGTAGGCAACCGAGTGCACCAGTGTGTGCAGCTTGCCGTAACGCTCTTTCAGCGTGGCGAAAAGCTTGGCGATCTCTTCATCTTTGGAGACGTCGCACATGTAGGCTTCGGCACCTGGGAGCGATAGAATCAGGTCCTTCGCTTCCTGCTCCAGGCGCTCGTTCTGGTAGGTGATGGCAAGCTTCATGCCGGCGGCGTGCAATCCCTGGGCGATCGACCACGCGATCGAGCGCTTATTGGCGACTCCGAAGACAACGGCATTGCGGCCTTGCAGATCAGCAGACATAGCTCTCCTTGGGAAATGGAAAGGATAACAGCCGAAGGCGTTCTTTTACCACGTGGACAACCAGGAAAGGCTTTCACCACAGAGGCCACAGAGGAAATTCTTTGCGGTTCAGGGTCGTCGATGAGAACAGTTAGTCGGCGGCCATTTGTTCGCGGACTTGGTCTTTCACTGGCCAGCTCGATGCGACGAACGACAGCCCGTAAACGCTGCCCAGAATCCCAAAGGCAACTACCAGGCTGACTTTCTGCGCCACCGTCCCCACTAGTACGGCTAGCACCAATTGCAGAAATGTTCCGGTGAAGTAGAAGGCGTTCTGCACGCGTCCCATCAGGTGTTTGGGAACCATCTCCATGAGGCTGGTGTTCATGGCTACGCCGCCGACGCCGCGGGCTGAGCCCATCACGAAGTAGGTCGCAATTGCCAGGAACAGGAAGCCCGAGATGGGCGCGAACGCGACACAGACCGACAGTATCGCCATGGAGAATGCGATAGCGCGTCGGCCGCCAATTCGCCCAATGATCTGGGGGGCGTACAGCGCGCTGACAAACGCTCCCGTGCCCCATCCGGCGTTGAGCCAGCCGTAACCCTTCGCGCCGGCATGAAAGACGCGATCGCTCAGCGACGGAGTTACCACTACACCCGTGATCATGGCGCCCAGGAACAGCGCCCAGCTGATTCCCAGCATGACTACGGCGCGGTGATCGCGCAGAAAGTGCAGGCCTTCTTTCATCTCGCGCCCGAAGCGGGCGAGCTGGGTCTCGGCGGCCACAAGGTCGGCCTTGATTTCCTCAGGCCGCATAACGATGTGCTTTCCCTTGCGGACGGCGAAATAACAGAGGAAAGAAATCACGTAGGTGGACACATCGAGTGTCAGCACGCCGCCGAGGCCGACGTGGTCGTAGATGAATCCCACGATCGCACCGGCGATCAGGAATCCTCCCTGCACGCCGGCGAGCAGAAAAGTATTCGATTGAACGAACTGGCCCTCGGGCGTGAGTTCCTGTATGAGCGCGGTGATGGTGGGCCAGAACATCCAGAAGCCGGCGGCGACCAGAGTGTTCATCAGGTAAAGCTGCCAGACCTTGACTTGCCCGCGGAAGGCGAGGACCGCGACGATTATGATGATCAACGCGCGGATTGCGTCGAGCCACATGACGAGCCGACGGCGATCTTCGCGGTCGATGACCACGCCGGTGAAGGGAAGCATCAGCATGGCCGGCAGAGTTTGCAGGACGGCGAACGTGCCGAGCGCCATCTCCGAGTGCGTGGCCTTGAGGATGTACCAGGCCACAGCGGCGGAGTTCATCCCGCTGCCCACCATGGAGATCAGGTTGGCCGCAAAAACAAATCGCAGAGGACGCTGGCCGAAACTCGCGCGCATCTTTCTACTTTAGCCGAGGCGAAGGGAATTCACCACGGAGGCGCGGAGTCACGGAGAGGAAGTTACAGAACGAAGACATGCGGGTGATCAATCCAGTACGGCAAGGCGGCAAAGTCGTCACACGATTGCTCCGCGCCTCTGTGTCTCTGAGGTGAAATGACGGTCCCGTGATACTGGCCCTTGCGTATAGCCGCGTTCGGCGCTAGGATTCGCTGCTGATCAGAAGTTAATCCATCTCTCGCGTATGCCGGAGGCTCGCCATGAAGCGCTACATCGGACTGCTGCTCGCCAGTCTTGTTGTGATTGCATTCTCGATTCCTCGGGCAGGGGCCCAGGTGGAACGGATCGTGATTGCCGCGGGAACCGACGAAGATCACGACCTGCAGGCCATCAACAATGAGCAGGATGCCTCCAAGAGACTGGCCATGTATGAAGACTTCGTAAAGAAGTTTTCTTCCAATCCGCAGGCGGTTGCCTATGGGAATTGGCAGCTTGCGCAGGCCTATCAGGCCAGCGGCGATTTTCAGAAAGCACTGGAGTATGGCGACAAGGCACTCACCGGCTCACCGCGGAATCTCGACATTCTCGTCTCGCTAGCAAACGCGGCGATACAGGCCAAGAACAACGCCAAAGCCATGGAGTATTCCGCCAAGGGCGGAGAAGTCTGCCACGGCATCGCCAAGGAGGCCAAGCCCGCAGACATGAGCGATGAAGACTTCGCTCGGAAGGTTGCGGATGAAAAAACCGCGAACCAGAACAACTGCGACTTCCTCGAGAGCGCGGGTTTCAATGTGATCACGGCCGAGACGGATCCGAAGAGCCGCATGGCGGAGATCGAGAAGTTTACCCTGGCGTACCCGGACTCCAAGTTTGGAGACCAGGTTTCGAACTACGCCATGTACACGCTTGGTCCGGGACAGTTGAACGATCAGGCGCGCCTGGTCGCGTTTGGCGAGAAGATGCTGGCGAACAATCCCAATTCGATGGTGGCATTGCTGCTGCTGGCAAGCTATTACGGGGACTCCGGCAATGCGGCGAAGGCCATCACCTATGCGCAGAAGGCCATTGAGATCGCGAAGGCGGATGCGCCCGATGCCGACAAATCGCGCAAACTTTCCGCGGGAGCGGCGCACAACACCATTGGCTGGGCGTATTTGAAGCAGGAGAAAACGACAGCGGCGATTCCTGAACTCAAAGCTGCTGCAGCGCTGGTGAAGGGGCAAGACGATCAGCAATACGCCCGTGCTTTGTATGGGCTGGGTTTCGCTTATGGCAAGCTGAACAAACTCACCGAGGCGAGGGAAGTGCTGACTGAGGCGGTGAAGATCCAGGGGCCGATGCAATCGATGTCGCAGGATCTGCTGACGAAGGTGAATGCGGCGCGGGCGAAAGGGAAGTAGGGCCGTAACGGGTTTGGCAGCATGGACGGCTTGGCTTACTTCCCCTTCGACTGCGCTCAGGGGGGACAGCCGAAGGCGGTGTCCCCACGCGGTTTACTTTTGCGGATTGAGCAAATCGTCGGAGAGTAGTTTTGCCTTCCAGGCCAAGGTCTGGGCGCGTTCCAGGTTAGCGGCTGCCAGAGCCGACTTCGATTGGTCAACGAACTGGCGGATCTGGGAAACCGAGTCCTGCTCAGCGGTGCTCAACTGGCGGCCTGCAATCTTCTTGAGATTGTCCTCAGTTGCCGCCAGCATTTTATTGGCGGCGTCCTTCTTCTGGGTTGCGTCGCCGCCGACGGAACCACCGGCCAACTGGATACTCTGTTCGGTGATTCCTCCTTGCTTCACGATCACTTTCGGGGGTGGACAGTTTTTGGTCGCCTCAGGGGTAGAGGATGCTTGCGCGCCGGGCTGTGGCGAGGTCGTGGCAGAATTCGATGGAGTCGCTGGCGGGGGATCACAGGCGGCGGCTGGGACCACCTTTTTCTTGGGGCGTGTTTTTTTCGCGGTACTCGCCTTGGGGCTGGTTGCAGGCGCCGGCTTGGAGACAGGTTGGGCCGAAGAAGGTTTCGTTGTTTCCGGCTCCGCTTGAGGCGGTGGAGTAGCCTCCTGTGTGATGGTCGCGCGCTCGTACGATTGCGACTGCGGCGTGGACACGACCGGCCCAGGATCAACCAACATTAACAAGGAACTTCCGAATATCAGGATTGCAGCGGCCAGAGTCATGCAGGATCCCGGATGGCGATAAGCAAATCTTCAGTCATATTACGCTCTGAAGCAAGGCTAAGCTACCGAATCGTTAGTGACGCAGGTAATCGCTAATCCCCGCGCTGTGAGGTCGCGGCATCCTCGGCATACTCGGAATGAGCCTGGGCAGCCGAGGCTGCGACTGGTATCTGAAAACGGAAGACGGTTCCTGTGGTCTCGGCCGATTCGAAGTCCACAGTGCCGTAGTGCCACTGGAGAATCTGATAGGTCTGCGCGAGCCCGATGCCAGTGCCTTCCTTCCTGGTTGTGAAATAAAGTTCGAAGACCTTGTCGTGCAATTCCTTCGGTATGCCCTTGCCCTGGTCCTGCACTTCGGCGAACGCCATACCGTTTTGGCGGCGTGCCGAAATCGTGAGCCCGCCGCCTTGCGGCATGGCTTGAACCCCATTGATGACGACGTTAAGAATTGCCTGTTTCATAAGATCAATATCGACCTTCACGGGCAGGCCCCGTTCGGGCATATGCAGGTCAATGGTAACGCCGTGCTGCTCTGCATCGGGAGCGGCAAGTTGCGCCACGTCCTCCAGCAGGCGGCGCAGGTCGATTTCCTCAAGGTGAAGGTCGCGTGGTCTGGTGAAATCGACCAGCGTCTGTACTACCCGATCCAGGCGGCGGATTTCGCTGTCGATGATGTCCATGTGGCGACGCGTGTCGGGTTCTTGATGGGCCAGCTTATTCTGCAGAAGCTGCAGATGCAGCACGATGGCGTTGATCGGATTCTTCACTTCATGGGCCACGCCGCGGGTGACGCGACTGCTGGCCGAGAGGCGTCGCGACATTTCGATTTCATCGCCGATTCGCCGCACCGGTTCCGTGTCGCGCATTATGAGCAACGCGCCTATCTGCGAATTCTTCTCCTGCACGAAATCGAGTGACACCTCCACCCGCTTTCCTCCCACTACTTCGAATTCGCGCTGCGACATCGTTCGCCGGCACTCAAACGCATCGAGCAGCGCCGCCCCGAGCAGAGAGTCGCGGGCGAATACCTCCTGCACGCCCCGTCCCAACAGTTCTGCTCGCGGGCGACCAAGGAATGATTCCACTGGAGCGCTGACCAGGACTACCCGTGAATCACGGGAGAACAGCATTAAGCCGTCCTGCAGCTTCGACATCAATTGGTCTACGTTATCTTTCAGTGCGGAGAAGATTTCCTTGCTGTCGCGAATCTGGCGCCCCAGATTCGCAATCTTAAGGGTGACCAGTCCGTATTCGTCGTGCTCGAACTGGGAGCTCTGCAGATCGGCCTCGCCCGCGCTCACGCTGTCGAGGTTACGGCTGATTTCTTTTAGAGGTCCGAGGGCGATGTTTGAAATCCCTGCGGCGAGCAGCAACGACAGAATGATCAACGCACCCGAGACATAAAGTGCGCGTATCAGCCGGGTCTGCACTTCACTCTTCAGGAAGATGGTTTGTACTCCGATGCGGATCGTCCCGAAAGGCGCGCCATTCAATTGGAGAGGATAGGTTACGTCGTAGACGGCTGCTGGACTGAAGACGAGGCGAATCTGGTCGCGGAATTTGGCATGCATCACCTCCTCGAAATTTGGGCGAGGCTCAATCACCTTGCCCTGCAGCTTGGCGTTGGTGTGCAGCAGGGCCTTGCCGTTGACGTCAACGATGGAGACGTCGTAGATGTATCGCCAGTCGCCGGGATCGGATTGGAGCAGGTTGTTGAGATCCGGATCGGTCTGCACGAACTCGGTGAGTGCTTGTTTCAGGGCGACGGGATCACTGGTGTCGACGTTTGTGCTGCCGAAATCGGGGACCTCGTTGTTGGCGGCATAGGCCAATTGGTGTGTGAGGCTGGTGGCGGTTTCGTGGGCATTGGCGATTCGCAGCCGCAGGATCTGAGAGAGGTAGAGATAGGAAAACGCGGTCACCATCACCGTTACCATCAGGGTGATGGCCAACACAATGATGGTTTTGCGTCGCAGCATGTTGAGAACTCAGATCCCCTGTCGACACACACCACCCAGCTCAGCCGCTGGGTACTTCTTCCTTGCCGGGAGCCGGTTCCGCCGTCGCGCTCCCGTATTCCTTCAGCTTGTTATGAAGCGTCTTTAAACTGATCCCAAGAATCTCCGCGGCCCGCGTTTTGTTGTTGCTGGTGGCTTCGAGCGTTTTCAAGATCAGCATCTTCTCGGCTTCCTCGACCGTTGTGCCCACGCCCAGGCGAACTGCATCAGGATCGTTGGCGGCAGTGCGTAGCGGGGCCTGTCCAAAGCCCGGAGGCAAATGCTTGGTCTCGACCATGCCTGTGTCGCAGACGATCACCGCGCGCTCGAGGCTGTTACGTAATTCCCGGACATTTCCAGGCCAGGCATAGTTGTTGAACTGGTTGAGTACGGCCTCGCTGACTGCCGACACTTTGCGGCCATGTTTTTGGCTCATCTCGGCAAGCAGAAGCTGAACCAGCGAGGCGATGTCTTCCTTGTGTTCCCGCAGCGGCGGCATGTGAATGTTGAAGACGTTGAGACGGTAATAGAGATCGCTGCGAAGTTCACCTCGTGCCACCGCCTCATCGGGAATCTTGTTGGTGGCCGCGAGCACGCGCACATCGACCGCCGTCTCGACCTTGCTTCCCAGGCGGCGCAGCTTGCGATCCTCCAGAACTCGCAGGAGCTTGGCTTGCGTTCCAATCGGCATCTCGCCAATCTCATCGAGCAGCAGGGTTCCGCCTTCGGCCAGCTCAAAGCAGCCTGTCCGGCGTTCCAGCGCGCCCGTGAATGCGCCTTTTTCGTGGCCGAATATTTCGCTCTCCATCAGAGTTTCAGGAATGGCGGCGCAGTTGATGGCGACGAACGGACGATCTTTGCGCGAACTGAGATCATGGATGGTTCGTGCCACGAGTTCTTTGCCTGTTCCACTCGCGCCGGTGATCAGAACCGAAGCTGTGCTGGGCGCAACCATCTCGATCAGGCGGAAGATCTCCTGCATTTTGCGCGAAGAGCCGCTGAGACGGCCCAACGATCCGGTGTCGCGCAGCCGGCGGCGCGTAGCCTCAAGTTCGGCGCGGGTACCCAGGAGCGCAGCGGCATTGGAAAGAATCGTACGCAGCCGGTTGGTGTCGATGGGCTTGGTGATGTAGTCGTAGGCGCCCATGCGCATCGCCTGTACCGCGCTGTCGATCGTCCCCTGAGCCGTCACAAGGATCACGGCGATGGTCTCTGCTTGTTCAGCCAGATGCCCGAGCAGTTCAAGGCCGCCCATGCGGGGCATCTTGAGATCAGTGATTACGATCGAGGCAGACCACTGCGTGGCCTTCTCCAGGCCCTCGGCTCCATCGCGCGCGGTCTCGACTCGAAAGCCCCAGGAGCTGACCAGTTCGGCCAGCCCGGAACGCTCGTTCTCCTCATCCTCTACGATCAGTACCTTTTCGTGACTCATTCGCTTGCCGTTGTCCTGTTCCTCCGCTGCATCGATCCGCAAGCTCGGCGGCCAAGCGGCCCCCGGCTAGATTCCAAAGATACGCGGCCTGGTTCCTTTGGGGCAAGGTCTGTAGCGGACATGGCGGGCGATTGAAGACTTCCGCTCGGTACCTGATTCGTCAATGGTGAGTCCTTAGCGCTTTCGCTTTAGGTTCCTGTGAGATAGAATCTTAGCTCCCAATAGTTATAGGTCTAAATTCTCTCCGAAGTTTGCCACTGGAAGTCTGCTGCGGTGGCGTTCAGCGGTGAATTACATTCCTGGAGGGCATCATGGAAATACGCAGTTTAAGCCGCGGATGCCGCGTTGCTTTAGCGTGTGCCGTTGTATGTTTGATTCTGCTAGTTACGGTCGGTCCTGCGGCAGCGCAGAGTGAGTCAACTCCCAAGTGGGACGTCTTCGCCGGATATCAATGGCTTCATCCCGGTATTACAACTCCATTCCCCTATAGCAATCCCGCCAATCCCGGTTCATATGTCGTACCGGATATGCCGCTAGGCTTGGGTGGCGCTATTACCTACAACTTCGAACCGCACTGGGGCCTGGAAACCGACCTCGGATACAACACGCACGACGGCAGCTACGTCACGACGATTTCTGGGGGCCCCCGTTTTATGTGGCGCACCGAAGGCGCGAACTTCTTTCTGCACGGCCTCGTGAGCTACAACCGCCTGGCGGTGAAAGACATTCCCAATCGTTCCAACGCCGTTGGCCTGCTTGTCGGCGGCGGCATGGATCTTCCCTTTAACAAGGTGTTCGCGATTCGTCTGTTCCAGGTCGACTATGTGTGGGCGAACCATCACTTTCCCGAATTAGCAGGGCCAGAGTTTCCCAGCCTAAGGCGTCCCGCGATGGAGGGTGTGAGACTTCGCACAGGTGTCGTTTTCAGCTCCGGCGGAGCTGAGGCGCCGGCCCCGATCGCTGCCTGCTCGGTCCAGCCGACAGAGGTAATGGTCGGCGAGCCGATTACGGCTACCGTGACACCGAGCAATTTCAATCCCAAGCACACTGTGACCTACAGCTGGAGCGGCAACGGCGGCAAGGTGACCGGCAAAGACACGACGGCCAGCATCGATACAAATGATACTGCGCCGGGGGCTTACACGGTGACCGCGCATGTGACCGATCCCAAGGCCAGGAAGGCGAACGAGGCGAGTTGCTCGGCGAGCTACACCATCAAGCCGCTTCCGCCGAAGAATCCGCCGACGATGAGTCTCTCGGCAAATCCGACCGAATTGACCCCGGGCGGCGCAGTCAACGTTTCGGCCAACTGCACCAGCCCCGACGGAGTGCCGGTAACAGTTGCCAACTGGACTTCCACCGTTGGAACGCTTTCAGGCAGTGGCAATTCGGCAACTCTGAATACCTCTGGACTGCCGCCTGGTCCGGTCACGATTACCGCGAACTGTACGGACTCGCGTGGATTGAACGCGCAGGCTTCGACGCAGGTGACGATTCAGAATCCTCCACCACCTGTCGACAGGGCGCTTGAAGCACGTCTGGCGCTGCACAGCGTTTACTTCGCAACAGCTCAGCCTACGGCGAAAGATCCAACCGGCGGCCTACTGCCGAGTCAGCAGCAAACCCTTATGGGTCTGGCGACGGACTTCAAGAAGTACCGCGAAGTCAAGCCAGACGCACATCTGACGCTGGAAGGTCATGCCGACCATCGCGGAAGCGCTGCCTTCAACCAGGCTCTCACGGAGCGCCGTGTGGCCCGGGTGAAGAGTTACCTGGTCGAACAGGGTGTTCCTGAGTCGGCGATTGATACCAAGGCTTTCGGCGCGGAGCGCAATCTCACGACTGACGAAGTAAAAGAGTCGGTGGTTCAGAATACGGAGCTTACGACCGAAGAGAAAAGGCGAGCGCTGGCACGAATTGACGTCATCCGCATGGCAAGTAATCGCCGTGTTGACGTGACGCTGAACGCCGGCGGCACGACCGAGACCTCTGTTCGCCAGTTCCCGTTCAATGCTGCGGATGCGCTAACGCTGATTGGCGGCCGCGGAGGTCAGGCTAAAAAGCCAGCGGCCACCAAGAGCACTCCCAAGAAACCGGTGAAGAAGCCGTAATCTAAGGCGGCGACGAAACAATGCTAAGCGGGGGGCCGTTCCCCCCGCTTTTTTCGTGTTTCCTTACCGTCCGCTAAAAGCGGACTCGATTTGTTCCACCGGCACTGTGTGCCGGGCTTTCACATCCCCCGCTACGCCGCTGCCTTCGGTTTCCGGCTTGTTCTTGGGGTAACCGGTTCTCTGGCGAAAAGAGGCAGTTAGCGAAAAATGTACATATCCCCACGAAAGTGCCATCGCCAAGTCTCTGATTTGATGGCACGGTATCTGGTAATCCGGTTGCCACATCGTCTAGTTACAAGTACGTCTGAATATGAATCAGATGAGCGGGTTATCTCGCGCCTTGGTTCCGACGATCCTGCTCCTACTCCTGTTTGGCTTGGGGTGCTCGCGACCAACACCGGACCTGCCAGGCGAAGGCGTAGCCCAGACCAGTTCAACACCTTTTCAGAATCCCGGAACCAGCGCCACAGATGCCAATCTTGAGGGCACTTCCCGGGACGACGGTCCGGCAACGGGGCCTCCATTTCAGAACTCGCCAGTTCTTCCTGCCGGAGCGCTGCTAACGGTCCGGCTAAGAGTTCCACTCATCGCTGAGAATGGTTCGAAGGAGCCTTTCGAGGCAGTTCTGGATGAGCCCGTGGCAATTGAGGGGACCACACTGATTCCGCGCGACGCTCTGGTATCCGGCCGGGTCGAGTCGGCGCGCATGTCGAAGGTCAGGCCCGACCGTGACTATGTTCGCCTCTCGCTCAATTCTGTGCAGGTAGATGGGTTCGCCGTGCCTATAGAAACCGCCAGCCTTTTCGCTCGCCAGCGACCATCCAGCGATGCTGATTCGGATAAGATTCGACTGGAAAAGGGTCGGCGCTTGACCTTCCGTTTGAAAGAGCCAATTTTTTTGCATCCCACCACGGCAAAAACTGGTCAATAAGTCCTTTGTTTCATTGGGTAAAAAGTTTTCCACAGGAATTTTTCCCGTTTTAGTGACATCTGCCCTTTCGCACACGGGGGGCACTTTCCCTATAGTGGGCCGAACGGGAGCAAGGCCGAAGGCTTCGAATTCCCGTTTCGGGAAAACGGAGGTATCGAGCACGCTGATTGACGATTCCTTTCGGAACAGTTCCCACGCAGAGTAATGATTATGAGTGCCCTAGTGGAAATATTGCAGTCGCCGGAAAACAACCAGCTCTCATCGATCCTGAAGCACGCGCCCATCGGGCTTGCCTTGTGCCAGAGCCCAGGTAACGTAACCTCGACGAATTCGACATTCGAGGAGTTGCTGGGCCTGTCGTCGAATCAGATTCCGTGCGCTCTCCCCGAGTTGATGCAAGACGGCAATGAGAGCCGGTGCCTCATCTCAGAGCTTTTTCAGGGAAGGCGAGAGAGCTTCCAATTGGAGTGCGCGGCGTGGGGTGCGGAAAACAAGTCACTGCGTTGGACGGTATGGGCCGTTCATGGAGAGGGCACCCGAACAGAGAGCGCGGTCGTAATGATTGAAGACCTATCCGGCATGGCATTGGCACGGCAGCGGTTGCAACAGACGGAACGGTTAGAAACGGTTGGTCGGCTTGCCGGGGGAGTCGCGCATGACTTCAACAATCTGTTGACCGGAGTTTTACTGTACTGCGATCTGCTGATGTCAGTGGTCGGTCCTGCCGACCGGGCCCGGAAATATGCCGAAGAAATCCGCAAAGCTGGACTGCAGGCGAGCGGCCTGGTTCGGCAACTGCTGGGCGTGATCCGCTCGAACAAATCGCGGCCTCGACCGGTTTCACTGAACGAGGTTGCCGAAGGGATGCGCAACCTGCTCGTCCGCCTGATCGGAGAAAACATCGAGCTGAACCTTCGGCTCGATCCAGCTTTAGGCCTGGTCAAGATGGACCCGGTGCAGGTGCAGCAGATTCTTCTCAATCTCGTGCTCAACTCCCGGGACGCATTGCCGGAGGGGGGGCATATTTCGGTTGAAACCGGCGCCTGCAAGATGCAGATTCTCTCTGCCAATGGAGAGAGCAGCTCCGAAAAGACGTGCGCGCTTTTCGCCGTCGAAGATAACGGCATGGGAATGGATGAGTCGGTCCGCGCGCATCTCTTCGAGCCGTTCTTCACGACCAAAGTGGGCAAGGGGACCGGCATTGGACTGGTCACGGTGCGCGACATTGTGAGTTCCAATGGCGGAGTGATTCACGTGCAGAGCGAAGTGCGCCGCGGCACGCGGATCAACATTCTGCTGCCCATCGTTCCCGAATCTGCTCCCGACTCCGTTCCGGACCCAAGTTTTCATCCCATACATAAAGGGGAAGTACTTTCATTCCAATCCGAGGAAACAACGCCATGACGTCAGCTGCAGTAATCCCGATTGCCGCCACACCACAGATGGAACCAGCCAACTTTCTGAATCTCCTGATCGTCGACGATGAACGATCGGTGCGCGAAGCGTGTCGCGAAGTAGCGCATTCGCTTGGCTTTTTTGCCCAAGTCGCCGATTCGGCTGAGCAAGCGCATCGCCTGCTCGACTTGCAGCCGTTCGACGCGGTTCTGCTGGACCTGCGTCTGCCAGGCGCTGGCGGCCTCGACGTACTGCGGCGCGTCAAGGAGCGCCGGCCCGAGGCGGTGGTGATCGTGGTGACGGGCTATGGGACCGTACAGTCTGCCGTGCAGGCCATGAAGAACGGCGCCTATGACTACGTGACCAAGCCCTTCAGTGTCGATGAACTCAAACTACTGCTGGAGCGCGTCGCCAGCCATCTGAAACTCAAGTCGGAAAACCGCATGCTGCGGGAGAAGGTGAAGTCGAAACAGGGATTCGGGGGGATCGTAGGCCGCGCGCCAGAGATGGAGAAACTCTATCGCATCATCGCCAAGGCCGCGAATAGTGTGCATCCCGTATTGATCCTGGGCGAGAGCGGCACTGGAAAGGAGATGGTGGCGCGATCGATTCATTACTCGGGGCCATTCCGCGACAAGCCATTCATCCCGGTGGATTGCGGTTCGCTGGTGCCAACACTCATCGAAAGTGAGCTGTTTGGCTATGTGAAGGGAGCTTTCACCGGGGCCAATCAGTCAAAGGACGGGCTGATGGCGATGGCCGAAGGCGGAACGATCTTTCTCGACGAAGTCGGAGAACTTCCAGTGGATCTGCAGGCTAAGATGCTGCGTGCTCTTCAGGAAAAGGAAATACGCCCGGTGGGCAGCACGCGGCGAGTGCCGATCAATGTGCGAATCCTGGCCGCAACGAATCGCGACCTGAACAGGCCGTTATGCAGGGTAGCTTCCGCCGCGATCTCTATTTCCGCCTTAATGTGCTGAGCCTGCGCATCCCGGCCTTGCGCGAGCGGAGACAAGACATCCCGCTTTTGATCGGGTACTTCCTCGAGCGCATGACACGTACTTCCGGGCAGGAGAAGGTTCTCAGCGATGATGCACTGAAGGCCATGCTCGCATACGACTGGCCGGGCAATGTGCGCGAGCTGGAGAATTGGCTGGAGCGCACTTATGCTTTCACCAGCGGTCCGACCATTCATACCATGGATCTGCCCAGGGAAATTGCCAACTTGCCGGTGCCACAGTCATCCAACGGCAACGGTAACGGGCACTCGAAGATCGTTCCTATCGCGGAACTGGAGAAGCAGACGATCTTGCACGCCATCATGGAACTCAATGGAGACAAGTTGCAGGCCGCGAGATTGTTAGGAATCGGCAAGACGACGCTCTATCGCAAGCTGAAGGACTACGCCACTCAAGAGTACTGAACACGCCCGTTTGTGAACTCGGGGTGATGCAAGTTGTACCGCAACGGGAAACGCGCGCACCGATTGCACAGCGAATCGCTTTCCTTTCAGCATGAGGCGACATGGTGCGATGCGTGCAATGGAAATGGTCATGATTCTACTCATTACGCCACAATCGAAGGGGCCGGAATTTGCGGCCGCTTTACTCGCTGCGACGAGTCAGGAAACCCACTGGGCTCAAAACCTGCAGGAGGCGGCCACTCGCCTGCGGGAGCAAACCTACGCGGCCACAGTGATCGATCAATTCCTTTTGGAAACGGAGCCGGAGGAGAGCGATCAGGTCCTGGAGCACTTCGGCACCGCGTTTCCGGTCTACGTAAACTTCGCGCTGACAGGAATGGAACGCTTGTTGCGCGAGGTGCGCTCCGCCCTGCATCGCCGTAAACGTGAGGAGTCGGCCGCACGCCGCGCGGTGGCCGAGCAGATGCAGAGCGAGATGCGCGAGACTCTGACGGTGATGATGCTTTCGTGCGAGTTAGCGATGGCAGTGCCCGATATTCCAAGTCCGGCCGCCGAGAAGATACGTACCATCGATAATCTTGCCCGCGAGTTGAGGTTGCGGCTCGAAGTGAACTGATACAGAGAGCGAAGGCACGCGTGGCGCTCTTCCGCACTCAATCCCGTTTTGAAACAGGGTGGCCCACTCAAGCCCGATTTTGGCTTGAGTGGGGATGTTCAGCAAGCTACGCTGAACTCATGCCTCGGGGCCTTAAGCGTTATCCCACACCGGCCACGCACGCGCTCAGCGCGTTCTCAAAGATTCGTGGGCTCGCGTCAGAAATCGCTCTAATATTTTTCCGCTATTGTGCGGCTCTCCGCGATTGCTTTACCTTTCGCGTGCTTATTTGTTCTTGTGGGCGTGGGGGTCCAGAAGAATACCAACTGCCTTCTGCGCGTTCGTACCCAATCAGGTGTTCATAGGCTAATCCGAGTGTGATCTCGGAAACGGACGCGCGGGTCTGCCTTGGGGGAACCGTGTATCTACGCATTTCTGTTGTGAGGGGTCTGATCTGTGCAGGCCTGATGTTGCTCGTAACTTTTCCCGCCGCTGCTCAACAGATCACAGGAAGCATCCGCGGAACTGTGACCGATCCCGTCGGCGCCACCGTACCGGGAGCCTCGGTTAGCGCCATCCAGGTTGAGACGGGCCTGACTCGTAGCGCGGTGACGGGTCGAACTGGCGAGTACGTGCTTCTGGAATTGCCGGTTGGACATTATCGTTTGCAGGCGGCAGCCAAGGGTTTTCAGTCCTATATTCAGCAGGGCATTGTCCTCAACGTGAATGAGACGGCGACGATTTCCATTCGTCTGGCGGTCGGTGCGGAGACACAGAAGATCGAGGTGCAATCCGATGCGCAGCTGATTCAGACCACGGTCACCGGCCTCGGAGAAACGGTCAATGAACGCGACGTTCTGGAGTTGCCTCTGAACGGGCGCAACTTCACGCAGCTCGGCCTGCTGCAGCCGGGGGTAGTGCCCCTCACACCTGGTCTTGCCGAAGCTGGCGGCTCACTGCGCGATGGCCAGGCCTACGCGGTCAACGGCCAGAGACCCGAATCCAACAACTTCCTCATCGACGGAGCCAACAATTTCAACGGAGTCGATGGAGGTTTCGTTCTCAAGCCCCCCGTGGACGCGATCACCGAGTTTAAGATTCTGACGCACAATGCGAGCGCTGAGTTCGGAAACACACTGGGCTCAACCACGAACATCATCACGCGCTCGGGTAGCAACAACTTTCATGGCGCGCTCTGGGAGTTCCTCCGAAATGACGTTTTCGACGCGACCAATTACTTCGCTTCAACGACAGAGCCGCTGAAGCAAAATCAATTCGGCGGAACATTTGGCGGACCCATCATCAAAGACAAGACGTTCTTCTTCGCATACTACGAGGGTTTCCGCAATCGGCAGGGGGAAACAGATTCGTCGACCGTACCATCGCTAGCTGAGCGGCAGGGAGATTTCTCGGCGGTTTGCCCGGAAGGCTTTTCGGGCGGGTTTTGTAACAATCCCGACCACCAGTTGTTCAACGTCTTTCTCAACCAGCCCTATCCGAACAACCAGTTCGACATGTCTTCGGTGCCAACAATTACTCAGAACCTCCTGGGCTACTTCCCGGCGCCCAACAATGGGACCAACGTCTACACGGCCACGCAAGTGGTGCACCAGGACACGAATCAGTTCGGATTGCGACTGGACCAGCGCATTGGCGCCTCCGACATTTTGAACTTCCGGTACGCGTTCAGTGATGGCACGGAACTGCATCCAATTGCCACCTCCGGCGCGAGCGTGCCGGGGTTTCCCGTCGGCCAGGAGCAGCGGGCGCAGAACTTCGTCGCTCAGGAAACGCACACCTTTTCTCCGTCGATGATCGGCGTCTTTCGCTTCTCATATTTGCGGAATAAGTTCCTTTATGGGGAGAGGACCAACCACACCACGCCCGCCAGCCTCGGCTTTGGCTATGAGCCGAGCCTGGACTTGGCCGTCGGGCCTCCGTTCATCCAGGTCAACGGCTACACCACGATCGGAGATCCGATCACAGGACCGCGCAACACGTACGAGAATGCGTTTGACTATTCCGGCTCGTTGAGTTGGGTCCACGGGCGCCACGAAATCAAGTTCGGTGGTGGTTACCAGCATTCGCAGTTCAACGTGCTGCAAGGCATCGCCACCAATGGTTTCTTTGTGTTCGCAGGCTTTCCCGTGGTACCGGATGCGTTCGCCAGCTTCCTGTTTGGGCAACCGGTCTTCTTTCTTCAAGGCCGGGGCGATTTTTCACGCGGCATCCGCGGCAATTCTCTGAACGGCTATGCGCAGGACACCTATAAGGTGACGCCGCGACTGACGTTGAACGCGGGTTTGCGCTACGAACTTCCGTTTCCTTATACGGAGATCCACAACCGGCAGACACTATGGATTCCCGGAAGACAGTCCACGGTTATGCCCGACGCGCCCCAGGATCTGCTCTATCCGGGTGACGCGGGCGTACCCGCGGGTTTGATACCAACCTTCAAGAAGGGATTCGCACCGCGTTTTGGTGTTGCATGGGATCCGACCGGGACCTCAACGTGGTTAGTAACGTCGGCCTATGGAATCTTCTATGAGCCGTACTATACGGGCCAAGGCGGGCCGCTGCAGTCACCGATCAGCGCTCCTCCGTATTTACAGACCCAACAGATCAGTCTTACTCCCACCTCGTTTCTCAATTTTTCCGATCCTTACTTCGGCAACCCGCCGCCCGACGGGACTTTTGCAAAACCTCTAACCAACCTGACTCTGGCTCCGAACCTCCCTCTGCCCTACGCGCAGGACTGGGACGTGAATGTGCAAAAATCTTTTGGCACAGATCTTCTGCTCGAGGTCGGCTACGTAGGCACCAAGGGGACGAAGTTGCCGCGTTTTGTGGAAGGCAATCCCGCGATCTACGTCCCGGGATTCGACTCCAACGGTGACCCGATCTCCACTTCAAATAATGCGGACAATCGGCGGCTAAACTCGGGATGTACTCTCGATCCCGCGTCCCCGCCGTGCACTTACTCGTCAACCGGGCTGATCGAAGGGATTGCCAACTCTTCGTATAACGCGCTCGAGGCTAGCCTGAGGAAGCGCTTTAGCCATGGCATCTCGTTTCTTGCGTCGTACACCTATTCCAAGTCCATCGACGATGCGTCTTCATTCAACATGACTGGTTCAGCAGCCAAGCCGGTGGCCGGCGAGAATGATCTGGCGCAGAATCCGTTTGATGTGGCTGCAGAGCGCGGCCGCTCGCTCTTCGACTCGCGCCAACGTTTGGTGCTCAGCTACCAGTGGATGCTTCCGTTCTGGAGACAGCCTCACCGCTGGTATCAACAGGTGCTGGGAAACTGGCAGGTGAACGGGATCGTCACACTGATGAGTGGCACTCCATTCACCGTCTTCGATTCCAACGATTTTTCGGTGCAAGGGTCAGCGCCGGAGATCAGTGGATTCTTCTCGAACCGGCCGAATCTGGTTTCTGGGCAAGATCCCAACTCTGGACCGAAGACCCCAGGCGCGTGGCTGAACCGCAGCGCTTTTCAGCAGATTACCCAAGATCCGAATTCACCGGTTCAGCAATTCGGGACTGCCGGGCGCAATATCGCGCAAGGGGCGGGCTATGCCAATTGGGACTTTTCTGCATTCAAGAACATTACAGTGGCGGAAGGAAAAGAGTTTCAGTTCCGGGCGGAGTTTTTTAACATCCTGAACCACACGAACTTCCGGCTGCCTGACAGCGACATAAGTTCGCCGACGTTTAACCAGGTTCTTGAGGCACAGTCGCCACGGCTGATTCAGTTGGCGCTCAAGTTCCAGTTCTGAGGAGCAGGCGGGAAAGCATTTTTTTCACGGGTGCCCCACTTCTGGACGACTTTGCCAGAGGTGGGGATTTTTTATGGTCGGTAGCCCACTTAAGGCCTCTTTTGCCTTGAGTGCGAAAAGGTTCTTTGAAAATGAACCGCCCGAAACCTCAAAACTCCTCCCGGAGAGAGAATTTACACGAATTTTGCAATTCCTTTGCGGCGCAGCAACAAAGCGCATGTACATTCCCAGCAACATTCGCAACACGTCCAATTTCGCAGCCAATTAAGCAGTCACCAACGGGAATCCTGGGTAAAACTAACCGTCTCAAGCTAAACCAAGCGAGTCGAATTTTCACTTTTTCGTAAGGAGTAAGCAAGCATGCAACTTCGAAAGCTCTTTCTCTCCGCATCATTGTTTGTGTTCGCGACGCTCTCCGCAATCGGACAGTCGGGAACATGGAGCGTGACCGGCAGCATGGCGCATGCACGGTCTGGTCAGGGAACAGCCGTTCTGCAGAATGGCAGCGTGCTGGTGGTAGGCGGCTGGAATCTGGCGGTTGTCGAAGCCACCGCAGAAGTCTACAGTCCGACGACGGGAACCTGGACCGGAACAGGTAGCGTCAACCTGGCGCGGTACGGCGCGCCGGCAGTGACCCTCCCGAACGGTAAGGTGCTGTTTGCCGGCGGCTGCGTCAACAACTGCAATGACATCACTTCGTCGGCCGAGCTCTTTGATCCGGCTACCGGAACCTGGTCTTATACCGGCTCCTTGCACACGCCGCGGTATTTCTACACTGCGGTTCTGCTCAACACCGGCAAAGTCCTGGTCGCCGGAGGATGCAATGCCGCGTCCTGCAATACCGTGACGGCAACTGCCGAGTTGTACGATCCAAGTACTGGTGCGTTTTCTACGACCGGTCCGCTCAGCGTGGCGCGCGACTATCAGGCCGCTGCCCTGCTGGCGAACGGGAATGTTCTAGTCGCTGGCGGTTTCGGGACAACTGGAACTCTGACCCAAGCAGAAGTCTACAATCCGTCGACCGGACGTTGGACCTCGGCTGGAAACATGGCTACAGGACGCTCGCAGCACACGGCTACGCTTTTACCCAATGGAAAGGTTCTGGTTGCAGGTGGGCTGAGCCCTCTGGGCGCGAAGTTAGCCAGCGCCGAGCTGTATAACCCGGCCAACAATAGCTGGACTGCAACTGCCAACTTGACAGACAAGCGTTACAACCATACCGCAACGCTCTTATCAACCGGCAAGGTGCTGATTGCAGCAGGCACCGGGCAGCCGAAGCGCGCCGCGGTGAAATTGGCGAGTTCGGAGCTGTACGATCCGGCAACTGGAACATTTTCTGCAACAGGCATCCTAAGTACAGGACGAACCCAGCACACCGCGGCCAAGCTGCAGAACGGAAAGGTGCTGGCGATCGGCGGCTTGGGAGCCAACGGCTACCTTACCAGTACAGAATTGTACGTACCGTAGATCGCTTCGCGCTTTGGGCCGTTTTTAAAAAGCCCGTCGCAATTCTCTGGGATTTTGATGGCTCTTACTCCTCCCTGGGTGGTCTTGTAATGAGGTACTTGGAAATTGCATTTAATCTCAGGGCTGCAACGAGATGCAAGAAAAGCTTGACAAGAAACAGGTTTCAAAGTTTCAAGGTTTCTCGCCGAACGCGAAATTATGAATTGAGGAAGTGCCTCACGAAGTCCGTCGCGCCTCGCGGAGTTCCCTGATTTTGCTCTGAATGGTTTCCTTCAGCTCTTCAATCCACGAGGCGAGTCTCTCGGGATCTGTCTCCCGAGCGATACGTTTGCAGAGTTCGATCATCCGGTCGCGATCTTCTGGAGTCATGGCAGGGCCGATTCTAAACCGCTTTTCTGAAAATAGTCTGAAAGGCACAACCGTGCGATCTTTCGTGTGGTTGTGCTAGACCGCTGTGACATCCAACGAGACGGCGGGTTAAGTGTCGCAAGCAGGCGATTTCAGTCAAACCCCCGGCAGGGGCATGATCAGTGTAAT
>AR_comb_assmDRAFT_10114462_pt1 | contig 21580 bp, 14 predicted proteins | sample ArasoioldDNA_FD_10543 | JGI IMG/M metagenome (IMG submission 10543) | reverse complement strand
TCATTTGGGTCCCCAGTTAACACTGTCCTGGTTGGTTTACAAACCGCCAAAACTGGAATCTTTGCTTTATGGAGTATTTTATTCGTTACTGACCCCATGAAGAGAGCTTCGTATCCACTAGTACCATGGGTTCCCATTACAATAAGATCCACATCTTCGTCTCTGGCGGTTAAAAGGATTTGTGCAGCAGCATCACCAGATTCTATTTTCGTATCTAACTTCAATTCGCAGCATTTATATGGCGCCACAGCTTTATCAAGTAATTGAAGAATATCCTCTTGCCAGATCGGTTCATTTACAACCGGAATGGGCGGCACTCCAGCAAGAATGACACTGACCGGAATGCTGTGTAAAACAATCAACCGGCTGTGATTTTGTTCTGCAAGCGCAACCGCATAACGGAGAGCAAGTTCTGAAAATTCAGAAAAATCAATTGGACAAAGAATGCTTCTATATTGATCCATTTTCACACCTCACGAAATTCAACAAAGCAAATTGAATGCCACTCAATCTAACAAATTGTTGATGAGCAAATCGCAAATACCAACCATACTCCCCGCCATTTTGGCAATACACTGACAGACAGACAGGGATGATCTTGCAGCTATCGTCATGCATTCATTGGAATAGGAATTGCTCCGGCTTCTTTGCAGGTTTTCTATGTAAATTAGGAGGAGCAATTATGATCCGTAAGCAAGACGCACTCGAATATCATGAGCAAGGCCGCAAAGGAAAAATTGAAATTTCAATAACAAAGCCTTGCGCCACTCAACGCGATTTATCACTCGCATATACTCCGGGCGTTGCAGAGCCATGCCGGGAGATTCATGAAACGTATGAAAAGGTTTATCAGTACACAGCAAAAGGAAATTTAGTAGCTGTGGTATCCAATGGCACGGCAGTTTTAGGACTCGGAGATATCGGTCCAGCTGCTGGCAAGCCGGTCATGGAAGGCAAGGGCGTTTTGTTTAAACGGTTCGCTGATATCGATGTTTTCGATATCGAATTGGATTGCAAAGATCCTGATGAAATTATCCGGATTGTGAAAAGTCTGGAACCAACATTTGGTGGAATCAATTTAGAAGATATTAAAGCTCCGGAATGTTTTCATATTGAAGAAGAACTCAAAAAAATAATGAACATTCCGGTATTTCATGATGATCAGCACGGCACAGCGATCATTTCAGGAGCCGCATTATTGAATGCACTCGAAATTGTTAATAAATCAATTGATAAAATCCGCGTGGTCTTTTGTGGTGCAGGCGCTGCAGGAATTGCATGTGCAAAGCTGTATAGAAGTTTGGGTGTACGTTTGGAAAACATAATCCTGGTTGATACAAAAGGAGTTGTCTACACGGGTCGTAAAGAAGGAATGAATTCCTATAAAGAGCTGTTTGCTCAAAAAACTCACTTGCGGACACTTTCTGATGCGATGAAAGATGCTGATGTTTTTGTTGGTGTTTCATCTGCAAATCAGGTTACGCCTGAAATGGTGAAATCAATGGCCGTAAATCCAATTGTTTTTGCGATGGCAAATCCTGATCCGGAAATTACCTGGGAAAAAGCCACCGAAGTTCGAAGAGATTTAATTATGGCAACCGGCCGCTCAGATTATCCGAATCAAGTAAACAATGTACTCGGTTTCCCATTTATCTTTCGTGGTGCACTCGACGTGCGTGCATCAGCCATAAACGAAGAAATGAAAATTGCTGCAGTGAAAGCTCTTGCTAATCTTGCAAAAGAAGATGTTCCGGATTCAGTGCTAAATGCTTATGGAAATCAGAATATTCGATTTGGACGTGAATACATCATTCCGAAGCCTTTTGATCCCAGAGTTCTATTATGGGAAACACCGGCAGTGGCAAAAGCAGCTATGGAAAGCGGCGTAGCACGCCAACCGATTGCTGATTTTCAACAATATTATGATGCTCTGGAAGCACGACTTGGAAAATCCCGCCAGGTAATGCGGGTGTTCATTCATAAAGCTCAAAGCGGACCGAAACGGATTGTTTTTCCGGAAGGAGAAGATGAAAAGATTTTACGCGCAACTCAGATCATTCTTGATGAGCATATTGCGGAGCCGATCTTAATAGGCCACAAAAATATGATTCAGGAGAAAATGGAAAAACTCAACCTCGATCTTGGCGCAGTAAAAATTGTTTCTCCTTCAAACTCGGATTTAATGGAACCGTATGCCGTTGAACTTTATGAAATGCGCAAACGCAAAGGGATTACCGTTTCTGATGCTACAACTCAACTGAAGAATCCAAAAGTATTTGCTGCAATGATGGTTCACATGGGAGATGCAGATGGACTTGTATCAGGAGTTACTCAACATTTTCCTGACACCATCCGACCGGCGCTTCAAATTATTAAGCCGACGAATGGAATCCATACGGTGACTGGCGTATATATGTTGATTTTCAAGAATCAAACTTTCTTCATCGCAGATCCTGTAATCAACATTGATCCGACTCCAGAGCAGCTGGCCGATATTGCGATTCTCGCAGCTCAAACTGCAAAGTCTTATGATTTTGAACCGCGTGTAGCGATGTTGTCTTTCAGTAATTTCGGCAGTACGAAACATCCTGGGGCTGAGAAAATGCAAAAGGCAGCAGAGCTTGTTCGAAAACGAGCACCATCGATTCCAATTGATGGCGAAATGCAAGCCGATATTGCAGTATCCAGCGAACTGTTGAATGAATTATATCCGTTCAATGAACTTAAGAGTGCAGCGAACGTGCTTATATTCCCCGATCTTGTTTCTGCTAATACTTCATACAAATTGTTAGTTAAGCTCGGAGGCGCAGTTGCAGTTGGGCCATTACTGAAAGGCATCAGCAAACCTGTTTATCTGTTGCAAATGAGTTCAGATGTTAATGACATTGTGAACATGACAGCAATGGCAGTAACGGAAGCACAAGAAAATATGCGTAAACTAGAAAAAACTCCGAATGAGGTGGCAAACCTGTTCAGCCGGTGGTAGCGACGCGCAAGTTGCAGTAGATTGAAAGCGCTGGCTTGGGTCCAACGGACTCAGTCAGCGCTTTTTATTTCAGCACATTACAGCTTGCTATTTAAGACATTCTGTCAGCTCACTGACGATATTTCTGCACTTTTTATTTTACTAATTCTCGATAACCTAAAGGCACCGAATTTGCAAATATGATGGAACTGAGGAGCACAAAAATATGAATATCGAATGGGTTTCTGAATGCTACAAATCTGTGCCACTTGACGATCTACGTCATATGTTCGAAGAAGCAACAGAACGGTCAGAATATACTCCTGATCACGAAGAAAAAGAGCACTGGAAGGAGAGAATGGAAGGGATGGAACATGAGTTGCTTCGCCGGCAAGAGGTGTTAGAGCAAATCGAACTCTGAATTTGTTAGCGACGTAAGATTGCTCCAGGCTGTAGTAATTTCGCAAATTTTTTGCGCTGGAAGTGTAGCAACAAAACTCGCACCCCTAAAATTCTCCGGCATATTTTTAATTGCTCTTACGCTGCATTGGCATTAGAATTGCCGTATCGTTTCATCTCAAGAAATACTGATTGAGAGCGAAGAAGCATGTTTAATCATCAAGACGCGCTTTCGGAGTTAAATCAAAACCTGCCCTTGAACAAAAAACTTAAAGTAATACACAGTGTGATTAAGAAACGCCTTGATTTTGTGGATCGAATTTCGGTTGCCTTGTATGATCGTAACTTGAAAAATCTGAAAACATTTCTTGCGAGCAGCGGAAGGGATTATCCACTGGAATTTTACGATATAGAGTTTGAAAAAGCTCCTTCTTTGATGGAAATCGTTCGAACAGGAAAACCACGTGTAATCAATGATCTGTCGGTATTTCAGCAAGGACAGCATGAGCACACAAAAAGTATTCAGGATCAAGGATATCGAGCCAGTTACACAACAACCATGTACTTCGGCGAGGTTTTGGGTGGATTTATCTTCTTCAATTCTTATCAAGCAGACTGTTTTGATGAAACCGCCGTCGATACTCTTGACGTTTTTTCTCATTTGATTTCAGAGTTGGTTGCGCACGAGCTGGGGAACGTCAAGGCGATGCTGTCAGCTCTTAAAGCGGTTTATGAGATCCTGCATGTGCAAGACACGGAGACTGGGCTTCATTTGGAGCGAACGGCTAGGTTCTGCCGTATTATTGCAAAGGAACTGGCAATGCATGGCAAGTATGATCTTAATGATGAAGATGTGGAGCGGATCCACGTTTTTTCGCGTTTGCACGATATCGGCAAGATCGCACTTCTCGGAAGAGACTTGTCAACAAGAGATTCGTTGAATGCCGAAGATCAGGAGATCATGAAATCTCATAGTCTGAAGGGTCTGCAAATGATTAATTCGATGATTGATAAGTTGGGTGTAGGATCTTCTGAAGGGATCGATGTTCTCCGGAATATTGCCAAATATTATCAGGAAAAAATTGACAAAACAGGATATCCCACGAGACGGAAAGGAGACGAGATCCCCATTGAAGCTCAGATCGTTGCGGTGGCTAATATTTTTGATGCCATGACCAGCCAACGCCTTTACAAACATGCCTGGAGCAATGAAGAGGCCTTTGCTATGCTAGGGCGATTATCATGGAGCAAAGTGGACCAGGATTGTGTGGATGCACTCGCCAAAAATCAGAGTGAGATTGAACAAATCCAGAGTTCATTCATGGAAACTGATACGGATAAGGAATCTAATTAATTAGTCCCTCGAACTTTAAAGTTCTTGCAGGTAGTTTTCGATTGCAGCTGCAGCTTTTCGTCCGGCTCCCATTGCCAGTATCACGGTCGCACCCCCAGTGACAATATCTCCTCCAGCAAACACGCCGTTTCGAGATGTCTTCATCGTTTCAGGATCTACCACGATATTACCTCGTTTGTTGAACTCCAAATGTGACGTCGTTTTTTGGATAATGGGATTCGAACCATTACCAATGGCGATAATGGCCAGATCAATTTCCATCTGAAATTCCGAACCCTCGATCTTGCGTGGACTCTTCCTGCCTGACGCATCTGGTTCCCCTAACTCCATTCGGATTAGCTTAACTGCCCTGAGCCATCCTTCTTCATCACCTAATAACTCTACTGGACTGGCAAGGTTGATAAATTGCACTCCTTCATCTTTCGCGTGATGAAGCTCTTCTTTTCGTGCTGGCATTTCCGCTTCCGACCTACGGTAGCAAATGTAAGCATTGCGTGCTCCTAGGCGAAGAGCAGTTCGGACAGCATCCATGGCTGTGTTGCCGCCGCCGAATACCATAATACTTTTGCCTTTACAATCCAACATCGGAGTATCACATTCAGGAAAGCGATATGCGCGCATCAGGTTCACACGTGTAAGAAATTCATTGGCAGAGTAAACTCCGATCAAGTTCTCTCCAGGAACATTCAGAAAATACGGTAGACCTGCACCTACTCCAATAAAAACAGCATGGTAGCCGTTCTGGAAGAGTTCATCGATTGTTACTGTGTATCCGATCACCGTATTTGTTCGAAATTCCACGCCCAGTTCGCGCAGATGTTCAATCTCAACTTTGACGATTTCTTTTGGCAATCGAAACTCAGGAATGCCATAAATGAGAACTCCACCCAATTCATGAAGCGCTTCGAATACAGTAACATCGTGTCCTTTTTGGATAAGATCGGCCGCGCAGCTGAGTCCCGCTGGTCCACTGCCGATGATAGCTATACGTTTGCCGGTCTTCTGCGTTACAGGATTTCTTTTCACGCCAAGACCGAGTTCATAATCTGCTACGAATCTTTCCAAACGCCCGATGGCGATCGGTTCTTGCTTTTTACCTACTACACATTTCAATTCACACTGCTCTTCTTGCGGACAAACACGCCCGCAAATAGCAGGCAAGATGTTGTCCTTCTTGATGGTGGCTGCTGCCGAAGCATAATCACCTTCCGAAATGAATCGGATAAATTCGTTAATGTTGATCCCAACAGGACAACCTTCAATGCATACCGGTTTCGGACATTGCAAGCACCGCAGCGCCTCCATCCTTGCCAGCTCTTCCGTGAATCCAAGCGACACTTCCATAAAATTGCTTCGTCTTTGCGCAGGATCCTGCTCCGGCATCGTCTGCCGCGGAATTTTCATCCTTTCTTTCGGTGATAATTTATTGGCTGTCATCGCGCCACTTCGCAAAGTGATTTCTTATCACTTGCTATCTCCTTTTCAAGTTTTTCAAGCGACAAATGTTCTGCAGACCGGTAAGCTTTGTTGCGTTTTGCGAGTAGATCAAAATCAACTTTGTGTGCATCGAACTCTGGACCATCCACACATACGAATACAGTCTTGTTGTCCACCGTTGCTCTGCATCCGCCACACATTCCTGTGCCATCCACCATGATTGGATTCAAACTCACGACTGTACAAATTCCGTAGGGACGGGTCACGTCCGCTACAGCTTTCATCATCGGGATGGGACCGACAGCGTAGACAAAATCTAACTTTCTGCCGTCTTTGATTAGACGCTTGAGTTGGTCCGTGACCAATCCATGAAAACCATAACTTCCATCATCTGTGGTGATGTACAGTTCTTGCGCTACTTTCCGTAACTCGTTTTCTAGAATGACCAGATTGCGATTTCTCCCACCAATTATGGAGATTGTGTAATTCCCTGCTTCGCGTAACGCAATAGTAGATGGATATGCAATTGCCGTCCCAACACCTCCTCCTATCGTAACCGCAGTACCGTAATTCCGGATTTCCGTAGGATGTCCTAAGGGCCCGACTACATCCAAAATAGAATCCCCTGTTTCCAACAAGTTCATTTCCCTGGTTGTCTTGCCGACTCCTTGTACGATTAGCGTAATGCATCCCGAGGTAACGTCGGAGGCAACAATTGTCAAAGGAATTCTTTCGCCTCCTTCTTTCAATCGCACAATGACGAATTGGCCACATTTCTGCTTGGCTGCGATCATAGGTGCCTCAATGACAAATCTCTTCATTTGATCAGCGACCCATCCCGCAAAACGAATTTTGTAATCAGTTGCCATAACGGTCTCTTTCAAACACCAAGCACATCCTTTGCCAAAGACCTTGCGAAGACAAACATGTTCCAGGTATGACATCGTGTCATAGTTCCTGACAGAAGTTCAGTAGACCCTAGAGGAAATAGGCATAAAATGGTGGCACCCAGTTTGCTCTTAGATAGCATATAAGAGAAATGATTGGAGGCTTCCATGATGCGATTACAACTCAGAACACCAAAAGAAATGAGAATCGAGGAGGTCATTTTGGAGCTCGCTTATAGTGTTTCCAAAGTGTTCAAGGAAGAGCTTTATTCAGAGGGATTACCCATCGAAAACCTTCGTGCTATGCAGGGTCGCATCGTTGCTGCATTTTGTCCGTACTTAAAGACTTTTGACAAATGTGGAAGTGAACCCATATGCACAAAAGGGTGTGATCCTGAGCCTGATTTTGAAGACCGGATCTATATTCTGGAATTGCCGCAGGAGATCGACTCCCTGGTGGATGATATTTGTGCGCACGTTTTGGAACCCTTACAGACTTCCTTGGGAAGTGAAGCAGCTGAATTTGTGAAATACCGGGTAAATCAAATTCTGATACAAAAGCTCGATGCGTTTATTTATCGGAATCCCGCGTGCGGTCATGACGAGATATGCAGGTCTTCTCTACCGTTACATCCCTGGAATGTGAGCATGTCTCGTAAGACATCTCCATATATAAAGATATAAAGTCAGACGTGTGATAATAATTTCAAATGGTAGCGAGACCGTATAACTCATTTGAAGTGGCGCAGGCACAGTTTGATAGGATTGCTGATCTTTTGAATTTAGATCAACCTACGCGCGACCTTCTTCGAAGCCCAGTTCGCGAAATGCAATTCAGTATTCCCGTTTCTATGGATGATGGAAACGTTCGGATATTTCGTGGATTTCGAGTACAGCACAATGATGCTCGCGGTCCTTGCAAAGGTGGAATACGTTTCCACCCGCAAGAAACGATGGATACTGTTCGTGCGCTCTCTATGTGGATGACATGGAAGTGTGCGGTCGTAGATATTCCGTTGGGTGGTGCCAAAGGTGGCGTAACATGCGATCCGCATAATCTAAGCGCAAAAGAACAGGAACGGTTGTGTCGAGGCTGGGTGCGCCAGATTTCTCGAATCGTTGGGCCGGTTATCGATGTACCCGCACCCGACGTAATGACAACGGCACAACATATGTTATGGATGCTTGATGAATACGAAGTGATCCACGGTGGTAAAGCGCCAGGCTTTATCACCGGTAAACCTGTCGGAATGGGTGGTTCGCTAGGAAGAACCGAGGCGACAGGATATGGTCTGGTCTTTACCCTGCGTGAGGCTCTCAAAGAAATCGGTATTCGAGTTAGCGATACAACAGCTTCAGTACAGGGCTTTGGAAATGTTGCTCAACACGCGATCCAGCTCTACCATCAAATCGGTGGAAAAGTAATTGCAGTTTCCTGCTGGAATCAGAAAGATCAAACAGCATACACGTACAGAAAAACATCAGGGATCAATCTGGATGCATTGCTAAAGATTACGGACCGTTTTGGTGACATTGACAAGGAAAAAGCGAAAGCCCTTGATTATGAAGTGCTTCCTGGCGAGGAATGGTTGAAGCAGGAAGTCGATATCTTAATGCCTTCGGCTATCGAAAATCAGATTACCGGTGAGAATGCCGAAGGGATTAGTCCCCGAGTCAAGTTGATTGCAGAAGGTGCAAACGGTCCGACCACACCTGAAGCGGACCAAGTTTTTCAACAACGCGGCATCTTTGTAATTCCGGATTTTCTTGCCAATGCCGGTGGTGTTACATGCAGTTATTTTGAGCAAGTGCAAAGCAATACAAATTATTACTGGGAAAAAGATGAAGTGCTGGGCAAAGTCGATTTAAAAATGACTGCAGCATTTCATGCCGTACATGATCTTGCTCGCAAACAAAGACTTTTCATGCGAGATGCGGCCTATGCCATTGCAGTTAACCGCGTGGCCAAAGCTTGTAAGGACCGCGGATGGCTTTAATGCATCATGGTTTCTAAGTTTGACCTGCGGAGTCAAGTCCCATTATTCGATCGCTCCTTTCTTACCGGAAAGCATAAATTCACTCAAATAGGCACCGGTGAATTGGGCGGTAAAGCAAGGGGCCTTCTTATCGCAAAAAATCTGTTAGCGGCAGAGCTTAACCCGGAACAGTTTCCTGCATTTGATGTAAATATTCCCACGCTAACAGTTCTTACAACAGATGCCTTCGATCGTTTTATGGAGCTTAACCATTTTGATGAGATGATTTCCGCCAGCAAATCAGATGGTGAAATAGCGAGAGCATTTCAGAATGGACAACTGCCACCGGAGATCCTGGGAGATTTACGCACGCTCACTCAGCAGGTAAAAGTGCCGCTGGCTATACGTTCTTCAAGTCTGATGGAAGATGCTTTGCATCAACCATTCGCAGGTGTTTACGGCACTAAAATGATTCCAAACAATCAGCCCAGTGCTGACATCCGATTTCAGAAATTAACAGAAGCGATAAAATTCGTCTACGCTTCCACTTTTTTTAAACGAGCCCAAAATTATTTGAAGGCATTGGATCAGAATTCGGTAACAGAAAAAATGGCGGTGATCATTCAGGAGATCGTTGGATCGCGTTTTAATGATCGTTTCTATCCTGTAATCTCCGGAGTTGCACGTTCATACAATTTCTATCGTTCCGGGAAGGCAAAGCCTGAAGATGGCGTTGTTAACCTTGCCCTGGGTTTGGGGAAAACGATTGTCGATGGTGGTGTTGTTTGGACTTATTCTCCCGCATATCCAGCAGCGATGCCTCCTTTTACAATTCAGAACCTCCTAAAACAAACTCAAACTAAATTCTGGGCCGTGAATATGGGAAAACCTCCGGCTTATGATCCGATCGCCGAAACGGAGTACTTAATTCATGCTTCACTCAGTGATGCTGATTATGACAATACATTGCGCTATATTGCATCGACATACGACTCAACCTCGGATCGAATAGTATCGGGAGTGGGCCGGACAGGACCAAGAGTGATAAATTTTGCTCCGATTCTTGTGGAAAATCAGCTGCGACTAAATGATCTGATTCGCTCGCTGTTAAAGGCATCTGAGACTGTAGTAAATGCGCCAGTGGAAATCGAGTTTGCAGTGCGATTTCATACCCTTTCTGCTGACACACGACCAACGTTTGGTTTTCTTCAGGTTAGACCGATGGTAGTTCCACGCGAAAGTGTTGAAATCCAGCCGTCTGAACTAATAGGTTCGAACGTTTTATTAGTAAATGAGAATGTGTTGGGTAATGGAGAGAGAAATGACATCGCAGACATAGTCTACGTTCGTCCGGATTGTTTTGACATAATGAAGACGAAGGTCATCGCGCAGGAACTCGCCGGAATTAATCAAGATCTTGTTTCTGGCAAACGTCCTTATCTACTCATAGGATTCGGAAGATGGGGAAGCAGCGAACCTTCCCTGGGAATTCCTGTGGATTGGAGCGATATTTCCGGCGCCAAAGCGATCGTGGAAGCAGCATTACCTTCTTTGATGGTTGAACCAAGCCAGGGTTCTCATTTCTTCCACAATATCTCCAGTTTCCAGGTGTACTATTTTTCACTATTACGTTCAGAAGAAAACAGCCTTGATTGGATCTGGTTATATGAACAATCTGCAAAGGCTGAGACTAGTTTCGTACGCCACGTTGAACTTAAGTCGCCGCTTCGAATTAAAGTCGATGGCCGCACAGGCAAAGGAGTAATATTGAAATTGTGAAAACAAATTCAGGCAACGAATCTGTTGACAATATTATTGTGGCGTTGCAGGAACGCGCAAAAGAATTGAATTGTCTCTATCATGTGCACGAGTTAATGAATCGTTCCGATATTGCAATGGATGAAATCTGCCGGGGATTGGTGGAAGTTATTCCGCCTGGTTGGCAATACCCTGCAGTTTGTTGGGCAAGGATCACACTGGAGGGAATTGTATATGAGCCGGCAGGCATGAAACAAACTCAGTGGGCTCAGAAAGCAGAGATCAAAGTTCAGGGGGAAGTAGTAGGAACGGTAGAAGTTTTTTACACGGAGGAGATGCCGCAATCGGATGAAGGACCATTTCTGAAAGAAGAACGACGCCTGATTGAAACGATTGCCGAACGCCTCGCGCATCTTGTATTGCAGCAACGGATGCAAAGCACATTTCAGGACTGGCATTCAAAGATCGATTCTTTAAAGGTTTCAGAAAAACCGGAATGGTGGGTGATTGTTGATTTTCTAAGAGAGACAGATCCTCCGCTGATCAAACGTATAGCGCGAAGGATGATTAACTATCTTTGTTGGAATGGTATCGAAGAAGCACAGCAACTTCTTCAACGACTGGCGCCTACACTTCGCGCAGGATCATTTGATTTTTCTGAAGATAACCGTCCAATCGAAAGGCAAAGCCCCTCAGATATTGAGGGCGGAATTGATGAAACATTCCGACTTGCAGGGAAACATTTAAGCGAAGCAGAGATTCTTTCTTGCATTCAACGATGGCTCAAAGATGACAAATCCGGTTTTCTTATACAATCGGTAGAAAACCAAAGCACTCCACTATCAGGACTCATTGATGCGTTGAAAAGGTATCAGAACCTGTCGTTACAAGACACGGAACTCTCGCGTTCGGTTCAGGTTGGACTTCGCGTGTCGCTCACCCGGCGGTTTTTAGGTGAGGACAATGACTATATCAATAGTGCAAAAAACTATATCCAGGTCGGTGACTTCTACGATCTTGTTCAGCACGTAATCAGTCCATCGGCAAGTCATGGCAAACTTGGTGGTAAAAGTGCCGGTCTTTTTTTAGCTTCATGCATTATCGCGAAATCAAAAGAATATGCCGATACTCTGGGAGAAATTAAAGTTCCGAAAACCTGGTACCTTTCATCGGACTCTCTGCTGAATTTTACTGAATACAATCATTTTGAGGATCTTTATAACCGCAAATACTTAGAGATCGATCAAATCCGCCGTGAGTATCCGCATATTGTTCAGGTTTTCAAGAATTCGCAATTTTCACCCGAAATCAGGCGGGGACTTTCGGCGGCATTAGATGATTTTGAAGATCACCCTTTGATCGTGCGAAGCTCGAGCCTTCTGGAAGATCGAATGGGTGCGGCGTTCTCCGGCAAATATAAAAGTTTGTTCCTTGCAAACCAGGGTGCGAAACAAGAAAGACTCCTGGCGTTAATGGATGCAATTGCAGAAGTTTATGCTTCACTGTTCAGTCCAGATCCAATTGCTTACCGAGCTGAGCGAGGCCTTCTTGATTTACATGAAGAAATGGGAATCATGATTCAGGAAGTTGTCGGAACAAGGGCCGGCCGATACTTCTTTCCTACCCTGGCTGGTGTAGCCTTTAGCAGAAATGATTTCCGCTGGTCAGCGCGAATCAAGAGAGAAGATGGACTTCTTCGCATCGTTCCCGGTCTGGGTACCCGGGCTGTTGATCGTCTAGGCGACGACTATCCTGTTCTTGTTTCACCGGGCCTCCCCGGCTTACGAGTAAACGTTACTCCGGAAGAAATTATCAGATATTCACCAAGAAAAATCGATGTAATTAATATGGAGTCGCGCCGTTTTGAAACAGTGGATATCCGGGAACTTTTTGAGCATTGCAGCGGAAGCTACCCACTTCTTGATCAAATTGTTTCGATCGTGGATGAAAATGGAGTGCATTCGCCGATGGGACTCGGCTGGGATGCATCACCTGAAAAACTGGTTGTTACATTTGATGGTCTTGTAAAGAAAACTTCATTCATACCACGCATTCGAACATTGATGCGCTTATTACAGGAAAAATTAGGCTATCCTGTCGATATCGAATTCGCTTTCGATGGAAAGGATCTGTTCCTCCTTCAATGCCGCCCGCAAAGCTATTTAATAGATACGACACCAGCACCTATTCCACGTGAAGTTCCTTTAAACCAGATTATTTTTTCTGCTAATCGTTATGTATCAACCGGGCGAGTTCCTGATATCAGTCACATCGTCTTTGTGGATCCAGACAAATACAGCGAGATATCTGATCTCGCGAGTCTGAAAGAAGTGGGGCGCGTGATTGGACGACTTAATAAGATTCTTCCAAAACATCAATTTATTCTTATGGGACCTGGCCGATGGGGCAGCCGCGGCGATATTAAACTTGGTGTCAGTGTAACCTATTCGGATATCAACAATACCGCAGTCCTGATTGAAATCGCTACACAAAAAGGCAAATCTGTTCCTGATGTGTCATTTGGAACTCATTTTTTTCAAGATTTAGTAGAGTCTGGAATCCGTTATTTACCATTGTTCCCTGGATCTCCAGGTGTAACATTCAATGAATCGTTTCTAAAAAGTTCGAAAAATATTTTGACCGATTTGCTTCCTGAGACTCATCGGCTTGTAGATGTTATCCGTGTTATTGATGTGCCAAATGTAACCAAAGGACAAATTCTTCGCATCCTGATGAATGGTGATCTCGATGAAGCAATGGGTAGATTAGCCCCGCCGCACGACATTGAAATCGATCCGAAACCGGGAAAATACGAGGAACAGGATCAGCAATCGGAGAATCACTGGCGGTGGCGTTTGCGAATGGCACAGCAGATCGCATCAAATCTTGAGCCAGAGCGATTTGGAGTTCGAGCTTTTTATGTTTTTGGCAGCACAAAAAATGCAACGGCAGGACCTGCCAGTGATATTGATTTGCTCTTGCACTTCAACGGAACGGACCAGCAGCGTGAAGAATTAACGTTATGGCTTCAAGGCTGGAGTCTTTGTCTGAGCGAAATGAATTTTTTGAGAACAGGATACCAGACCAATGGCTTGCTTGATGTGCACATCGTAACCGATCAAGATATCGCGAACCAAAATAGCTATGCATCAAAGATCGGGGCCATTACAGATCCGGCCCGACAGATTCCTTTAGGCCCTTCATCTAGCAAGCAATAAGCTCGCGTTGTGCTAGCTCCAAACACATCGGATCAAATCTTATTAACGCCAGTTCGGGTCCATCATGAGCAGCAGAGAACAAAACTGTGCGCCCGATCTTGTCTTTCCACTGGCCGGTGATTGTCGCCGATTCGTGAACGTGGCCATGAAGAGTTAACAGCGGTTGCTGAGTTTCAATAAATTGCCGAATAGCAATGCTTCCTATATGAACATCCAGCGGTACATAATCAATCATTTTTTGATCGAGAGCTGCACGATCCAAATTGCATTTATATGGTGGAGAATGAAACAAACAAATGGCTTGTTCCGAGGAGTCTTGTCCAATAAGTGCATCAAGATCTTTTTTGATGGTTCCATAGATTTGATCTTGCTCGGATACCGGAACAGAATGCCATCCTTCCTCCGGTCCGTAACAGCCTGGATCTACATATCGAGAAACATCATATCGCTCCCAATCCTTCAGCCGGAACGGTGTGGGTGGCACGCATGCATATCCAAGAATCAGATACTGATCCCACAAGGTTTTTTGTGCATGTACGTATTGGAACAAACCACGTTGAGCAAGTTCTAGAAAAGAGGCTTCTTCGATGCGAGCATCATCATTCCCGGGAATTAAAAATATTTTAGGATAATCTTCGGCTAGAATTTCCTGCAGTGATTCTAATTTTTTTCCCAGAAATTGCCGGACAAAATCAGCACCGGCCTCATGATTCGAATCGACCCAATGTGGCAGCAGATCTCCCCCGAAAAAAACTGCACTGGGCCGTTCATCTAATATTTTCTGAAACAGTAACTGATATTTTGAAACAGAGCCATGAAGATCGGAAACAAAAAAGCAATTCACTTCATTTTTCATCCTAATCGCAGCTTTCTGGTTTGAGGATAATTCCTTTATTGGAATGGCCGTTCATTTTTACTATGATCGGACGCTCAAAATGAAAATGCTTCACAAATTGCTTCTCTTCTTCGGCCTTTTGACTGTTGATCCATTTCCAGTCCACAAAACCATCTGGATGAACGGTGAAATACCCAACCATGAACGATGTAATATTTTGAAAAAAGTGCGACCCTTGAGAAGGAGAGACGGCAACATCTCTTAGACCCGCCTCAACAATGACACGTGCTCCGCAGATTTGATCATACTTTACAGGAATGCCTAGCCATGGATCGAGAGTGCCCCATCTTCCAACGCCTATCAGCAAATAAGGCCTCTTTCTAGAAATAAATTTTTCATTCAGCTCCGCGATCTCCATGGCGACTACTCTGCTCTGAGAACGTTCGAATCGCTCAGCATCCACCACCACCATGTCATGGAGATTGCTAATGATTCCATTGCCAAGAGTTCGATTGCTCTGACAAATCAGATCTTCGAAGTTAACATCTTCAACGTTCAGAATCTCCGATTCCCTGGCAAGAACCATCGGTCTCACTTGAAGTACACTGAACTCTTTAGGCATATTCGGAACAACGGACATATTTACCGCAAACTCCATTTCCACTGGCGAACCCATTCCTGTTTTACCAACATCCAATAGTAATTCTACGATTTGTGGAAGCGGGAAAATATTGTTTTTGAGAATCGGTACGAAGGTGACGATTCGCAATCCATTTCGGGACAAACCATCGTAAATCGCTTCGTTTTCAGCAGAGTAGGTCGATCCCACCCATCGCAACGTATCATCACTTTCTGCATCCTCTAACCGATGCTTGACCAAAAGAACGTCATGGGTTTCCGTTTTTGCGATTGGTTCATGATCCATTTCAAGACTATAAAATCCATCCTGACTTTCCTGCAACACTTGTTTCACCGAAGAGTAGGAAGTTGACTTCGGGTACTTGGGGCAAAACCGAACCGTGTTGCCACCATCTACAATGGTTTTGCCTAATCCAAGGGCAACCGAGACAATTCCGTCTGCTGACCTTTGCGGCGGAATTGGATAGTAATTATGAGATTTCGCAACTCCTGAAAAATCGGGATAATAACGATTCGTGTGCTGTGTCCCAACCATCCTTTGAACAATTACAGCCATTTTCTCTTCTTCAAGTCGATACGTTGTTATCCTTATATAGTCCTTCGCACTTTGATAGAAGGTGGACGCATATACCCGTTTAATCGTATCGATCAGCTCTTTCAATCGCACCTGAAAATCGCTGTGATTGTTAGGAATCATGTAGGTTTCATAAACACCGGCAAAAGGATGGTATTGTGAATCCTCCAGAAGACTGGACGAACGTACGGCAAGTGGACATGCCATCAGCTCCAGGAAGTCAGAAAGCGCGCTAACAATTTCCGGTGAGAAATGTTCTGCCTCCAGGAAACGGCGTGTAATCTCTTTATCATCAGTGCAGTTCAATGCGAATGTATGAAGGTCATTGTCTGCCAGAAATTGATCGAATGCTTCAGTTCCAATAACAACTCCGGGTGGAACGCCGATTGTGATTCCTTCAAAACGGTTCCGAATTCCCTGGTTATGTATCAATAAATTTACAAATCCGAGTCCGCGTGCTTTTCCACCCAAAGAACCGCCGCCCATTCGCGCAAAACTAAGCGAAGGATGAAATGCCTCTTTGTTGAAATCAGTGATCTGTCCGCTTTGTTGAAAGTGCCTGTTTTTCTCCAGCATTGAAATGATATCTTTGCGTAACCCTTCAACAGAAGGGTAATCAGACACTCTCCGCGGTCTCAGTTGATGAGCCAGCCAAAATTCCGTTCGCGCTTTGAGCCATTTGGAGAAATGATTTCGTTCCGCATGGTAGCGAATGCTTTCATCAGGAACAATATTCAACTGCTCTTCCAACGATCGCAGATCTGCAGCTCTTCCCACTTCTTTTCCATCAGGCATTCGAAAAATAAAATCCCCAAAGCCAAAATTATCGATGATAAAGCGCCGCAAATCGTTAAGAAGCGTGGGAGAATCTTTGAGCAAAAAAGACGCACCAACAGCCTTAGCCTTGGGTTCAACTTCAGGTAATGTGGATTGGAGCAGGATCGGTATATCTTCGAATTCAGCTTTTACATTTCGTGTGAATTCCAAGCCCGCATTTGGATCATGAACCCCCTGACGTTGAAAATCAGCATCGGAGATGATTCCTGATATAAACTCTTTGTAATTCTGATAATATTTCCATGCTTCTTCGTAAGTTTTGCACACCAGAATCTTAGGTCTGGCTCGCATCCTGAGATATTTGTGGGAAAGATTCACACCTTCCGATATCAATCGCTCTGATTGTTTGAGCACTTCAGAATAAATGATTGGCAGAAACTTTGAGTAATATAAAATATTGTCTTCAACAAGTATGATCGATTGAACGCCGGCAACATTTGTGTCATGTTCGACATTCAATTTATCTTCCAGCTGTTTAATCATTGCGACGATGATGCGAAAGTCTCCTTGCCAGATGAAAACATCATCGAAAACTGAAATATCGTGATGCGTGGACAGCTTAAGATATTCCTGGTTGTCATAGTTCAGTAAAACCACAGGGACATTCAATTTGGCTTCTTTGATTCTTCTAGCCAGAGTCAGACTGGACATGTCTTCCACATGAAGTGTGGTAATGATCAAATCAAAACGCCCTTCGTATGCTTGTTCTATCGCTTCCTGCCCGCTTGAAACACGAATAATCTCGGGAGGATGGCTCAGACTCAATCCTTGATATTCGTTTCGGATCTGATCATAAAGTCTGCCGTCTTCTTCGAACAGGTAAAGATCATAAAGACTGGATACAAGAAGAACATCGCGGATCTGATACCGCATAAGATTCTGAAACGTTTGGAGACGAAGATCGAACTCATGTTCGGCAGAAGAAATCTCAAACAGAGATTGTTGTTTATATAGAGGCATTCTGTTTAAAGCGTAGAAAGAAATTGAATTGAAATCAATCGGAAGGTCAATACCTGAAACGTAGGGGCGGGTCTAAGATCCGCCCCGATACAATAAATAGCTGCTAAACCAAGCCTTGATCCATCATAGCATCTGCGACTTTAAGGAAGCCGCCGATGTTCGCTCCATTCACGTAGTTCCCAGGAGTTCCAAAGCGCTCAGCCACATCCCAACACGTCTTATGAATGCTCTTCATAATCTCTCGAAGTCGATTATCAACTTCCTGACGTGTCCAGCTCATACGCATACTGTTTTGTGACATCTCCAGACCTGATGTAGCCACACCACCTGCATTGGCCGCTTTGCCAGGGCCGTAGAGTGCGTGTGCATCCAAAAATGTCTTAACACCTTCTAATGTGGTAGGCATGTTGGCGCCTTCGGAAACCACAGTAACACCATTTTGAATCAAGTTTGACGCATCTTTACCATTAATTTCATTTTGCGTCGCACTGGGGAAAGCACAATCTGCTTTATGATTCCAGAGCGGATTGTAATCAAGCTTTTGATTCAGCGAAGTGTACGTCGCGCTCTTAAATTTGTCTGCATATTCTTGAATTCTTCCGCGCCGTGCATTCTTTAAATCCATCACAAACGCAAGTTTATTTGTATCGATCCCCTCGGGATCATAGATGTAGCCGTTGGAGTCTGATAATGTGACGGCCTTCGCTCCTAATTGCAACAATTTTTCTACTGTATATTGAGCAACGTTTCCACTACCTGAAACAAGGCAAGTCTTGCCTTCTATTGTTTTGTTTCGTGCCTTCAGCATTTCGGCAGCGAAGTAAACTGCACCATACCCGGTGGCTTCCGGCCGGATCAGTGAGCCTCCCCAATTCAAACCTTTACCTGTCAAAACTCCTGTGAATTCTTTCGTTATTTTTCTAAATTGTCCAAATAGAAAACCGATTTCGCGGCCTCCTACTCCAATATCACCGGCAGGCACATCCGTATCTGGTCCAATGTGCCGATACAGCTCATTCATGAAGCTCTGGCAAAAACGCATCACTTCATTGTCGCTTTTGCCTTTGGGATCAAAATCGGAACCGCCTTTGCCGCCACCCATGGGAAGCGTTGTTAAACTGTTCTTGAACACCTGTTCAAATGCGAGAAATTTCAAAATTCCAAGATTAACAGATGGATGAAAGCGGAGCCCTCCCTTATATGGTCCGATAGCACTATTCATTTGGATTCGAAATCCGCGATTGACATGGATCTCTCTCTGGTCATCCATCCAGGGCACTCGGAACATAATCACACGTTCAGGTTCGATGATCCTTTCAAGGATCTTTGCCGTTCGATATTCCGGATGCCTTTCAATTACTAATTCCAAAGATTCCAATACCTCTTGGACGGCTTGATGAAACTCAGTTTCCACTGGATTTTTTTCCTTCACCCAAGCCATTAATTCACTTGTATAGGTTGACATGATCTACTCCTGTTAAATTGATGGACAGCAATTTCGAGCAACCATCTATACTGACATCCGTTCAATGAATTTGCCAAAATGTCATCATCGTTCCCCGAATTTCCCGCCCAGCTTGCACGCAATTCTCCTCAGTATAACCGTAATTAAGTTACATGCGTATAACCAATTAGGATTCGAGCAAGCAACATGCCATCATGGAGTGTTTTGAAGTATTGGCAATCTCGAACAAGATTCGCAAATGCAAGTCAGTTTCCAATCTATATTCAAAAATGATATCCAATTCCTAAACTGACGATTAAAGGTAATCCTCATTCACGTGCATAACTAAAAGTGGCTCGCGGTAACAGTAATAGTCCTTAGGTGAAAGTGTATCTATTCAGCTGGCGGTAACAGTCAAAGAAGTTGCAGTGATCTACAAGCCCTGGCTACAGTCTCAATAAGTAAATGTCTTAAAACTTCAATACTGACCCTGCCCGCGTTTCTTGCTTCTGAACCTTTACCATACTGAAAAGTTTGTCGCGAGTTTCAATAATGTTCATAAACTGAGCGCGCAACATTTCCTCTACTTCAGGAAGTGATTTTGCTTCAAATACATCTTGATACGCCTCTAGTGCCGATTCTTCACCACGCTTGCATTCATCCAAAACGACTTCATCATTTCTTTTATTGATTGCGTGTCGCAGATTCATCCAGAACCTGTGAATTCCGGCTTGCACAGTAGCATGATCGGGTGGCGTAACTCCAAATTTTGCAACCTGATCTTCCAGTGCGGTAGCGAATTCATGTCTCTTAAACGCCGCGGTATTAGCAAATATGCGATGCTCTTTGGTTTCCAATTCTCCGGCAGCCTGACGGAATCCGAATTCACCGGCCTTACAAATTTGAATCAAATGATTTAAAGCATGGACCTTTTGTTTTAGAACTTCATCGTTGTTATTCATAGATCCTCCAACTTTATTGAATGGATTGTGCAAAGGCTTTGCCACACGCTTCCTCGAAGGATCTTTATAAATTGTGAAAATTTGTCAGAAAAACTGCAAAAATGTCAGTAGAATTCCAAATTCGGCCTCAGCAGCTTTTCTACTGAGACAAAATGCCGGCGGCTGAGATTCTATTCAAAAACGGTATCCAATTCCGACACTCATTACCATCAAACCGAATCCTCCTTCCGCTACATAGCTGACAGTTGCTCGGGGAATCAATAAAAACCGTTCGGTGAATGCGTATTCTCCCGTAGCTCCGAAAAAAAAGAGTTCGAGTGTAGTTTCGGTAATTGAATGTTCAGGAAATAGGTACGCAAATTCAGCAGGCGGCTCATCAAGCAATCTCGATGAGCTATGGCCGATCAGCATACCTGCACCAGCAACCAATGACATTCCAAAATTACTTTTTCGCTGGGGACTGTAAATTACTCCAAATCGTAACGGAACGGAATAACTTTTGAACTCATTCCGAATTACAATTGGTGGATCAATATCGCCAAAAACTTCTTCGCCTCGGAACGTTTGACCCGGGATATACATACTTGAAAATTCTATTCCGACATTCTGTTTGAAATAATGCCTGAAGAATGCTTCCACAGAATATGAATCAGATTCATCCGGAAGGAATGCATACCCTAAGCTAACTCCACATTCATTTCTATCAATTTCAGATGCATGAAGCACAGAAAAAGATGAGGCTATTATAAGAAGGCCAATTATGTATGTTCGGTTTAACATTTTTTACGGCACTGCATCACTACTTCCTAATTCCGCATTCCGAATTTAAAGGAGCCATTTGCATTTGGCTGCAAAACGGATAAGTTCATCACGAAAATCCGGATGGGCGATATTGATCAAAGCCTTACAGCGCTCCGCGATAGTCTTGCCATGTAAGTACGCAACCCCAAATTCAGTTACGACATAGTGAACGTCGCCGCGCGAAGTCACAACTCCAGCCCCTTCCTGCAAGTGCGGGACGATCCTGCTAATAGTACCGTTCTTTGCAGTTGATGGTAATGCAATGATTGGCTTTCCGCCTTTACTGCGGGCAGCTCCGCGGATGAAATCAACCTGTCCACCGATACCGCTGTAAAAGTTGTATCCAATTGAATCCGCACAAACCTGACCCGATAAATCCACTTCAATCGCAGAATTGATTGCAACCTGTTTCTCGTTCTGGCTGATGATGAATGGATCATTCGTATATTGGCTGGGATGAAATTCAAAAAGTGGGTTGTTATCGATGAAATCGTAAAGGACTTTCGTGCCCAGCACAAATCCAACAATCACTTT